>Ga0078972_1008979_pt1 | contig 20188 bp, 20 predicted proteins | sample YelNatPaOPGAMG01_FD_67568 | JGI IMG/M metagenome (GOLD analysis project Ga0078972, IMG submission 67568) | Hot spring thermophilic microbial communities from Obsidian Pool, Yellowstone National Park, USA - OP-RAMG-01 (SPADES assembly) (version 2) | ecosystem: Environmental > Aquatic > Thermal...
GTGAGACCTGGAATTTATGTTCACTTGAATTTGCATTGCGTGGCAAATAAAGCTCCTAATCCAGCAAAATACCGAATGCTATACGAAACAAAACCTGGGAGAAGAAGATTATTCAGAAGCAAAGATTATTATCACTCGGAAAGAAACGGAGGGAAAGTTAAACCAAATAAACATGAAATTCCTGAAAAATACTGGTATTTGCTGGATTGGTATGAAACTGAATATGATAAATAACCATCTAATTGCGGGAATTTTCTATTGTGCGCAACTTAGAGCGGAGATATCCAATTAGCACAAAGATTTTTCTGGGATTTTTGCCACCGCAATCCCAATTAACCCATTTTGTATTTGGGTATGGTTTCATGTGTCGAAAATAACCAGCTTCATCAACGAAAATGGTGATGGCTAATTTGGCCTTCCCTTTTTTACGTATTGACTTGCTCTTTCCATATCTTTTCCCACACCTTCCTTCCAGAAAACAACTGGAAACTTGGTTGGCCAAAAACCTCTTCTTCGATGGTCTGGTTCATATTTAAACTCCATTGCGAGTTCAACTTCATTTTGTTTATTCAAAATTGCCAAATCGGTTTGCGTGCCAGCTATTGGAAAATTATGATAAACTTCAAGTGACAGATTATCCTCATCTATAATCTCCCATAACTTTTGTTGAAGTACCCATACTAGATCTCTTTCTACAAAGAACTCATAGTTTCCATAATTGGCTCTAAGCCAATCCAAAGTTCGGTTGAACAAATCTTTAGTAATATCCCTTTCGCCCACTTCAGTCTCCCTCTAAATCTGCGGTCTAAATCATTGCTGCTGTGTCATAAGCCTTTTCTGCTAACTGTTTAACACTCAACAACTCTTTTTCTAGAGTAATCATTCGTTTTTTGATGTTTTCAATTTCAGCCTTTAACTCCTTATATTCTTCAGACTTCAAGATCTTCACCTCCACTTAGTTACCCTCTTAATAGAATTATACGTATTCAGCGCACTTTCTTAAAGCGTCCCTCTAGACTATAATTTATAAGAACCCGGAAAACAGTGATAAAATGTCCTTACAAAAGGATATTTTTAACGAATTTATTAAAAAACTAGAAGCAACCCAGTTGCCTACCAAACTAATTGATGATTTAAGAAAGCTTTGGATAAACGGGAAACTGGATTCTAAAGAGGAAATATTAGTCATCTTGAAAGAGGTATATGACAGTGCCTCGCGCGCATTTGCACTCACCATACCTATCGTGGGGAGTTTTTAGCCTAAAAGTTATGGCTCGTTTGCGTATTTTGTTGGATCTTGTATCCCTGCTTCAGCGAACGCTTTTTTGCGATTGATGCAAGACTCGCACTTTCCGCAGTGATGTGAACCATTAAGATAACATGACCATGTGAGATGGTATGGAACACCAAGTTTAGCTCCAATTTTAATTACTTCAGATTTCGTAATAGTGTTGAAAGGAGCTTCTATAGTTATTTTTCTGCCAGTCCCCAAAGCGGCAGCGTGTTCAAATTCCTTATAGAATTCTCTCCGGCAGTCTGGGTAAAAGGGCTCGTCAGAACCTTGTGCACCATAAAAAACTTTATTCGCGTTTATTGACAGCGCATAGGCAACCGCTATTGAAAGGAAGATAGCATTTCTAAAAGGTACAATCAAGAGTGGATTGAACTCTGAGACCATAGGCATTTTTTCGTCACAAAGTGCGGTTACTCCTACAAAGATTTTCTTCAATGTTGAAAGATCTATTACTTCAATCGGAATTCCCAATTCTTGCGCTATTCTACTGGCATGTTCAACTTCACGAGTTGCTATCTGACCATACTTAAAAGTAATTGCATTGACTCTGTACCCTTGTTTTTTAGCCCAATATGCTGCAGTTGTAGAATCTATTCCTCCACTGAGCACTACGACGCATTTCTCTGCTTCCACCATCACCACCATTTGAACCTCATTTCGATCAGTCTGAAAATAGTTGCCCCAATTAAGCATACTGTCTGCTCACTAATGAACAGATAGGGTAAAGTTGCCAACATCGGTAGACCAAATAACTGATTCAGCATCCAACTTACACTTATCGATATAATTGTCGCAATTACAAAACCTGCAACAAAGTAGCTGTTGCTAAATTTTTTGGCAATTTGATACCCTAATACACCTGCGAGAAAGCTCATAATAGGCATAAAGACGAGTTCATATGGACCTGCGAATGGACTGAAAAAGTTACCAATGATTACTCCTACAGCATAGCCTACTGAAAGAAGCCATTTTTTAGCGATCCATGGTCTTAATACACCAGCAACACGAAATTGCAGCGCATAAAAAGAAATCGGCGCAAACAAATAGACCAACAAAGCATACAACGATGAAAAAATAGCTACCAAGGATATATCTTTACTGTTTATTTTCACATTTCCACCTCCCTACACCGGGGTTTATAAGGCGGAACGGGTGGGAGGTCCCACTCACCCGCCTTAGTCCATTAGTTTATGTTTATTTCAATTAAAAACTTTACTTATTCAATCGATTCGTTTGGCATGGATAGAACAATATACTCACTCTAGAGTATGCTCTGAAATCAGATTTAACTTAAAAGTTATTTATGGTATTACCAATTATTATTAAGGCGGTGTTAAAGTGTCTGAGAAACTGCTATGGCTTGGTGAATCTAAAGTTCCTGTAAAAGCTGATCGGAAAACAGATCTAGTTATGGATTCAGTCATAAACTACTATGATTCACCTTCACCCAGCATTCTTTACAAAGCAGGGAAATTATTTCTGGATTGTGGAGCTTTTACTGCCAGACAGCAAGGAATCATATTAGAAAGGAACAAGGTGATTGAAATTCAAGAATTATTCATGCCGGACAAGGCTGTTCCTTTGGACTTTCCATTTGGCCCTGGAATGCCCGTGTCTCTTATGGCAAGACTATGGGAAAATACAAAAGAGAACATAATTTATTGGCAGAATTCTACGAAACTTCAAGGCAAAATTGTCCCTGTTCTTCATGCATGGAGCAAAAGATCATTAGTATCTAATTTAATGTGGCTTCAAAGAGAAGCGGATACTGACATGATAATGCTTGGAAGTCTTGTCAATCCCGATTTTTCAGATTTTTCCGGTTTTTTCGGTGACCGCCAGCCAAGGAGAGAGTTAGTTGACATGATTTCTTTAGGAATAGAAGCGGTAAGATGTCACACTAATTTCAAGATTCACGTAACAGGACTTGGCTCTTCCCCACTTACTTTGCACCTTGCATACTACCTAGGTGCAGATAGCACGGATAGTGCGGGCTACCGCAGAAAGGCCGCTTACGGAAAAATAATTCTCCCTGGGACAGGCGAACGCTATGTTAGTAACAGATCTGCGAGTTTTGGAAATGCCAAAATTGAGGATTCTCTGGAGTTGATGTGGCTTAAAAGGTGTAACTGCCCGATCTGCAGTAGTAATCCAAGTCTTTTAGTGAACGATTGGAAAGCAAGGGCTATACATAACGAGCATGTAATTAAACAGGAGTGCCAGTTGGCGCGTGATCTTCTCGAAATAGGTGAAGATGCTTATGAAGCTTATTTAGATAGAATTTTTTCAAGATCTGGATTAAATCATCTTTGGGAGTATGCAAAACTTCGAAAAAAATACATGAGAATTTCGCAAGTTCTGTTTGGTGGAAGGTAGTATTGGAAGCGAAAATAACCGATGTCCATATTTTTCGAGCGCTCTTTCAATATTTAGCACGTTTTATTGAAGTTGCTCATTTTGATGTAAAAAAGGACATGATGAGAGTAAGAAGCATAGACCCTCACGACTTCTGTTACGTTGATATAATATTATACCCTAATTTCTTTGAAAGATACGAAATTGAAAAAGAGCAAAATTTTTCAATAGACTGCTCTAAACTTTCCGCGATCCTTCCAACTCTGATTGCATCGAAAATCTTCATCAAAACGAGCGAAGACCAGATTCAATTTTCCACACAAGAAAACTGGTTGTCCTCTTTTAACATAAGATGGCTTAGACCAGATCCTTACAATTTACCAGAACCAAATATATTTGATTATGAAGCCACTTTAGAAATTCCGGCGGGAGAACTCGCGGATCTCATATACAAAGCTTCTGCTATCTCTCATGAAATCACTTTTTCAGTTTCTAACCCTAACGAGTTAACAATATTTGCTGCGAAAGAAAACTACGCGTTTGTTGCAAAGCCTAACGATCCATATTTTAAAATGGACATTAAAAACCCTGCACATGTCTCTACAATAGTGGATTATCTTAAAACTCTGCGCTATTTCATGAAAAAATGTGAATCAGCAAAAATCTTTATTGGAAATGAAAAACCGTTTCGCGTAGATCTAAAGTACAAAGATAAAGGAAGTTTTTCATTTTCTTTCTCTCATAAGAGGAAAGAAAAAATTCAAAAAGCTGAAGGTTTTAAAAGAGATGGCACTTCGCTTCCTAGGATTTCAATGAAAACTTTTGAGAAATACATGGCCCAACTTTCCAAATATCCAGAAGGGGCAGATCCAAAAATATTTGAAATCGCGGGTCTAGAAACAAAAGGCGGGGACTGTTTGAGACTTAGCAGTATTTTGACTTTAGCGTATAGAGACAAAAAAAGAATCAAATTAACACCTATAGGAGAGGCTTTTGTTTCTCTTTATGAGAAGGATGAGGACAAAGCGAAACAATTTCTTCACATTTTGGCGAGGAATACTATAATGCCTTATAAAATTATGGTGGAGAAGCTCAAAGCTCCCACAACGCTCGATAATTTAAGGGAACAGATAAATGCGATGTTAAAGTTAGAAAATCGTCACTCGATTAATGGTCAAGATCTAAGTACGCTTATTGAAATCGCTAAATGGTGTGGTATACTTAAAATTAAAGAGGGGCTTTTGAGCTTTAAGCGCCAAACAGCATAGTCATTAACTCAGAATTCGTAAAATATACATGCCAGTAATTAAAGAGTTATTTTGGTGGCTCCAAGTGAAAAAACGTAGTGGTGACAGCTGGAGCTATAGCTTCTCAAGTGAAGAACTGATAGAAGGCACATTCAATCTTCTGAAGAATATAGAATACGAGGGCGGATCAATCCCTAAGAAAACGTTATCAACAAGAATAAGGGAACTAACAATTGATAAAACTGAACCACCTCGAAGGTTTCTTGAGGATTTAGAATTAATCACGCCTGTTGCTTTTAATTATAACATCACAGAAAGGGGGAGAATTATTGTTGAGATGTATGAAAAGGGACGTAATGTCGATTTTGCTAGAGCTATTTTTAGCATGGTTAAAGATAGGTATCAGGTTGCAAGGTATCTGGATAAATTTATAACGACCCCTGGGAGGCACTCATTCAAACCAGAAGAGTTTGATAATTTTGTTATTAGAGAGTGGCTTTTTGATTTTGGATATGAAAAAGATGATCGTATTGATCGCGAAAACGCCATCGCGGTAGCAAAATGGTTAGGATTGATCACTTGGGATGACGATTGCAAGGAATATGTCATCAATCGAGAATTTAAACCAGAATTTTCCGATGTTGAATTTCTAGCAATTATAAGAGAATTGGCAAACTTTCGAAATGAATGGTCAACTGTAGATTTTTGCGAAAAATTGCAAGCAAGATACAGAGAATACATGAAAGACCAACCAGATACGGATTTTCTTCTGCATCGATTAATTGAGCTTCAAAAGGAAAATTTGGGCACCGTAGAATTCAGTCCGGGATGGCCAACACCGCCTATCCCTCCAGCTTATGCGTTTGTGCGGTTTATTCCGCAATACATTGCCACTCTTAGAGCGCCAGCAAATTGGAGAGAGCTTAAACAATTGGAGGAGACTCAATAATGAGGTCACCATCAGATCTTGGATTTAAAGCAAACCCTTTTCCTCAACATGGAGTACCGCCAAAAGTAAGCGTACCATTTGCAGCATATCCATTCTCTGAACTGCATGAAAATGCTTTAGAAAAATGGTTAAAGAGCCTTTATGATGAAAAGTGCCCAAGCTGTTACTTATTTGTTGGGGAATTTGGCTCTGGGAAATCTCATTTGAGTAATATTATCCGTAGTCTAGCTGCGAAAAATAGATATGATGTGAGAGAGGAATTTTTCCGTGTAGAGACTTCCCTTTATGATACGATTTTTGCTACAGAGTTCAACAAAAAGAGGACAATTATATTATTTGACGAAGTTCAAGGTTTATACGATACTGTACGAAGAAATCCAGATGCTATTTCCAATTTCAAAATACAATTAAGAAACTTTTTAGAGGGAAAAAAAGAAGCCGTTACTGAAGAAGGATTTGCTAATGTAACAATACTGCTTTTCTGCACTCCCCAGGTTAAAGATACAATACTTCACGAAGAGGATATGAGCCAAAGGTTTATGCTTACTGTAAAGCCTCTCCCAGTTTTAGACCCCTACATAGGATTAAACGTTGCTAAAAATTTCCTACGAGCATATGCAGACAAGTCGATTGTAAATACAAAGCTGAAAATGAACCCCTACTATCCGTTTGACCGCTATACAGTACTTAGCTTAATTAATCTTTGCCCATACGTCGTCGAAAGAAAGGGAGCTTCCTATCGACCTACAACCCGATTCCTAGTCGAACTTTTGCGCCATTGTTTTGATTACATATTATCATGTGACTTAGATAAATTCATTTTTAAGGAGCTCCCCTCGGCATTGAAAGAGACAAAGATTTTAGAGATGACTGTAGATCTCTCGCCAAATGTACATAAAGTAGAAGAAATAGCGCAATCGCCTCAAGGAAAAGCTGTGGCTCAGTTTCTGGGTTCAGCATTAGGATGGTGGACAATTTCTGAAATTTCAAGAGCATGCAATCTTACCGCATCTGAAGTGAAGAGAGTGTTACATGAAGAGCTGGCACCAATAGTTAATGCTGAACAATGTTGGATCCTAAGTTATGAAATTGCGGAAAAAAACATAAAGGGCGAAATTAAGAAGCTGGGCAAAAGATATGAAGAAAGAATCGATTCCATTTTCTCTATTCCTTGGGTGACGACTAACGATGAGCCATGCTATCTTATAGTTCCTTCCCTCCATTTGATTGATGATGCCATAGAACGTATTTTCAAAAAGTTCAATGCCAGACAAGAAGACATCTATTGGCTTAAAAATACTTTAGAAATCTTTCACGTTGCATTAGAAGGAAGATTTAGGAAATTTTCAGTCGAGCAACTTGAAGTTCTTAGAGAATTTTTAGATGGCGACAGTATCAGTCGAGAACAAAAAATATTGGGTCAACTGAAAATTGTGGTCACTCATGCTTCTTTAAAGGAAGCGAATTTAATAGAGCCGGCACATGAATATGGAAATGATGCACTAAAAGTACTCGGGCTAAAAGTCACGCCACATGCGGCAACTCCAGAGATCTACTATAGAGTTGGACTTAAATTTGTATGCGTTCCCCCAAGCGGGATTATTGACGACGATTTTCGAAAGTTGGTTGAAGGACTAAAGACTTCGCCTTGTGACTTTGTTGTAGTATTCACATATCCGGAATTTTTAGAATATAAACGGCTAGAGCCCTATATGCAAGAAAACATCAAATGGGCTCCGGCATATAAGCGAATCTTCATAAAAAATTTGACCGAGGCTGATTTAGTAACCATTTTAACCGATCCAGCAACGTTCGCCGTAAATCTTGAAGGGTTAATCCTTGATGCGATAAGGGATTTCAATGAAGGCATGTTAAGTGAGTATCTTCTTATGCCTCTTTATGGTTTGAAGTGGGCTCTAAAAAGATTGAATCCCAACGATGAAACTTGTATCTATCCAAAACTTGTAGAAAAGTGGTTCATGCAAATGTTAAACGATATAAAAGACAATACTGTACGTGAATTTATTGAAACTTGTAAGAAACCATCTGGATCGGTTGAGTTTGAAGACGGAGAAGTAATACAAGAATTATTAGATCATGATAAAAATATTGTAATTTCTGAATATGAAAGAAAAGTCTACCAGTTACTTGAAAATCAATACCGCATAGAAAAGCCTATTTTAGAAGAAGAAATAAATCGAGCATTTGTTTCAGGAGCTCTGTACAAACTAAAACAAGCTGGAATCACCCCATACCAATTCATAGTAGAGATTTTATTGGCATCTAAAAATCTTGTTAAGATCTCTCCAGAGTTTGAGGCTGGACGACAGAAAATTATAGTTACAACACGTAAGATCTCGGAAGAAAGACAGTCTGTTTTAAACTTAATCACAAGCATAAAAAAGGATCTACAGCGTCGAATAGAAATCAATTTTGATGGAGAAACTTTTGTTTTCAACAACGATAAGTACATTTCAAAGATCACAGATAAGCTTGAACTACTTGAAAATTATGTAAACGGAATTCAAGATATCCAAGATTTATTTAAAAAAGCTATGGTCCTTACACAGTTGTATTATATCACGAGGTCCATAGAGAACCTTCGTGTAGAGCCACAAGATAGTTTTTCAAGCATTATTAGAAAAATTCAAGAAGTCATCGGAATTGTTGAGAACGCAAAGATTAAAATCAACGACCAATTGACAAAAGCTTCTTTACAATTTACACCGAAATCAGTTTTATCAGTCAATAAAAATGTCAAGAAATCTCTCTCAAAAATTTCTAAACTAGTTGAGGATGGACGACTTATAGAATTAATTGAGAAAGAAATAAGTGTTTTAGATGGCTTGGCAAAGGACTTCGATAGTGAGTGCGATCAAGTTGCTTTGATGCTAATTAATGGAGAAGCTGAAATTCAAGAAAATAATGAAAAAGCCAGAATTCTTAATGAAAAGAAAGACGATGTGCATAAAATGCTTGATAAGATAAAAAACTATAAACTGGGAAACTATTTTACATCTGCGCCTACACAAGCAGAAAGAGATTTCTTTAAATCATTGTATACTTTCTTGACAAAAATCGAATTACTTGAAAAACCAATGGAAATAGATCAAGAAGAGTTGAAATCCCTCTTTAAGGCATTGGAGCAAACAGAATTTAAAATAGTCATCAAAAGGTATCAAGATAACTTACGGTCTATACGAGACAAAACTGTTCAAATATATGAGCAATACTTAATCGCTTCAAACGATTTCTTAGGCAAATCTGACACTTTGGTGTCAGCCTTAGAAAGGTTTTGGCCTCAGAGAAGAAGGGAACTAGAAGAAGACATGCAAATGCTCAAAGCTGCCACAGACGGTGTATCCAGAGCTAATAATTTGGTAGAATTTTACCACAAAATGATAGACAATATAGGAAACTCTGGGTTAAAAATTGCCCACGCCATTGCTTTTGAATTTCTTGAACCATTTTTGTTTATTGAAAAGATGCAATCTTATGCCGAGAGACTGGAAATGACTTCAAAGGAATTTTTAGAGGGATTAGAGGTTCTTAAGAAAAAAAGAATTTTAAAAGAAGGAGTTGGCTAGGTTGATTAATGAAAAAGTTGACGAAGTAATCATGAAAGATGATAAAAGGTCTCTGATTTCCGGCATCTCCTCAAAACTTTCTGAAGTAGACAAGTCGGGTGTAGGAACTGTTTCTAACTGGATTGAAAAAATAAGCAGATTGGCTGGCACTCTTTACAATGAGATTGTCGTAGATCTTCCTAAAGAGAATTTAGACAGCCATAGAAAGGTCCATGTTTTTGCTTGTGATGGAACAATTTACACGCAAAAATATAGTTCCATTTACTTGACACTTGCCAGTGCTTGTTCCTATGACCCACGTGAGAAAGGCGTGAAGCCTATTTTTCTTCCTGACATTCTTTTTTGTCATCCATATCGTGGAGATCTCGTTTGCAGTTTACGTATGAAAACCTTGGAGTATCAAGTAGCTTATGAAACACTTAAATCAATGGTGGAAGAAGGAAAAAAACCAGATTTAGTATTATTAGATGGGACCCTGACTTTTCCGGATGATTTTCGGACTGCTGATTCCCCTGAGTGGGTTAAAGAAGAATTTGAAAAGAAATTTTTAAAACACGCCAATCAGTTTTTTGGTTTACTTGAAAAAGAAAAGATAATCGTGGCGGGCGTTTCAAAAGACCCTACAGCAAATAAGTATCTTCTAGGCATCCGAAAATTCCTAACTAATGAATGGAAAAAAAGATATCAATCGATGACCAAATTAAAATGTCCAGTTGAGATACCTTCCAACTCTACCACTATTTCATTATTTGGAGATAAGAAATCTTGGATGCAAAACTTTTCTACATCTAATGAATTGGCGTTAATTAGGCGTATGTTGTGGAACCAGAGTTATAAAAGAACAAAAATTGCAGAAGTAAGTTGTGCAACTCGTTTTCCTGTCGCGGTAAATATTATTCGAGGTCGTGTTGCTGGGTTCTATTTTAAGGTTTTTCCAGATGTTCGGCCTTTTTATACCGAAGCAATTTTTTGGGAAAGAGAAGATCTTGAACACTTTTTCCAAATTATAAGTAACCTTAGCTATTATTCGCCTATACCTGGTTATCCTGCGCCTCTCTTTTTTGCTCATCATGTAGGTAAATTAAGCAGAGAATACGCTGATAGCATTTTAAGGCTTGTTCATGGGATTCTGGCAAAGAGATTTCATCAAGATTATAAGGTTTTATTAGAAGATAGATTTAGGGAGAGTCTATAATGGCGTCGGAAGAAAATAAACCGTTAGGATTGATAATAGGATCTACAACCCCCTATACGTTCCAGTTTGTAGGGCTCAAAACAGAAACTGGACATCCAGTCACAATACGGAGAGGGCAATTTGTAAAGATTCCAGCGTCTGAAGAGAAGGATACGTTCTTGCTCGGTAGAGTCATATCTGTGATTCGGCAGAATGAATTGCTCAGTGCGAGTCTTCCTGCCCAAGTGGCATTGATGGCAGGAACTGGAAAAGCAACGTTGGATGATCTTGGTTTCCGTAGAGACATTACTGAATCGCTTATTGGAGTTGTGGAAGTTCTAGGTTTTAGAAGTAAGGATGGGAAAGCCTTCCTGCGTCCGAGGATACCCGTCTATCCTGGCGAAAGAGTTTATGAGGCAGACACAGAGTTTCTTTTAAAACAGCTTTCTAAAGAAGGAGAAGATAATTTGTGTTTAGGCTCTCTTAGAGACGACCCAAAAGTGCCCGTTTTCCTCGATTTGACTGAACTTGTTTCAAAGCATTTTGCAATTCTTGCAATGACTGGAGCAGGCAAAAGTTATGCTGGCGGAGTTTTGATTGAGGAGGTTCTCTCAATTTCAGATTTGCCTATTGTCATCTTTGATCCACATGGAGAATATTACAGTTTGGCTCGATCAATTGGTTTTGAGAAAAATTTTGACAGCATGAGAAAGCTTGGAATGCCAGAGGAACTAATTATTCGAGCTAAAATAGGCGTGGAAAAAGTACAGAAAAATGTAGCTTTTTATTCAACTGATCCCGTAAAGTCTGATATAATTTTACAGAAAGTTAGAAAGAAGTATCCTGATATTACCGTTAGGGTTAATCCTCTTAAGATTCAGCTTGCGGACCTTGATCCTTCTCAGTTGAATCTTCTTTTATCTTCTTTTTACAGCATTACTGAGGCGCAGATGAGGATAATAGATGCTATTTGGAGCGATATACATGCAAGGGCGGAACGTGGGGAATTTATACAATTTAGCACAATCGAGAGTGAGATAAGAAGAGTTGGCCCGGATTTTGTGCGAGGCACTGCGCCGATTGATCTTTTAATAGCTAAACTTAGTTTGTTGAATAATCGTTCATTCTTTGCTAAAACAATTGGTGAGAAACGTATCTCGGCGAAAGATTTAGTTAAGAAAGGGCAGGTTACCGTTATTGATTTAAGCTTGACTCCTCTGCTGGAGCAGCAAGCGGTTGCTGCAATTATAGGTAAAAAAATATTAGCTGGTAGAATTGCTGATGAGATTCCGCCTGTTTTGCTTCTTTTTGAAGAGGCGCATCGTTTTGCTCCGGGCGGAGCGGAAACTAGCGTTTCTCTATCTACAATGAAGCAGATTGCTCAAGAAGGGCGGAAATTCTTTGTTGGGTTGGGCTTGATTAGTCAGAGGCCGAGCAGAGTTGATGCTGATGTGTTATCGCAATGTAATAATCAGATCATAATGCGGATGACCAATCCCAACGATCAAAATTATGTTCGAAGAATTAGTGAGTGGGTTACCGATGAGGATTTGGAGGAGATTAGAGCTTTAGCGCCTGGAGAAGCATATGTGTTTGGTCCAGCTACAATTATGTCTCTGCCCATCATTGTTAGACCGCGTGGAACTTTCCACGGAGGCGTAACACCCGATTTAAAAGACGAACTACAGAAATTTTAGGTCGAAACGAAAAAGCAAGGCATAAAGAGGAGTGCATGTCTCTTATAAAATCATAAATAATTACTAGTAAGGGAAGAACTATATGATTCATGTGTGATAATATGATTGAAATTCCTAGTTGTTCATTCTCAGAGTATTACGGCTCTGCTACATCAATTAAGCGAATGATCTATTTTATGAATGTTCTTAGTTTAGAGAAAGAATTTCCTTTCCAAAGAACAGGAAGAAAGGGATCGGATTTTGATTATGCAAGAAATATGAAACAGTTAGGCCTTGTCTATCAACAAGATGGTGCTTATTTTCTAACCCCGAGAGGGGAATCTATTCTTATTATTGATAAATTAGTGGATTCAAGGCACAAATGGAAGGGTCAGCTTATTAAATTTTGTATTTTGAAGTCTTTGGCCGATCTTGATTGGCGTTGTGTAACCTCTCTTCTTTGGTATGTGAATGTGCAAAAAGAGAAAAGATTGAAAGAAATTTTCTGCCCTTTATTATCTGAAAAAAATTTTAATGATCACTGGCTAAGACTACATCTAAAACTTGCTGAGGAAATAGATCTTCCAAATCATTATGTTATACTTTACAGCTCAAACTTACGTCAAAGTAATAATGTGAATATTGCTCACCAAAAGACTCTGACAGAGCTATATCCTTATTCTGACGATTTTATAGGAAAATTGTATTTTGGCGTTGAAACTAAATTGCACGAAATAGATGCAAAATCATTTATCCAACAAATTCTTCCGCAAACTTTGCAATTATATAGCCAATTTTCAGAAAACAAAGAGATCGGCAATATAGAGCCGGTCAAATCTTTGCTTCACGCAAATGCGTTAAAAAATGGTAAATTCATTTCCGAACCAACACTTTCTAAGGTCATGCTAGATATTTTTTTGGAGAAAGAGATCCCCTTGTATAGGGTTCTCGTGGATATGCAATTATCTGGCAGAGGTATTTTTCAATGGATTAGAAACAGCTTTGAATTTTATCCAGATTTTAACCTTTACCTCGCTCTACGGAAAATCTCTAAATCTTAGAAATTTTTTCAATATCTGGTGTCTTCTGGGCTTCTAGCTTTAATTTTATATCTTCTATTATCGTAGAGATCATATGACTATCGATCTTTCCATCGAATCCGCTTATTAAGCAAAAATATTCAGCTATTGCAGAAAGTAATCTTGGTGATCCGTTAGAAAATTGATAAATGGTTTGAAGTGCGTTATCTTCAAGGTTAACCTTGCTTTCCAAGCTTTTATTAACGGATTCGATATATTCTGTTAAAAATAACTTTGTATTCTCTTGGTTAAGGTTTGATAGTCTTAATTTTCTACACGCATTAAATCGACTCCAAAGAGGGACGTATGATTTACGTAAGAATACCTTTTTTCCCGTTCTTAAGCCCTCAAAGGCCTCATCTGTCATAGTTATGACTATTTTAGTTCTGGGAAGATTTTCATCAAGAAAATGACGAAAACTTACTAATGAATCTTGGTCGCCAATAACTCCTAGATCTTCGAATTCGTCAATTAATATAAGCAAACATCCACCATCAGACAAGTATATTCTAAGGTAATCCGCTGAAATATCTGGGGCATTATCAACAGAGATCTTTCCAGTTACACCTAAATTTCTAAGTTGAGTGGGAGTTAACGGAACTCCTCTTAACCATTTCTTTGCAAGATCAAAAGTCTCTTTGCTTTCGGTTACTAACAATTTAGCTAATATTGTTCTTAAATCAGAATTCATTTTGGGGTACATAGATTTTAGAACCAAGTCATGCGCTTTTTCAAAAACCATAACTGAGTCTAGAATATCCTCATCATAGCCTTTCTTTAGTAAGGTAGTTAATTGCGATTTCCGCTTAACTATAGAACGTTTTATTATTGCACAGACCTCTTCAAATGATAAATGAGACTCAACTTTTTCTAAGAATTCCACGAAGTTCCTGAATGGATGCTCAAATGTAATGATTTTTAATTTTGTGTCTTTTAAATTCTGAGATAAATAACTGATATAATTTAGTGAATGACTTTTTCCAGTTCCATAATCTCCAAGTATAACTAGAACGGAAACATTATCAGTGAATTTTGCATTAACAAATCTATCTAATTCTGCTCTTGCTTCTTTCATATCAGCCCAAATTATTCTTGCTTTTTGAGGAACACCAATTGAGTAACTCAAACTTACCGCCTGCTTAGAGACCTCTAAAGTTTTATTTGTCTCACCTCATAAATATAAGCTTGAGCTATGGAGGCAACTCTGGTGCAACGTGAAGTTTTATACGGATATTCTATAGAATTTGAAATACTTGGAGTGGATATATTTCAGTTCATTCAAGAGAACAAAGATGATTTGTTGTGGGAACGGGGATTTAGACCTGCTTTTACTGAGGAAAAATATGTTAAGTGTGATGAAAAAAGGCGTATAATTTTGACCCCGCCTTGCACATTTACTGTTGAGATTGCGCCTCAATCTAAGGATGCCGCTGACAAACAATTAGAAGATACACGTTTATTAATCGAAGCGCTTCGCAATATTATTAATTTAAACGCGGAAGTCACTCAAAGAAAACTAAAATATGTTTTAGTTTGCGATCACTCTTTGGACATTGGTACATTGCTTCCCAAATGGTATATATCAGCTGTTGATCTACAACATACAAAATTAACAGAGTTCAAAACTTCAGTTGAGGACGTTAAAGAAGACAAAGTCAGGCAAACTGAAGTCGCATTAAAAACCAAGGAAGGAAACGTTCTAGAAATTAAAGTGATAAGTCAAGATTTGAGCCTGGCTAAAAATTTAATGGAATCAATAATGGGTCAAACCGGGAAGGGCTGATATGACTGGATCCGCTGTGAACATGCAAAGCTTAGTTGAGAATATTGATCATTTAACAAGAAACATGGAAAATTTGTTAAGCTACGTTCACGAAAACTATACAAAAAATATCTTCTTAAGAGAACGTTGGCAAGAAATATGCCATAAAGTAATACATGGTGTAATTTTGACAGAATCTTTACGAAAACTAGCAAACGATTTGAATAATAACAAAGTAGAAGAAGATAATCTTTCCCTTTTACTCGCAAGGATGCTTAGTTTTTGCACTTTGTTGATATGGGAAATCTATGATTTACTGTATACTTACTGGTTAAAGTATCTTCTTGAGCCCTCAATTATGCATAAAGGAATATATACAACTGTAACGGAGCATAAGGAACTAAAAAAACAGCCCATATTTGTTGAACCAATGAAAATTGATGAGGATACTCACGAAATTGCTAGACGAGTAGCAAGAAACGCAACTCAGTTCGATTCATATAAGACATATACGCTGTTTGGGATGTTAGCCGATGCAAAGATGCTCATATATGTCGCTAGACGCAGTAAAGATGAGTATAGATATGTTGTTATTGAAAAAGAGAAAATTGATACAGCTAAAGAAATAGACTTTATGAAATTAGGAAAGGCTGTTGAAGTTTTAGCAATATGGCGAAATCAATTTGCACACTTTGGAGACTATTTACTGGCGTCTAACGAGATTTTTAAATCTCTACAACTTGATAAAAAATCTTTACCTCAATTTGACCAATTTAAGAGTAAAATTTCCAGCGAATTTTCTTTACGATCTTTGCAGTCCATTAAGTATTTAGACAGATTATTTTGGAGAATTGGGGATGCCGTAAAAATATTGAATGATTCCTGCAAAAATATAGAGAAAATTTTCAATTACCAAGGCGCGCCATAGCTCAAAAATATGCACAACTATTTCTCTCCTTTTGCTGTTTACAGTATTCCAGAACTGATTTCACATAAAATTAACCCCATAAATTAGCATGAGTATGCAAGACATTTCTAATTTCGATAAGATTAAGAAAGGGAAAAATGAGAGTGAAAATGCTTACAGGCTTAAAGTGCTTCTTGCAAACTTGGCAAGCACCTTGGTTTTCAAGTGGATAGTTAAAAGGAGGGCAACAGAAGTACGCGGCGAACACGAAAAAGACAAAAAACTTGAATCTATACGAAATCGTTTTGAAAAGGCTTTACTAGAATTCAGAAAGCTTCACGGACCAAATAATGTTATAATCGTGTCATTCAGTGGCATTGAAAGATTATGTAAGCTCTATGATCTGGAATAACGTCCTTAAACACTCACATCTGCAAACACATTTTCCGACAAAATTTACTTTCAAGACTACGATTTGAAAACATTAACCATCAACCACTACATGAGAAAATAGCGGCGACTTATGGAAAGATCATGCGACATGATAACTTGTGTATTATGTTAGTAATGAAGATTGATGTTTCACAAAAGTTAAATTTCGTGTAAAACTCATTCCTAAAAATGAAGCGTAGGTAGATTACTAATGGCTGAACAAGTAGAAGACTTTCGCTTCTTAAAACCTATTGAACATCTACCACCCACAAAAAGGAGGAAACCTAGTTTCTACGATGAAATAATCAATGAGTTTATAGCATCTGGCTTAAAATATGCAGAGGTTAAAGAAACTGGAAGAGATCCTGAAACAGTTCAGATAATGCTAAGCCTACGGTTAAAAGAGAAACAATTAACGTTCATCAAAGCCCGTATAAGAAATAAAAAAGTTTATCTAGAAAGAGTAGACGCACAGGAGAAAACACTTTGCGACTTTGTCGACAAGAACTACTCGCTCGAAGAAGCAGCAACATTTGAGAAAACTCCATCCGAAGATGTCAAACCCATAATTGATGTAATGCATTTATTAAACTCTGTAATCATAAAAGTTCGATGTCCAAAATGTAAGGCCTTGAACACAAAAGACGCATATCGTTGCCGAGAATGCAATTACAACTTTTACAAGAACAATGAAGAATACCGAGAATCACTCAGAACAATCGAAAACTTAGAAAAAGAGTTAAACTCAAAAGAGAAAAGTACTTAGAGCTTTAAATTATTAAGCTAAATCTTTCATAGAATAAGTAAGGTGCATTACCAAATGTCCGGTGAAAAAAAGGAAAATTTGCGCTTTTTAGTGCCGGTGGAAAGAATACCTGGAAAGAGAAAAGGAAGGGAACCGATATACGATGAAATAATAAAGGAATTTGTAGAATCTAACTTAAAATATGCAGAAGTCAAACTTATGGGCAAAGCACCAAGCACAATAAACCAAGTTCTGCGAAAGCGACTGAAAGAAAAGAAGATCGACAATATCAAGGTAAGATACAGAAACAAAAAAGTATACTTAGAAAGGCTAGAGTAATCATAGAAACGCTTACTTCAAAAGGATTGATTCGAACAAATCATAGATTGATATTCCTAAATTATTTAAATTTAAATTTGCTATAAATCATATACTCAAGGTGGAAACTGTGCCTAGATTCTGGGTTGTCCGCGTTAGTGGCGGCGAATTCATAGAACCATGCAAAAAAGGAAAGTACGTTGCAATCGGCTGGAACGAGTTAAATGATTTAAGTTGGTTGCTTGATGCGAGTATTGAAGCTTCTGATGCAAAAAGGAAATTATATGATTTATATGAGAAAAAACTAAAGAAATGGCATGAAAACAAGAGACAAAAAGAGATTAACACAGCTCAAGTTTATAGGTTTGTCAAGGAGATAAAAAACGGTGATTTTATTCTCTCCCCTACAACCAAAAGAACAATTCTGATCGGAAGAATAGCTGGTGATTATTTTCCAGCTCATAAACAAAAGGATGGCTGCCCTTACAAACAGCGAAGAGCAGTAGACTGGATAAAAGAAGTACCCAGAGATGACATGTCTCAAAAGCTACGGAATTCATTGGGTGCACACTTAACTGTTTTTAGACTTTCAGGTCATGATGAGGAACTAACAGCGTTAATTGAAGGGAAGAAAATTTCCGTAAAATTAGAGAGAAAGTATGCAGAAAAAGCTGGCGAAGAATCAGTTGTAGGTGAAGTAATCAACTTCAGAGGACTTGTCTATGCACCAATAAATGAACAAGGTGTCATTTTTTTGTTCAGCAAAGTCAGTAAAGACCTAAACATAGAAATAGAGGAAATAAAAACTGGTTTTCCAGACGCTATAGGACGGGTTAAAACAAGTCGAGGTTATGCGAGGCGCACTATAGAGTTTGAATACAAAAGTTCTAATTATGATCATCTTCCAAAAAAATGCGACATATTAGTTTGCTGGGAACATGATTGGCTCGAATGTCCGGAAGACATCGAAGTAATAGCATTGAAAGATGTAATAAAGGAACTACGCCAGTAACCATCATACGTGTTTCTTAATAGCAACATGACTTAATGTAGCTCTCTGCCTTTCCTCCACGTTCTAAATAAAGGACAAAATCGGTGAGAAACATTCCAAACACAGCACTTCCAACGAGCCTTGATAAGCAACATTTAGGGTCAATGTTTATGGATATGCCCGTTTTTGGACACTGTCCATTGCGAGGGGCAGAAAATTCTTGTGGTTTCATCGCAAGCATTTACTGATGGGCAAACAAGTGAAGGCTCAAGAGCGACTGCCTCTCGAGAAGATGGACATAAGCCCTGATGTTTGGCAGAGGCTTCCATTTTGGGCTAAAGAGCTGCTGGAAATGCTTAAGAATTCTGGTTCATAATGGTGCTGGATGAGTTGGCACTTATAATTGTTTCATTTTAGGTTGGAATATTATATTCTTTAAGTTTTTTGGCTAGCATTTTCCTGAATTCTTCATCTTTCATTAAAATGTTCATGATGTTATCCGCTGTGGTTCTTGCTTCTTCCATTTCGAATGCAGCTTTCACGTCTAGGGCTAAGCCGCATTTCATGCAGAACCTAGCGTCATAAGCATTTGTGGCTTTACATCTTGGGCAAATACGCGGTGTTAGCTTTGGCTTCTCTTCTGTTTGCTTTTTAAGTCCGTAAACGCCTAGAATGGCGTCGTCGACATCTCTTCCTAAGAGGTGCACGTATATGCTTGGCATCTCTGAACCTTGCTTCCAACCGAATATCTGGTTCATCTGGGCTTCTGTAAGCTTACCCGCCAGGAACGTGGCTCGGCTGTGACGGAACTTATGTGGCGAAACGCGTTTCTTCAATCCAGCCTTTGTGGCTGCGACTTTTAATATTTTGGCTAGTGCTGGGTAGCTCATGGCTTCGTAGCGGTTAACTGTTCCCATGTTAATCCATAATGGGGCTTCGGGCTTAGCCCTAAGCGGATGATTCTGTATCCAAGCCTGAAGGTAGGGTGTGGCTGCAACCACTACAATTCGCCTCGAGCCAGTTTTGCCCTTCAGCATAAGTGCTGTGTAGCCTTCCTCGAAGGCGACATCCATAATCCTCAGAGAGCCAAGCTCGCCGATTCTTGCTCCGCTTTCATAAAGTGTAATTATGAAAGCCTTATCTCTAAGGCTGTCCGAGGCTTCAACAACTTTCATAACTTCTTCCTCTGTTAAGAGCTGGTCTGGCAGTATGGCATCTTTCTCCTTAAACGTGGTTTTGATCCATTTCACCTGTGGCGGGTATTCTTCGCCTCCTCCCAGCCAAAGGTAAAAGCGCTTTAGGGCTACCTTATAATCGTGTTTTGTCCAAGCTGAGTATTCGCTTCGTTCCAAAAGGTTGACAACGCGTTCCACATCTGCCCTATCCGCTTTATCAAAGTCCTTCTCGAACCATTCAGCAAGCTTCTTGAGAGACTGTAGGTACTTGACAACTCTGGCTTTGCCTAGGCCCTCAGAGAAGCAGTATTGTTCAAACCGCCTAATGAGCTGCGCGTTTCTAGCTGAAATTGGGTTTTGAGCATCTATCTTGCGCTCAGCATCGTGCAGTCTCTCATCAAAGTCATGTATGTCTAAACGCTGCTTCATAGCCATCGGTAATAATTAAGGAAATAAGCGCTTTTATACTTTTGGTTTAAAGCCTCGGGCGGGCTTTG
>Ga0078972_1008981_pt1 | contig 20183 bp, 11 predicted proteins | sample YelNatPaOPGAMG01_FD_67568 | JGI IMG/M metagenome (GOLD analysis project Ga0078972, IMG submission 67568) | Hot spring thermophilic microbial communities from Obsidian Pool, Yellowstone National Park, USA - OP-RAMG-01 (SPADES assembly) (version 2) | ecosystem: Environmental > Aquatic > Thermal...
CTTAGTATCACGCCAAAAAATTATTTTTCTAAAAACCAAAATTTTCCCGCCTCTCCCTCTGTATTTTTAATTAATAAAAAATCAGACATATATAAAAAGTCCTTATTCTATATCAGGATTTATTTCCCCGGAGCTTTCCCCGGAAATTTGTGCCCGGAGCTTGATATGGGGTTTAATACCATTTGTTTGGGCCAGGCAATAAATTTTATACGTTAGGTTCATCATTTCTCCGTCTCTTTTTAAGGATATTGTATCTGCCATGTAAGATAACTCCACTCGGTCATACGGTTTGGAAAATTTACCTGAACTTGTAAGTAATCGCTTGTGCCAAAAGGTCTAAATCGCTTTAATTTTCGCAACCACAATTTAATTTCTGGTAATCTCAAATTTCTGAGGTGAAGTAGCAGATATGCCTCCAATCCATATAATCATAGTATAGGTACCGTCGAGGTCTATGATTCTGCCCTGCCGGAAATCAGGTCCTTCATTCTGCTTTACACTATTTATATTCAAACATGCCTTATTGCTTGCTCCCCAGTTTTTGATGACGAAACACGGATTTATTAGCGGAGAGTTACCTGAAGCATCAATAGTGAATGATATGGTTGATTCATTTTCAATTGCAGTAAACACATAAGACTTATCTTCCGGATTAAAACCGGAAGAAATCGCTCCCCTTTCCATTTTCACTATTGGAGGATAATTAAACATTCTGGCCATGTCTAATAAACCGGAAATGTCTGAATTCGTTACTCCATACAGCACTTGTCTTGTATTGGAATCCCACCATCCAAATCCGGCAAAATGTCTTATCCTTGTATTATTAGCTGCAAATCTACCGTCAGAAGGGACGAGTGATACAGGATAGTGATCCCATGGTCCCGCATAAGGTGATAAACCGGAATAGGGGGAAACTTCTCTTATTCCCCATGTTTTAATTCTGCCATCTCTGAATATTAAAAATGGTTTATAGGATGATTTTGTATTAAGCAATTCTATTCTGGGATCAGCTAAGGTAACCGATGGCATACCTTTTGGCGGTGTCCATGTTAAAGACTGGATACTTCCAGAAAGGTTCATTATCGTGTTTGATTGAAGATTGATCACGTCCAGAATATCCTGACCAGGCGCCAGCAATATTTGAGTGTCCTGGAATCCCGAGCAATTTACAACATTTCTGACCATCGTTCCATCGGGATAGATAGTATAATACTCATCTATCAGAGCTCCCTGGGTGTATCCGATATCAGCCAAAGGATATCTCCAGTGTACTACAACACGGGCATCGGTATTCTCAATTATTTTTGCAATGCATTGGCGACGCTGTTTATCAGACATATGCTCAGCGCACCCGTGCACATTCCCTTTTTCACAACTCTGATCATTGTACCAGATATTATTTTCAGTCACTAAGTTAGGTGAATAATTTGTTCCTCTCCAGAAAATAATACTAATTGGTTTATCATCAAACTTTACAAGAATATCAGGATTATCATCACGCCACATCTTATCCCAGAGAGCTTGCCATTGAAGTTCGGTATATGAAGCCCCGAACCTGGACCCAATACCGGTTTGACCGGGCAGTACTCCGGAGTTTATTGGTGAAATCCTGTCAGTGGGAATAAAACCGGTATATAATTTATGAATTTGCTTTTCACTAAGATTGGTATTATAAATACAGACTTGGTCAATAAGTCCTTCTATTCCATAAAGAAATGGTAGGTTATTCAGATTTCCCCTTACCTTTTCCGTAGTACGTAACTTAGTATTATTACGACCTATGATCAAATCAACGTCTGGCGGATTGATATTGCCTGTTTGGGCAGCAATGCCTTTTTGAACGGCATCTACGTACAACCGGATGTTTGAACCATCATAAGTTCCAACGATATGAGTCCATCGGTTAACCGTCAAATTGTCGGAAGATTTGGCGGTTACACCATTTATACAGAAAAACGGTTTTCCATAAGCATCAATACCAAGATACCAACCCTTTGCTCCTACTGCATTACTGTCAGCCCCGGTAGAGTTATGAACAAAAGGAGCATCATTATACGGGTAATTATCGAGAGTTACCCATGCCTCAACAGTCATAGCATTACTCAAGGCAGGACGATTAGCGGCAGGCAGTCTAACTCCTGAGTAGTATCCGTCAAATGCCAGGGCTGTGCCACTTACACCCGGAAAATATTGAGTCATCAATCCATCGATCGGGCAAGGGGTACCATTTACTGATTCGATTACCTCGTCATTATGGGTCGTCAAACCTTCATCAAAAGTCCATTTTTTTAGAGGTCGTGGCAATCCGCGGATTTTCTTAACCCGATTGCCTGAAACCGGTGATCGTGGCAATGCTGTGGGCGAAGCTCCCCAGTTAACTGGTCCTTCGGATATGCCATCATCCCGCAGCGTTATTATTTGAGTGATCTTCAACGCAGGATTGATCCAGTCCTCATAACGTGTCCCGGTAGCTCTCTTTATGGTCCTGAAAACACTGTTATCGCGATTGATAGTAAATGTTTCCAACACAATGCCGGTGATACCGTATGGGTTAAGCGGATCATCATCATCAACTGCTTTGGATAATACTGAAACACTCTCATAGTACCTTAACTGTACCACAATTTTATCAGTATCATTTTGTAATAGTCTTACGTAGGTATAAAGAAAATCCGGGTCGTTTTCTCTTGTTATAATGCTGCTAATATTATATGTTCCGTAAGGTGTTCTCCATACGGGCATATATGCTGTAGCTCGTGTAAATTCAAGTTGTTTCCCCTGGCCCACGATAGCGATGATATCAGCATACTTCCCAAGATTGGCACCATTAGAGATACCTTCAATTTTGGTATAATAGGCGCCAAAATCAATCTGGCCGCTAACCAAAGCTGTGACTGAAACAAAAAAGGAAAGTAGCGTATAAATTCTTTTCATATAGGTATTCTTCATTAATTTATTGTTTATTTTCTTAATTCCACAGGGCTTGCGCCGGAGATTTTGTCCAGAGCTTGCTATGGTGCTTAATACCATTTATTTGGGTCAGGCAATAAATTTTATACGTTAGGTTCTTCATTTCTTCTGTCTGCTTTCGAATAATTTCCAGTCAATAAATTTATTCAATTTCCGAATTTAATCACCATAGTTCTTAAACTCTTCATAATCAAAAAATGGTTATCAGGCAGGTTAAAATCACATTTGACTTTTAGAGATCACCGTGCAGGGGTAATCTCTATTACTCTGACTTTATTAGGCGGCATATTTTCAGTTCGTTTGATCGGCCTGCCAGACTTTGTTACTGGAATAATTTTTTCTGCTGTGATTTCAGCTATTTCAAACCTGTCAGCTGTAAGTCCATATTTTGCAGGATCAATCATATAAGAGAATGGTATTTCTTTATCAGTGTAATTAGCAATAAATACTGCGAGGTGACCATCCTCAGCCTGCCATAAGCGGGCTTCTGCGGATGGTACTGATCCTTTATGTCCCGCACTTCCCCGCTCTTCAAAATCCTCCTCAAATGTCGGAATGTTATTGGTTGGATAGACTGGTGCCCACAATCTTCCGAAGGTAAGGTATTTCTGAGTGACCATTCTCAGTTTTGCACATTGTTTGAGGTATTGTACCTTTTCAGCATACTGGGGATTCCTGAACAGACCGAAATCCATCCATCCTATTTGTCTTCCGTCAATAAACCCCTGGCCTACAGCGAAATTGAAGTATCTGTTACTCTTCGTGTAATCACATACGGTGCCGTAAAACAGTGTATAGCCTGAATAAACTATTTCCTGTAACGGGATTTCATTTTCTGATGGCCGCCCTGTATAAAGGTTACCGTGAACCAAATCAAAGAATATTTCGTTTGAACCTTCGGATGTTACTACTATATTGCGGTTGTTTTTATGAGCCACATTAAGGACCTCCTGGTAATAATTGCGATATCCCTCAGCCCAGTAATGTCCCCCCCCGAGTGTATGATGATGATCGGGATTAAAACAAAGTTCATGAGAATTGCAGGAGACTTCATCCACATAAATTCCGTTGATGCCAAAAAGATTTATCATCTTGTCAATTAGGCTTGAGATAGTATGCTGCCACGGAACCTGTCCTGGGCACATAGGAGTAAGACGGCCGGCCCCATCCCAGTAAAAATGCTGTCTCAGTCCGCCTTCTTCATCTTTTATAGCATAAGAATCAAAATTTTCTTTCCAGTCGGATATTTTACTGTCGGCACTATGCCCGTTAATATATGGAACGATGAGTGCGCCGGAATCAACAAGTTCTCTTACACGCTCTGAGAAACCGGAAAGAGCGGGAAGAAAATGAGGATATCCATTATCAAAACGTTTGGTATTCCATCCGTACCACTGCATAGCAACCGGTACACCCATTTCTTTAATAACCTTTAAAAAGGGGAGGTTCATTTCATGAGGATCGCGTATTTCCTGACTCCATAATAATGGTGATAAGACCTTTCTTTTCACGGTATCAACATCCCATACCCATGTATCGCGGATCCAGAATCCGATATTAAGAATAGATTTCGGGAAATCAGGTCGCTGTGAGATGGGTCCCAACTGTGTCCATTTTTGCTGCATAGCCCAGTCTCTGTATCTGTAGGCAGCCTGCAGCCAGTCCCCCTGGTATGGTCCGAATGCGACAGCATAATGATCATGGAGATCTGAACCTGTAACTCCCATATTTTCAGGATACCTGATCAGAGACAGGGTTTCTTTTTTTGAATTGACATTGAAATCCTTTGCCCATAGAGTACCGTCCATACTGGAAAAATAGACTGCATTGTTTCCGGAGTTAAAAGACATGAATTGCATTGGAAAAAATCCAGAGGGTGATCGTGTCACGAAAGAACCTGACCATCGTTTCATCAACCGGCCGCCTGATGCAGTTACTGGCATGGCCAGATCATATATTCCGTCAGCAGGGAATCCGTTCACGGATGGACAGGAAACATCCCAGAGACCCCAGTAAGTTGAAAGATTACGCACGAATATCCTCCACTTTGCTATCCCGTCCGATGCTGATAATTCAACAGTGACACGAACATTTACAATGCTGTCTTCTTCCCAAAATCTCATGTCATTCCATTGGAACTCTGCAATCTGGTCGCCATTTGGTTTTTTATACAACTTAATGCAGCTGCAGTTTTTATAGTTGTTATCAATGTGCGGTCGCTGAGTCCCTTTTCCAAACGTTATTTCCCATAACAAATGTTTCCCTTCCACGTTCCGGATATGATTGAATCCCGTTTTTTTATCTATCATTCCTGACAGGCCCAGTCCTCCGGGTTCAAAAATATACTGAACATATTCGTTCTGAAGAGTAAATCCTTTTTCAGGATCAATTACTGTTTGTCCTGATATCCTCATGATTGCAAAGCAGCTCATGATTATTAGTAATAAAATATTTTTTTTCATCATAATATAATTTTAATTTTTAATGTATGATAAAACCCACATGTTTGACAAAATTATATTTAAAGGTGTTTATGTTTGCAAAACATGTGGGTTTCATTTGCTATTTTTTGAATATAAAATTAAACGGAATAATTTTCCCTTTAAACTATTTAAACTCCAGCCAACCAAAAAATTCCGGCAGATGAAACTTAGGCGTCGGATTATCTACCGGAGCCCATGTAAGCCAGTGAGGATGAGATGTTGAATCGGCGCATTTATAAAAATTAGCTCTCCATTTCCTGCCTGTGCAGGGATTTTCTACTTCCATGTATTTACTTAAGATTGAAACCGGAATGAGATATTCCAATGTCCAGACGACGGGCTCCCTGATTTCCTTTTCTGCATTTTCCTTTAATGAATAAGCTATTTTAATTTTAGCGCAATCTGCTGTATCCACAAATCCTTCCTTATGTCTTTTCAGATCATGATATTGCATCAGTAACACACCTTTACAATTGGTCTCCAGATTAAAATAGCCATTCTTGCTCTCTTTTCCTGGTGTAAAAAAAAATTCAACACAACTGTCCTGCCATACTTTTCCGTTGGTTTTTTTTGCCACAGCGCGTACATACTGATCTGATACCCTAAATATAAGATAAAGATAATCAGCATTATATCTCATTCTTACTTTGGTGTCAGGAAAGTGCTCAGGGTAACTTCCCATGTAATTTTCAAGACAAATGGACTCAGTATTTATCCAGAATGATTTGTTCCAGTCAGCATCAATTACCGGATTTTCGTTAAACGGGGATATCTGATATACAAAGGCTTCAGAAGAAGAATGAGAAGCTCTTCCTGAGCATCCATGTAAAAAAACCATAACTAAATAAAAACAAATAAATAATATAACTGACCTGAAGTAATTACTCATTTAATACTGATTATATTGATTTGCTACTTTATAAGCATTTTGCACATATCCTTGTAGATGTTTATTCTTTGCGGATCAGACAATGAAATGCTGCCTTTTAGCCATGCCTGGTTAGCCTCTTCAGGCCTTTTCAGTGCGAGCAGGGCTTTACCTTTCCAGAACCATGCTTCTGCTTCCTCTGTCCGGAATGATTTACCTACTCCAAGGTTCTCAGGGAAGGTAAGTGCAGCCTCGAAATGAGCAAGAGCATCTTTGTAATTTTTTAAATTGAAAAGCTCTATCCCTTTTCTTATATGTGCCTGATTAAATATATTCCATGTAAGAGATGAACCCTCCCAATTCACAAAATATGGTGTGGACATAAGAAGATTAATGGTCTCATCATAGCGCTTCTCATCAAGATATAGCTGAGCAAGATCAATAATTATATCAGATCTTCTCATCCCCTTAAATGGCATTTTTTCAAGCAATACTATGGCATCAGGTTTTTTGCCTTCATCGGCAAGCACAGCTGCAAGGTCTCTGTAAAGTGTTTGATCATAAGGCCGTGATTTAATGGCATTTCTGAAACATATTTCAGATTGAGAATTATCCTTTTTGACAACCCAGTAGTACCAGCCAAGATTACGCCAGGGTATGCTCATGGAACTGTCGAGCTTCACTGCCTTGTTCCAGTTTTCTGCTGCCTCATCCAATCTTCCGAAATTTCCATACAGGTTTCCGAGTTGATAATACGCAAGAGCATCATTAGGGTTTTCTTTAACAGCAAATTCCAAAACCTCCATAGTTTCAGGTCTTGAAGCAAAAATATAATCATGGTAACTTGCAGAAGCCTTTGATAGATAATCCTTAGACTTTTGTTTATCTCCAATTTGCGAGTACAGGTAAGCAAGATGATACTGGATCAGAAAATTCTTCTTGTTATCTTCTACACCTTTTATGCAAGTATTTTCGAGTATCCATGCTGCTTCTGAAACCAGACCCATTTCGGAAAAGGTAATGCTTGCCTGCAGCATTTCAAAATCGTATTCACCGACAAATTTCCGGGTGGTTGAGACAAACTCTCCGGGGTTATCATTGATAATTGACTCCAATGCTCTGGGTACCAATTCTGTAGGATGAGCTGTAATTCTTTTTTTCGCTAAATCGAGAGCTTTCTCTTTAAGGCCATTGGCATAGAGTGCAATAAGATAATGGTGGAATGGTATTACGTTATTATGGTTTGCTAAACTTGCTTTTTCAAATGACGCAAGAGCTTCGGGATAGTTTTTTTGTAACATAAGGCCAAGTCCGGCCAGATCAAACCCTATTGATTCCGTACCCGGGCATCTGGATGCTTTAAATCCGCATTTAACAGCATCATCTGTTTTGTGTTGTTTTAGCCTGCACAAGCCCAGAAAATACCATGCTATACCATCATCGTTAGGAATCTGTTCAAGGGCTTTCTTAAGAAGCATTGAAGCTTTATCATATTGTGCGGCTTCAAAATCGAGTATGGCAAGATCTCTAAGGGCAGATAATTGAAGCGAATCAGCTTCAAGAGCTTTGTTATAATATTCTCTTGCCTTTTTTCTGTCAAGTGACCGGTCATATTTCTGGGCCACCAGGCACATTTCCTGTGCGGTTAGCTTATCATCAGGTTTGTTCACATAGGAAGGAGGCCGAGGAGGATTCACTTCTGGTATTGGGAGAGGACTATCATAATGTGCCAGTACTTCTCCGGTGGAAGATTCAAGGGACACTGTAAAGTTTTTCACAGAGATATCAGGGAGTACAATTATGGTTGGTTTATCGGGAGATAAATCCACTTTTTTTGCTATAATTACTTTATCACCGTTAAATAAAGTAAAATTGGCCCCCGTAAATTTTTCAGTGGCGATAATTCTGATCTCCGCCTGGTTAATTCTTCTTTCTGTTCTGAAAGCAACATGTCTGTTGGCATATTCAAATCCATCAACAAGTCCATGAACAGGGAACCAGTATTCCTTCCATGATATCTGAGCTTTTGGTGCAAGAATCCCATAATCTGACTGCGTAGGTAAAGGACCACTCTGAACTTCAATATAATTACCATCCGAATCAGTCAGATTCTTCTGGCAGATCCTTCCATATTCTCCCTGACCCCATGTCCATGCTTTTTTGCCGCTAAGTTCATTATGATTAGCAACCTGAATAATTCCATAGTCTAAATCCACGTCATAGGCACCAAAAAAATCATATGCACAATTGACTGCAAAGATTGAAGATGCTTCCTCATAGTTTTTTGTCCATGACAGGTCTTTACCTTCATTTATTGGCCATTTGAAGAATTTCACTCCAAAATGATCCGTTCCCAAACTCATTGGATAAATAAATCTTGTTCCGGGAAGCTGTGGAAAGGCAGTGCAATTCCAGAAATAATAGGGATTCATTGCGTCAGTTGGATTGCTGATGCTAATCTCCTCATCCATGTAGGCTTTACCCGGATGAAGGGTAACTCTTACTGTCCATTGAGTACGTAGGCTTTTCTCCAGATTGCTGATCTCAAGATATGCTGAACCATCATCATTTGTGCCGGAAATTACATCCACAGGTGAAAGAATAGTTACTGTATGCACCTGTGGTCCTGCATTCCATTCCACACCTCCGCTGATAAATGCTCCACGCATTGCAATCATGCTGGGCTTTATAACGCTGTTTTTATGAAACATCTCACGATTTGTGGTTTTGTCGAATACAGAATGCAGCCGGCCACCAAGCTCAGGCAGGCAGGTAATCCTGAGGTATTCATTTTCCAGATAAATAGCTTTATAGGTAATATTTTTCAGCGTTCGAGAAAGATGATCCTGCATGTTGTATGGATACGTTAATGAGGCCCTGACGGTTGTAGCACCTTTGGCCCCGCCTTCCATAGCCCAGAATTTCGGATTTACATCTTCTTCCCAACCATAGGTCGGAATTACAATGGTTCCTTCCCATACTTTTACCTGACCATATACTCTGACGAGTGAAGATGATAAAAAAGTAGATACCAAAAGAATGATAACAAACGACTTGAATAAAAAAGAATTTTTCATGTGAAAAAAATTTAATTTTTAATTAAACTATTTAATCATCAGGAAACTCAACACCTTTAAATACCTTAGGATTAAAATAACCTGTTTTAACTTTCAACGAATCCAGCTTCTTAATCATTTCTGACTTTACAGATTGATAATAAGGATTGTTTATCAGATTATACATCTCTTCAGGGTCGTTTTGTATGTCATATAATTCATCAATATCATTATTTACATCAGGACTTGTAATATACTTGTAATGTTCGTTCCTGACACCCAGAAGAGTTACATAATTAGGAGCATAACCTTCCTGGAAATATTCGTACAGGAATGATTTACGCCAGTTAACCTTTTCATTTCTGAGCAGCGGTACCATAGATGTTCCTTGCATGTTTTCAGGCACTTTGTCTCCTGTAAGTTCAATTATGGTAGGTGCCATATCAATATTCAGAACTATATTATTGTTTATTGATCCTGGTTTTATCAGTTTAGGATATCTGATTATCAGCGGAATGCGTAAAGCCTCCTCATACATCAGCCTTTTATCACCAACCTGATGAGCTCCAAGGAAGAATCCATTGTCGCTGCCATAAATAAAAACTGTATTGTCCAGCATATGATTAGCTTCAAGGTATTCTCTTATTTCCCCGACACTTTTGTCCACTGCCAGCAGTGTTCTTAGATAACCCAGAGCCTTACTGTTCTGCGGATCCCATGGGCGGGGTGTAATTTTATCCGGAACCGGTTTCCCCTGGCTGTTCTTCCAGTTCTGGTAATGAGCACCGTACATCCATAACCTTCTCAGCCATTGAGGTTTTTCCGCCATATCATCGTACCAGTTTTTATAATTCGACACCATAGCATCATTGAAAGCAGCCGAGTCACGCGGTGCCGGAGTAAAAGGAGCATGCGGAGCTTTATGCCACACAAATAAACAGAAAGGTTTTTTTCTCGGTTTTTTTAACCACTGTAATGCATAATCGTTCAGGATATCGGTAATATATCCATTCTTTATGAACTTGTTTCCGTTTTCATTCAAGCGAGGATCAAAATATACACCTACGCCTTCAAAACTAAGCCAGTAATCAAAGCCATTTCTTGGCTCGTCTCCGTGTCCCATATGCCATTTTCCCACAAATGCCGTTTCATATCCGTTTTCCTGAAGTATTGTTGGAAGATATGGCACCTTCGGATCTGGATCGGCATACCCGTTAACATAAACCCCATGAGTATGCGCATAACAACCGGTCATTATGCTTGCCCTGCTGGGTGAACTCAGTGATGTAGTACAAAAAGCATTCCTGAAAACAATACCTTCTTCAGCAAGTCGTTCAATATTAGGAGTTTTTAAAAAAGGATATTTCCCGTAACTTTCCAATGTATTCCATGCCTGGTCATCTGTAAGAATAAATACAATGTTAGGCTTTGAACTCTCTTTATTATGTCTTTCCACACAAGATATACCTGAAAAAATAATGACACTTGTTCCTGAAAGAATAATAAGATTTTTTTGTTTCCTTAGGTTTTTCATTTTTAATTTAATTTTAAAAAGTAAATTTATTTATTATTTTTAAAATAACTGGTTCCCTTCTTAATTTCATAACCATAAAACCCGGCTTTTCATCATTGTTTTTAATTTATCTGAGTATATTTGAGTATTGCTTTACATTAATAATTCTCCTCTAATAAGATGAGGAAATAAATTCGTAACTGCCTGAACCCACACTAAAGAGTGCCCTGTTCTTATCCATACGCAGGAACTTTATGTCGTTTGACTTCAGAATATTTTCCTTTGGGCTCGTTACATCTTCTAACCGATTAGCCGGTACAAAGATTGTAGCATAAGTATTTGCCGGCACAGTAACTTTAAGAATCAATTTGCCCGATTGCTTTTTCCAGAAAGAAGATATGGTTCCATGGATTGTATTAACTGAGGCTTCGACCCAGTCGAGACCATTGTTCGGAATATAGGGTTTAATTATGAATTTTTTAAATCCGGGACAGTTTTCATCTGACCTGATGCCGGCCAGTACCTTGTAAAACCACTGATCGATAGCAGCGCCCAGTACCACATGGTTCTGTGAGCCACCATCAGTCCACTTCTCGGGGATTGTTGTACGGCCGTTTCGTAGTGACCAACCCCAACTTGGGAAATCTGTCTTCATGACCATGGTCCATACCAGATCTTCCCTGCCTTTCTCTGACAACAGATCTATCATAAATTTGGTCCCAATATAACCTGTAGTTGGATGACCGTCATGCTCTTCTATGATATCTTTTATAAGAGTATTCATAACCTTGTCCTCAAATTTTTCCGGAACCATGCCAAAAAACAAAGGCCATGTCTGGGCAGCCTGTGAATGGTCATCATAGTACCCTTCCTGTTTGTTCAGGAATCTATCGTTGAAAGCCTCCTTTATTTTACCGGCAAGCAGGTGAAACCTTTCTGCATGTTCCTTTTTCCCAAGAACGCTGGCAATTTTTTCCATCACTTGTACATCATAGTAATAAATTGCCGTACTTATCGACAGGGGAAGACCGGACCAACTTTGATACCCCTTAGCCAGCGAAAGGTGATCTCCCCATTGTGATTGCTGCAAAAAGCCCATCAGGTGTGGTTTAAGTACATAATACTCTTTAAAGAGTGGATTTTCCCCTTTTTCTTTTGGTTGAATGTCGGAACATCCCTGGCTTGCCAGGTAATTCATGTAACGTAATACAGCGTCGTAATTTTCTTTCAGTACTGCTGTATCCCCGTAATATATATACTGATACCATGGCATAATTACAAAGGCGGAACTCCAGACCATGTCTTCCCCAATGCCGGCACGGGGGACTATATATCCGACACGTCCCCGGCTATCCTGCTGATCGCGGTAATCACGGAACCATTTAGTGTACACTCTCTGGATTGTCATATTGAGCATAGCTTCCTGGGAAGTCATCAGTGCATCTGCTCCCCATCCCTGGCGTTCCGGCCGCTGGGTATCGTCTGTCGGAACACCCATTTGTATATTACATCGCTGCGACTGAACCGTACACAGGTGTATGCGGTTGATAAGGTCATTGCTGCATGTAAAACTTCCGGCCGGAGCAACAGATGAGTGAACAAACCGGCCTTCAAGTGTTTCCAGTTGAGGCTTGCCTGGAAACCCGGTCACTTCAACAAACTGGAACCCATGATAGGTGAAACGGGGTTCAAAAACTTCAGTACCCTGTCCTTTGAGAATGTAATGATCTTCCTGGAGGGCTGCCCGGGAACTTGACGGATTAATCATGCCATCAGGGTAAATTTGTTCTGCAAATCGCAAAACTATTTTCGTCCCGGCCGGTCCTTTTACCCTCAGCCGAACCCATCCGGCAATATTCTGACCCATGTCGAACACAAAGGTATCAGGTCTTGGTTCATTAAACGATATGGGTTTAACAGTCTGGATGACCCTTCCGGGTTCATGCATAGCGGAAGCAAGTTTTCCGCCGGGTGAAGAGACTACATTAACAGCATTCCATGACCGGTCATCAAAACCAGGTTTATCCCATCCATCCTGTTCCAGCCGGGCATCATAATGTTCACCGTCGAACAGGCAATTAAAGGTTATGGGACCCCATGAGGTTTTCCATCTGTTATTTGTCACAACGCGGGATTTACTCCCGTCATTATATTCTATTTCAAGTTGCATAATGACACGTGGTGACCCGTACCATTGCATCTGCCAACCCCAGTATTTCTTTTGACCATTGAACCAGCCGTTACCCAGCATAATCCCAATTGCATTGATCCCCTGGCGTAATTCTGAAGTAACATCATAAGTATCATACAGTATGCGTTTCCGGAAATCGGTTTTGGATGGCACTAAAACATTATGACCAACTTTTTCACCATTTAAGCGAAGTTCATATAAACCAAGCCCTGAAATAAACAACCGGGCACGACGGACTTTTTTTTCAACCCGGAATTCATGACGAAATAAAGGAGAACGGGGATCGGGGTTAATATTCCTGACCTTATCTGATATATTTCCTGATAAGAAAAGGTCTACATCCGATAGCACTTCATCCGGATCACCTCTGCTTATCCATTGGGCTGTCCATTCTTGTTCATTAAATAATCCTGTATTAAAAGTTCCTGTTTTGCCGTATGGATGAATTTTGCCTGATTCATCCCGTATACGCACCTTCCAGAAATATTCTTTATTACTCTCCAGTGGAAGACCGCCATAAATCACCTGGGCCGATTGATCAGATTCCACAAGACCCGTATTCCATATATCTCCTTCATCTTTATCAAGCAATTCTCTGTTTGAAGCTACCAGTATCTGGTATCCGGTTTGCCTGCGCCCTCTTCCTTCCAGATTTACTATCCATGTAAACCGTGGTTTTGGTATATCAAGAGCATCAGGAGCAGGATCATACTCAACAAAGAGATTAGTTTCAGATTTCATTAGCTGCCATTCATGGTAATGCTGCTTCATCCTTTGCATCTGGGAATCAAGATCAGTAACAGTTTGAGCGGAAATCCTGATAGGATACAAGAAGATAAGTAGTAATATTCCAGTTGACAGTGTGTAATTAAACCTTGTGAATGCAACCATAGATTTGTTTCTCATTTTCAAAATATTATTAATTGTCAATAATCCTTTGTGAACTTACCTTGTAAACCTGGTTAACTATTTCTGTTGTCTACGAAATACCTTGCATTATCAGCTTCCTCAAGACAATAAACCATAGGGCCACGTATCAAGACTGCTTTACCGCGTGTATCTTCAATCTTAGGATTTCCGGCAACCAGCCGGATATTCAGGGGCAATTCCATTTCCACCACGTCACCCTGTTTACATTTCCTTTCAATGACAGCGTAACCTCTTTCCAAATTAAGTTTGTGAATTTTTCTGCCGTTGACCTTCAGAATTACTTTTCTATCAGGGAGCTTTTCATCATCAATATAATAATAGAAACCTCCCGGAATCAATTCACCCCGTGCCCAGCCTGGCACCCTTATATGCAATATGAGATCAACAGGTTTTTCCGGTTCAATCTCAAGGGTTATCAATCCATTCCATGGATAATCCGTCTTTTGAACCAGTTTGATTTCATTATCATCCAAAGCAATGGTGACTTTGCTTCCGATAAACTGGTTTACATAAATATGATTATCCTTTACTCCATAAATGGCACCTCCGGTTTCAGGGATGAAACGTACAATATTGGTCGGACAACATGGTGGATTGAACCAGGTACGGCGACTGATATTTCCGTTCGATTCAAGAGGATTGGTAATAGAATCTATCACCATATATTTAGCATATTTTAACAACATTCAGGCCCAATATTTGTCCTATTTTCCTGATCTTGTCAGCAATATGACCTGTTCCAATAGCGCAATGATGCGCAGGTCCCTGTTTTGACCACCGGTCAATAAAATCTTTGGCACTTATTGGGAAAAGATAACGGCTATTAGTATTTCCGATTTGCAGAGTAGGTCCTTTTACTGATTCTCCTTCAGCTGTCAATAAAAACACGCCATCTTTTCCTTCTACCACTGAAAGCAGAGTTACAGGTCCGTGTTTCACAGTCATTTGAATAGACAGACCTTTTCCTGGTTTTCCGTGATAAACCGGCAATGGCACAAGTTTTACACGTCCTTCAGCAATTGCAAAATGGGCCGGACCATCATGGCCAAGGTATATAACGTTATCTTTAAAGTCAATCAGGTAAAATTCAGAGAATGAGCCGCCTGCTCCCAATTCGGCCATTATTTTCATTGCATGTGCATTTTTTACTTCACATTCCCCTGCTACCGGTATGTTTTTACCGGTTAGCAGAGTATTTCCAGCAATAACAGATGTTACTATATTTTCGTAATCATTTCCGGGCTGACCCTCATAATAATAAGCTAATGAACCGAGTTTATGATTTTTTACCAGCATGTCGAGTGCTACTGATGTGCGGGCAGCACGTTCAATTTCACTAATATCGCATTCCGGAACAACATCAAATGCCGTATGAAATTCAGAGATTTTTTCTTTGAGCTGTTCTGAAGTCACCTCATCCCAATATTTTTTCAATTCACACATCTCAATCATTTCAAAGTGAGTACCGAAAGTGGCATTCTGCCGTGTAAGATCGGTGTAAACATCAAGCATGCCTCCATAATAATGCCCCAAAACACCCATTCTGTTATTGCGTAGGGCTTTTGCCACACGGGCAGCTTCCGTCCAGTTTTTTATTTCTCTCCAGGCTTCTTCATCGTCAAGATGGCCGGTAATTATGTCGTACCGAATGCCGGCCCGATTAAAAACGCTGGCAATTTCGGGCACCGAACAAGCCTGACAATGTTCCAACCAAACACCAGTCATCTTACCTCGATCACCTAAAGCATTAAATTTTTCATAATCAATTTGCGGAACCGGCTGAAGGTTTAACACAATAACCGGTACTTTAAGCTTTTGAGCAACAGGAACAACTGTTGAGGAAAGAGCATAAGTGGAAATATATAAAAAAACTATTTCCACATCCTGTTTCTTCATAACTTCGGCAGCCATTTTTGCTTTCTCAGGATTATCAACCATTCCGGTATCTACAACTTCTACTCCGAAACTTTCTATTTTTCCCCTGATTTGCTCCTGATATTTTTTAAGGTTGTCAAGTAACCTGTCGAACTGTTTCCAATAAGTATCAAGGCCAATGCCAAACAAACCAATTTTTACTTTTTCTTCCATAGGTCAAAGTTTTTAATATATTTTAAAACAATACATTCATTCTTTATTCTTTAAAGGAAGCTCAGGGGCTGGCACATAACCTTCATCAATTATGCTAATAAAACCTAACAGTGCCCCCCAATGGTAGAATTTATCGCTCATACCTGCATCATCACCTTGTCCTGTCTCTGCATTGTAATTTTCATACACATGATGTTCTTCCATCCATGATTGTAATAAAAGGTTCTTCGATTTTTCAACCAATGATTTTTGAGCATCGGGCAATTTGTAATTCCGGATGCCAAGATAAACCAGAAGATTCATAGGAGCCCAGATTCTTCCTCTCCAGTAGATATTATCCTTATAGGCCGGATCATTGCGAGCTATTGAAGGTAAAATATAATTACCCCAGAATTCTTCAGGGTTATAAAAATGTTCTTTTATCATTCTTTCTGCCTGTTTCTGTGTGGGTACTTTAGCCAGAAGTGGATAGAATAAGGTGGGTGATAACCTGTAACTAAACTTTCCAGTTACCAAATCCTTATTCAGATAAAGACCAAATTCATCATTCCAGAGTGTTTCAAGTTTCTTTGAATATTTTTCCGCTCTTTCTGTTAATTCTCTTTCTATTTCTGTTTTTCCCAATACCGCTGCAATCTCTGACAGACTCCTGCAATCTAAAATATAAAGACCCATTAAGCCTACATCGGCCAGCATCATACGATGGCTAATAGTATCAAAAACAGCATCATCCCACATTGGAGAGTTATCCATTCCCGACTCCCATTTGGCTGCTTTTATTTTTCCTGATTCTCTGGCTGATCGAGATTTATTGTTTCCATAATCATAAGGATCACTGCCATAAACCAGATATCCGTCAATATCCCTATTAGCTGCACGCCAACGATTCCAGCTCAATAATTCATCAAATACTTCATACAAAAACCACTTTTCTTTGTATTTCTTATAAATTTCCTTTACAACAAAAGCCCCTACCTGTGGTTCGGAACGGTCTTCGCTTTTGTGTCCCGGCGAGGAGTTATTCGGAATAAACCCTTTTTTGGTAATCTCCTTTGTGATCGCAATAGCATTGGCATATGCAAGCTCCTTGTTATCAACTGAAATCATATATGCCGCAAAATAAGTATCCCAGTCAAACAATACCCAGCCACCAGCAGAAACACTCCAGTTTCGACTTACCGGAGTTATTACCCTGTTGTTATCCGGATCATAAATTGTGTTCCATGCCAGTACAGTTTGCATGGCATTGTATAATTCCGATACTTCTTTATATCTGCTTCTGCCGGCTAAAAAACCTGCTTTTGACTCATCAATAATTTTTTCAATTTCCCCGGCTGGCTTCGACGCATCTGATGAAATAACGATTGTTTTGTCCAATGAAAACTTGATATTTTTAACTGTCGTTGTAAACTGACCTGCAACTACATCAATTTCTATATCACCTGAATGTGTATCTGCCCTGATCGTCCCTTTACTAACTGTGATCTCTCCCTGACGGCCCCACAACATTTGTGGATTCAATATAAGCGTATCACCCGGAGAATAACGAATTGGGCTGACCATCAGAAACAACTGGCCGTTTTTCACTGCACTTTGAACCCTCACCCTGATGCCCTGCCACTCCACTTCCAGTTCAGAATATGTGCCATCATAGGAATGAGGACCGGGAACAACATGCTCCTTTGATCCGAATCCTTCCCTGCCTATTAAAGCTTCTTTAAGTGTATCTCCCGTCTGGTGATTTACCAACTGAAAATTGATGGCAAAACATTCCGGCAGCAATACATGGGACAATACACTCCGGGTGTTCCATGTATTCCAGCCCCTTGCAAGACCAGCATTCAGTTCAGTAAATTCGTTTCCGGTATAATCCTTTTGCGTATTCTTCTGATTACATGAATTACACAAACAAATTAATGAGATTAAACAAAAAATCAGAAGGATAATTTTAACATTGTTCTTTTTCATTTTTCCAGCAGTTAGTTTTTTATTTCGAAGCATAAGTTTATAATCATTGCCTTTTCTCCAAGTAATACATTCAGCTTACGTTTTATTTGGGCCACAATTTTATTGGGATTTCCTGAAAAAAATATGTAACAAAAGGGCCCGGAGCATTATTGCTCTTTTCTCTCTTTTCATTAAAATAATCTGTATTGAATATAATCGGAGTCCCATCAGGGTTTTCAAATCCAGCTTCGGGCACCATGGCTTCACCCAGGTCAAAGCTATTTATTATCTTCTCAATTCTGTTTACAAATTCAGTGTCTAAATCAATGTACAGGTAAATGCCATTAGCTTTTTCTTCAACCCGGATGTCTGCCCTAAAATTATTGCTTACCAGTTCATTAACACCATTCTTGTATGGAACCGCTCCGTTTAAATACAAATTGTTTTCAGCTTTTACAGGCAATTTTACTTCAGACATTTCACTGATATAAAAATCCGATTGAAGCACATCAGGATGATTATTATACATCCCAAGACCAAAATCCATAGTGCCTTTTTCCCTTTTTGGCCTGTTTGCATTTTCAAATATATCATAGGGTGGAACAGGAGTTTTTATAAAAATGTTGTTAATATATCTGTCATCTCCTCCTTGCGTAGTCATAATCCCTGCAATTTTAGTGGAGTGGGGATAATGGTATGGAGTAAATCTGACGTTCTCATTGCCTTTACAAATCTGACCGGCAAAGAGATTATGAATAAAAGCACTGCCTACTGCCATGTTCCATAGATTAAGATTTGATAAAAAGCAATTATTATCAATTATATGTGGACCATGGCTAACCTCCATGTGAAGATCCATCCAGCTGTTGTTGAATAGAAGATTCCCTGTAATTCTTATGCCCTGAGCCTGCCAGTCAATCCAAATTCCTTTAAATGCATTATGGATGCAATTGTCTTTTATTAATACATCAATTGCAGCGTGAAACTTAATACCGCCCATCTCAAAACCACCCCATTGACGTTTTGTGTAAATATCATAAATATGATTTCCGTAAATCTGACTGAAAATTGCTCCCAAATTTCCGTTTATACCTGTTTGTCCACAATTGGAAATGATATTATTGCGAACAATATGTGAGCCAACATTTTCTTTCGACCAACCGTTCTTAACAGCCCTGAAAACCACTTCCAGCTGACTGATATGTCCGCTCTTTTTCTTATATATAGAGGAATAGCTCTGGCCTAAGCTGCGGTCTATACCCATGGTTATACCTGAACATTTTGAATGGCTGATAATATTGTTTTCTATAATCCAGCCTTTGCTCCAGTTTGGTCCAATAATACCCATCTGTTCACCAGTTGGGGAAGACCAGTTTGTAGCAGCCTGGCTTATCTTAAATCCACTTACTGTAATGTAATTAATACCTGTTTTTTTGGGGAAAAATACTGTTGGCCTTACATTGATTTCAACCAATTCTTTGTTTGGGTCGAATTCATGAAAATTAACCCAGATTGTAGTTGTTTTCTCGTTACTTTCGCAATACCACTGGTAGAGAGATCCTTGCTGATCCTGTGCTCCCTTTAAGGGTTCAGGATTAAATACTTTAGTCAGAGAATCTATTTCATAAAGTGATTTCCCATTAAGGTATACCTCTCCGGTATGATGATTTCTGCCGAAATTCAGGAACCAATCACCCCAGATGATTTCCTTGTAAGGATTGTAATCTCCAAATATTGTATTATCAATTGTTACTTTCCAGACCCCTTTCTTTACCCTTTCCCAGCCTTTTACAACTTCCGACCCTTTAATGAACACATCTTCTCCATCAGCTGCCCGGTACACAATACGGTTAATATTACTGGTGCCACCAAATAATGGGTTTACCCATTCGCGATAGGTACCTGCATGAACAGTAATTGTATCACCTGCCCTGGCTACCTTGCTTGCTGCTGAAATCGTTTTAAAAGGATGTTCCGCAGAACCATCATTATTATCGTTTCCTTTTACTGAAACATGATACTCTCTGGCAGATATATGAAAACTTGCCAGGAAAAACATTCCAATTAAAAAATAAAAGAATCTTGCTATCATAAACAGGTTTATTTAACATATTATTCATAGCCTTTAATCGTAAAC
>Ga0078972_1008982_pt1 | contig 20181 bp, 21 predicted proteins | sample YelNatPaOPGAMG01_FD_67568 | JGI IMG/M metagenome (GOLD analysis project Ga0078972, IMG submission 67568) | Hot spring thermophilic microbial communities from Obsidian Pool, Yellowstone National Park, USA - OP-RAMG-01 (SPADES assembly) (version 2) | ecosystem: Environmental > Aquatic > Thermal...
CTTGTTTTGTTGCTGTCCCTCCGCAAGTCGTTCGCCAGACATCCCATTTCATGTTTGACAGGTAGAGAGAAAAAAGAGAAAATTGTGGGTAAGGGATAGTTGATGAGGGTCAGAAGATGCAGAAAGAAGTGAATTTTGCAAAGATGAGAAGGTGGATGGTGGAAACACAGATTATCTCTCGTGGTATAAGAGATAAAAGAGTTATAGATGCATTTTTAAAAGTCCCCAGGGAAAGGTTTGTCCCTGAACATTTGAAAGAATATGCCTATGAGGATGGTCCACTTGGTATAGGCGAAGGGCAGACAATAAGCCAGCCATATATAGTAGCACTGATGACAGAGGCACTCTGTCTTGAAGGTAAAGAGAAGGTTTTAGAAGTAGGGACAGGGAGTGGCTATCAGTCAGCAATCCTTGCAGAGATGGGCTGTGATGTATATTCTGTGGAAAGAGTCCCAAAACTTGCTTCTAAGGCAGAAAAGGTGCTTAAAGAGATGGGGTATAATGTGAAGATAAAGATAGGGGATGGAACACTGGGATGGGAAGAATATTCTCCTTATGACAGGATTATTGTAACGGCTGCAGGTCCTGATATTCCACCCTCTTTATATGCACAACTTAAGGACGGTGGGCTGATGATAATGCCTGTTGGGGATAGATACTTCCAGGAGTTAATACTTGTAAGGAAGTCCGGTAACCGTATGGAAAAGAAAAACTTAGGTGGTTGCCAGTTTGTTCCTCTTAAAGGTGCTGAGGGATGGAAGGATGAAGGGGAGGATATGTGAGGGAACAGATTATTTTTTCTTTAGGGACACTGCCAAAAGAACTTATCACCTTTATCCTTGCGATGCTTCCTATATCAGAACTTCGCGGTGCAATCCCTTATGGTGTATATAACAACCTGCCACTTACAAAGGTGCTTGTTATCTCAATAGTGGGTAATCTCATCCCTGTAGTGCCCCTTTATTTTCTTTTAGGTAGAATACTCCTCTTTCTCAACAGGTTTAGGTATGGAAAGAGATTTTCAGGGTGGCTGGTGAGCCATACCCTTAAGAGGTCAAAGGTAATAGAACTGTATGAGATGCTCGGGCTTATTATCTTTATTGGTATTCCCCTTCCAATGACAGGTGCCTGGACAGGAACAATCGCATCAGTCCTTCTAAAATTGAGACCTAAATATTACCTTATCGGTGTGGTATTTGGTGTCTTACTTGCTGCTTTAATTGTTTCTCTTGTAGTTATTTTCCTCCATCCATCTTTTCTATAGGGAAAAGGCGGTATCAACTGCTTCAGCAGGGGTTTTTACAATGATGGGTCTTTTCTTAAATGTTTTTAACACATCTTCTCTTGAAAGGAGAGAAGAGACACCTCCACTTCCATCTATAATCACGGTCTTTTTTCCCATACCCATAGCCATTGCAATCTCATTAAGGGTGCCCCATCTACCACAGATGCCTATGATACAGTCAGCACAGTTAATAATGATATTATTTCTGAAAAACCCAAGTCCTGTAGCAATGGGTATATCAATATAAGGATTTGCTGATTCTTTATCCCACGGCAGGATTCCTACTGTAATGCCACCACCTCTTTTTGCCCCTTTTGCAGATGCCTCCATAATACCGCCAAGACCACCGCATACAAGGATACCGCCCCTTTTCCCAATGAGATAACCAACCTCTTCAGCAATACTTAATATCTCTTCGTTGAGATTATTATCCCCGGCATTGCTCCCTGAAACAGCGATTATCTTTTTTGTCATTGTTTTTACGGTTGAATTTCAAAGATTTCAGGAGAGATATAGTTCCCATACTTATCCCTTGCCTGAATTAGCCGTTCTTTCTGTGCGAGAAGTATGTCAATAAGTTCCTGTGGTGTATCAGATACCTTGTTTTTCCAGAAGTCCAGCACCCTTTCAATCTTTAAAAGATTTTCAGGAACTCTTATTGTAAACTGGTTTATATAGTCCTCTTTTGAATAATCTTTTCCTCTGACATTTCTGAAAAGTTCTGCAAGGTCTTCATAAAGTGGAATAAGTCCTGTTGGCGTTTGCCTTGCCTTTACATCCTTATGGATTCTCAGTTCTATCCACTTTATCCAGATATGTTTGTCTTTTCTATCGTTGAAAAAGAGGCCTGTCTTTATATCTCTTAAGAAGTAGTTTACGCCGAAGACACAGGGTTTTTCTTCCAATTTTTTCCCGAAGTCAAGGTAGTTCTTTATATATGTTCCAAGAGGTATTGATACAAAGTCCTGGATACTCATCACATTTATTTCATATTTACCTTCTGCTCCCACTGTTGCAAAAGTTGTCTCTGTTTCAAGTGCTGCTCCATAGGCGATAATTCCATGCTCCCAGGAAAATCCCTGTTGCACCGGGACATATGCCTTGTAGTCCCTTCCGCCGTATATTATGCCATCCAGTTTTACACCTTCAGGGTTATCCAGCTCATTATCACAATTTGCCAGTGCTTTTAAAGAAACAGTATATCTTGCATTTTTGTGGGCAGGAAGAATCTTTTCTCCTTTTTCATCTGTTTTGCCTTCATACCAGTAGCCAGAGTAGTTTATTCCTTCCTTTGGAAGTGGCTCTCCCATTCCCAGCCACCAGGGTCTTGCATCTTTTATCAGGACATTGGAAAAGATGACCTCTCCAGGTGTTGTAAGGACCTGATATATGAGGGGGTCATCATTTGGATTTACATCCTGTATTATTCCAAAGATACCTGATTCAACATTTACTGCCTTACATCTTCCATCAATATCTCTCACATAGGCGATATCATCTGAAAGGATGGTCTCTCCTTCAAGCATTGCTGTTGATGTCTTACCACAGGCACTTGGAAATGCGCCTGCAATATATGTCTTTCTTCCATTTCTCCCTTTCACCCCGATTATCATAAAGTGTTCTGCAAGCCATCCGTTTTTATGGGATTCCCTTATGGCAAGTCGCAATGCAAGTTTTTTAAAACCAATAGAGTTGCCAGCATACTGGGTATTTACGCTATATACCGTATCGGTTGTATAGTCAATATAGATACGTTTTTTGTCATAGTCAACACTTACCATATTTTCATCTAATTTTCCGGCAGAGTGAAGTGTCTTGAAAATGGTTGCATCATCGGATATATTACAGAATGTTTCATAGCCCTTCCTGTAAAGCAGGTCAACAGAGTGTGCTACATACCAGGAGTCAGTGCACTCCATACAGGGTATGGTAAATACAGAGTTTGCAGGGCCCAGTGTAAGGAACCTGACAATCATCGTCTTACCCTTCATAGAGTTTTTAAGCAGGGAGAGAACCTCTTTAAGTCCTTCTTCTCTTTCAATCTGGTTAATGCTTTGGTCAAGTTTATCTCCTTCAGGTACAAGAAATTTTGTGACTTCTCTGTCTCTTCCCTGGTCGTAAAAACCATCAAAGTGGAAGGTATGCCCGGGGATGGCAAGTGCTGCTGACTCTTCTCCTGAAACAATAGCCATATTCTTTATCCTTGCAATCTCATCCGGGGTATCACTGCATATAAAGACATCCTTCGGTTTGCAGATGTCTATCGCTTCGGAAATAAACTTATGGACTGATATATTTTGAATCTTTATCAGTTTCTTCAGTTCTTCTTCACCTAAACTCTTTTTCAGTTTAAGGATATACTTGTTCTCCATATGCCTCCCTGCTGGCCAAGAGGAAAATAGCAAGGGCTTAATGTGTTCTTCGGTTCCAGAATTGGCTTTAATGATAGCATATGGTAAAATAGAAGTCAAAGGAGGTCAATGATATCTGAAAAAGCAAAAAATATTAAACCATCAGCAACACTTGAGATTAACAGAAAGGCAAAGGAACTCAAGGCAAAAGGGATAGACATAATAAACCTTTCTGTTGGTGAGCCGGACTTTGATACACCAGTGCCCATAAAAGAGTTTGCTATACAGGCGATCAAGGACGGCTTTACAAAATATACTGATACAGCAGGAATTATTGAGCTAAGGGAGGCAATAAGTGAAAAACTTGAAAAAGAAAACGGCCTTTCTTACTCACCCTCTCAGATTGTTGTTTCCAATGGTGCAAAACACTCACTATATAACATATTCCTTTCTATCCTTGACCCTGGTGATGAGGTCATCATCCCTGCCCCTTACTGGGTGAGTTATCCTGAGATGGTAAGGATTGCAGGTGGGGTGCCTGTCTTCTGTAAGTGGGACAAAAACTTTAAGATTCATCTGGAACATCTGAAGTCGCTTATTACCAGAAGGACAAAGGCACTTATCCTCAACAGTCCTTCTAATCCTACAGGTATTGTATATGAAAAAGAAGAGATTGACAGTATAGCAGAACTCCTTATTAAGAATAATATCTTATGTATATCAGATGAGGTATATGAGAAGATTATCTACGATGGGAAGCAGCATATAAGTATTGCTGCACACTCTCCCGAAATGAAAAAATTGACAATCGTTGTTAACGCGGTCTCAAAGACATTTGCAATGACCGGATGGCGGATTGGTTACATAGCAGCAGAAAAAGAGATAGCAGATGCAGTCAATAAGATACAGGGGCAGACCACATCCGCACCATCTTCAATATCGCAGAAGGCAGCCCTTTTTGCTATAAAGGAAGGAGAGAAACTGTATTCTGAAATGGTAAGGGAGTTTCAAAACAGAAGGAACTTCCTTGTTAATAATCTACCTAAAGAGCTGTTTTTCCCAATGCCGATGGGTGCATTTTACCTTTTCTTCAGTTATAATGATATGGATTCTCTGGAACTCGGAAAGCGCCTCCTTGAAGAGAAATTTCTTGCTGTTGTCCCGGGTGTAGAGTTTGGAGCCGACAGATTTATACGCATCTCATATGCAACAGATATGAAAAACCTTGAAAGGGCAGTTGAACGATTGAGTGAATTTGTAAAGGAGAGCCAATGAAAACAAAGATTGCTTTTGTCTTATTATGCCTGCTTGTGTCTCTTGTTGTTCCGTATATATCCTCAGCAGAGCCACAATATAAATTCTCTAAAGAGGCACCCCTTCTCTATAATTTCATGATAGAAGGAGATGTTACCTATAAATATGAAGGTGCCTCTGAAGAAAAGTTCAATGTCTCCTCAAAAGGTACTATCACACTTGAGACAGTTGAAGTAAAGGATGGTAAATATATACTGAAGTTAACCCCCTCTAAAACAGTCATTAAGGTTGGTGATACACTGCTGGAAGACATTACAGATAGCGAGACCGCTATATCCAGGGTTATATCCACATCACTCGTGGAGATAAAAAGCAATGGAGAGGTGGTAAGCGTGAAAGAAATAAGTCCCGGCATTCTGGATATATCCCAGATACTTATGATACTGCCTGCCTTCCCTGAAAAACTTACCAGACCATGGAAACAGACCGTTCCTGCCTTCAGTATCCCCGGTATCCCTATGTGTTCCCTTACTTTTACCTATACATACAGCCAGGCAAAGGACGGGATATCTAAAGTCCAACTTCTTTCAAATCAGGCAATAAAAGAAGAGAGAAAAGAAAAGGATGTAATTATCAGTTTTACCGGAAGGAATGCTTCAAATGGTGAGTTTTTATTTGATGAAGGGAAAGGGAAGTTGAAAAGTTTTGATGGAATAATAGACCTTCTCCTGAATATCGTTTTTAAAGTTCCTTCTTCTCCAGAGCGAAAGACCTTAGGAAGTCAAAGTGTCCCTCTAAAGATAGGGCTAAAACTAAAAATATCAATAACTCAAAGGTAGAGAACTAACGGAGGGAGAGGGAGGGTATCTCGGATATTTCTATACTCTCTTCCAGACACACCTTTTTTGCGATATTTAATAGTACTCCAAGTGCAAGGATGTTTATAAGAAAGGAAGAGCCACCGACACTGAAGAAGGGCAGGGTAGTCCCCTTTGCAGGGACAAGATTTAAGACGACACAGGCATGGAGGAGAAACTGAAATCCAAAAAGTCCTCCTATCCCTGCGGTTAAGAATTTAAGGTAGGAATCAGTTGTCATGTCCACAATGGCAAAGGATGAAAATACAAGAGTTCCAAATAAATAGAGTATGAAAAATGTTCCTACAAACCCCAATTCTTCACCGACAACCGCATAAACATAGTCCTTATGGGCTTCCGGTAAAAACTTGAGTTTTCTTTCTCCTGCACCCAGCCCCTTTCCTTTAATTCCACCAGACCCTATTGCAATAAGTGATTGCATTGTCTGATATCCACTTCCCTGCGTATCAGCAGTGGGATTCAGGTATGTCTTTATCCTTTGCATCCTGTAAGGAAACATTATGACAAGCAGGCAGATAAGGACAATTCCTGAAAGCACAATAAGTGATAGATGTTTTATACGGACGCCGGCGAGGAATGTTATAAGGATAAAGGTAAAAAAGATGATGACGAATGTCCCTATGTCTTTCTGTGTCTGTAAGATAACTGTAATGAAAAGTAAGAAGAATAATGGAATAATCAGTGTTTTAAAGTTTCCAATGTTTATCTGTTTCCTTTTGAAATAATCAGCAAGATATATGATAAATGTGAACTTTACCAGTTCTGCTGGCTGAAAACTTAAAGGGCCCAGCCGTATCCACCTCAACTCACCAAAAAGCCTCGGTAGTGGAAGTAAGAGCAGTGAGAAAAGAAAGATAGGGAAACTATGCCTTTCAATGCACTTTATATCAGTCCTGTTAAGCAGCCATACCCCTATAATGCCCAGTATAAGCCATATCAGGTGCTTCACAAAGTAATATGCAGGATTACCTGTTCGTGATATTCCATATATTGAACTGGAACTTAAAACAAATACACTGCCCATAAGTATTAACATAAAACCTGAAATCAATATCTTAAGGTAGAGAGAGGACCTCTCTTTTAAAAGCATCGCCCCGCTCCTTGTAATTGTTAAACATATCAAAGGATGTACATCCAGGTGAGAATAGAACTATATCCCCTGTTTTAGCATTTTTGAAAGCGGTCTGTACCGCCTCTTTTACATCTTTTACTTTTATTACAGGTACCCCACACTCCTTAAACTCTTCTGCGAGCATATCTTTTGCTTCTCCTAATAAGATAATCAACCTGACCTTATTTTTAAAGTATGGGATAATCCTGAAAAAGGACATATCCTTATTTCTTCCACCCATAATAAGGATTGTATCTGTTTCAACACTTTCAAGTGCATTTATAACAGAGTGCGGACTTGTGGACTTTGAATCATTTATAAACAATATGCCATTTTTTTCAGCAACTCTTTCAAGACGATGTGGAAGGGGAATAAATCCTGCAATGGCTCTTTCTATTGTTTCTGCCTCTATACCACATAAAAGTCCTATCAAAGACGCTGCCATCATATTTTCAACATTGCCCTTGCCCCAGAGTTTTGTTTTTTCAATATTAACAACTTTTTTGTGCTCCCCATTATTCAGGGTAGAAAATATAACATTGCCTCTAAGATAGACACCTTGTTTATGGAGCTTGTCCCTGCCGAAAAAGAACTTTTTTGGCTTTATTGTTCTGGCAATATTTCTGCACCACTTATCCTCATAGTTCAGGACAGCAAGGTCATTACTATCCTGGTTGATAAAGAGCCGTTTTTTTGCCTCTATATAATTTTCTATCGTCCTGTGTCTGTCAAGGTGGTCTTCATCAATGTTTAAGAGGCATCCTAAGAGTGGTTTGAATTCCTTGATTCTTTCAAGCTGAAAACTGCTAACCTCAAGGATTACAAATGTCTCCCTCTGAATCCTGTCAATCTCTCCTATAAATGTATTTCCTATATTTCCACATACAACAGAAGGGACTTCTGCTTCTTTGAAGATATGCCCCGTTAGGGAAGTGGTGGTGGTTTTTCCATCTGTGCCTGTAATCGCAATGATTTTTTTGCTTGGAGAAAATGTAAAGGCAAGTTCTATCTCACTGATAATGGGTATATTTCTATTTTCTGCATATCTCACAGGTAAGGCATCATCAGGTATACCAGGGCTTACCACAAGCATCTCCATATCTTTAATAAACTCTTCAGTATGCCCGCCAATCTCTGTCTTTATCCCTTTTTCTTTAAGTAAAGAAGCATCCTTACATATCTGCTCTGTTGTCTTCTCTTCTGTTAAAAATACATCTGCACCTTTTCGGGCAAGAAATAAAGCAGTATCAAAGCCGGTTTTACCCAGTCCTGCAACCACAATCTTTTTATTTTTTATATCCATTTATCTAATCTTAAGTGTCACAAGGGTAAAAAGCGCAAATATAATACCGAGTATCCAGAACCTCACGGTGACCTTAGGTTCAGGGATACCCTTGAGTTCAAAGTGGTGGTGTATGGGGGTCATAAGAAAGACCCTCTTGCCCCTTGTCTTAAAGGATATTACCTGTATAATGACAGAAAATGCCTCTATGAAAAAGATTCCGCCCATTATAATAAGGGAAAGTTCCTGTTTTACAATGATTGCCAGAAGACCGATGATACCGCCCAGCATAAGAGAACCAGTATCTCCCATAAATATCTCAGCAGGATAACAGTTATACCATAGAAATCCTAATGATGCACCTATAAGCGCCCCTGAAAAGACAGTTACCTCTTCAGCCCCCCTGATATAGGGTACGTTAAGATAGCCAGCAAACTTCACATTACTTACAACATATGAGATAGCACCATATGTAAGGGCAACCATAAGAACAGAAGCGATTGCAAGACCATCCATCCCATCTGTAAGGTTCACGGCATTTGATGTGGCAACAATGAGAAATGTGGCAAATAGTATATAGTATGCCCCCAGCGGGAAAACAACATTTTTTAAGAAAGGCATATATACGGAGGTATTGAAACTTAAGGCAGGATGATAATATAGAATCAGACCGACAATAAATCCTATGCCTATCTGTCCCAGTATCTTTACCAGTGGTCTTAAGCCCTTATGGCTTTGCTGTTTGAGTTTTATGTAGTCATCCCAGAAGCCAAAGGATGCCAGCCAGATGGACAGAAGAACTAAGAGGAGAACATATGTATTTTTCAGGTCTGCCCATAGAAAGGTTGAGATAAGGATACTTCCGAGTATAAGGAGTCCTCCCATCGTTGGTATTTTGTCCTTGCTCTCCTGTCTGAAGTTGAGCATATTAGGATGGCAGAGGTGCCTTAATGCATTGATGGTGTTTTTGCCGAAGATGATTGTGATGAACAGGGAGGTAAGTGTTGCAAGGACTGTTCTTACAGTTACATATCTGAATACATTAAACCCGAACCAGTATGGTGTAAAGCGATATAAAAGTTTGTATAACATTTATTACCCTCCGTATCTTTCCAGCAGATAGTCCCTGATTTTTTCCATATTCATAATCCTTGAGCCCTTAACTAACAACGCATCTCCTTTTTTGACAGTCATAGAAAGGTATCTGTTTAACATATCCATATCTTCAAAGTGTTTCCATTGCCTGCCTGCAATCTTGCCTATCTCCTTGCTTTTATCCCCGAAGGTAATAATTATATCCATATTTAGATTCTTGAGAAAGATGCCTGTCTTTCTGTGATAGAAAGAAGATAACCTTCCAAGTTCTGCCATATCACCTATGATGGCAATCTTTCTGCTAAAACTCTTTCTGTGGAAGTTATAGAGGGATGCCTTAAGGGAATTGGGATTGCAGTTATATGTCTCATCAATCACTGTAATCCATCCAGTGTGATAGACCTTCCCTCTTCCTGCTAAAGGTTGTATCCCTTCAAATACCTCTTCCATCTCCTTATCATTAATGCCAAACTTTTTCCCGAAGCCGATGGCTATGAGTGCAGGATATATAATGGATGTATTCCAGAAGTTTATTTTAAAGAGTGTTTTTTCCCCTTCAACCCTGAAGGTGAAAAAGTCATTTGCTTCATCCACTATATATCCCCTTATATCAGCCCCTTTTTTCATTCCAAAACTTAAAACCTGTCTCTTTGCCTTCTTTCTAAAAAAAGGGAAAAATTTATTGTCATAATTGAGCATACAGAACTTTTCACCCTTGAGGGTTTCAATAAGTTCTGACTTTGCCTCTGCTATCTCTGAGATATTTTTGAAAAAACCTATATGTGCAGGCCCAACTGTTGTTATAACACCTGCCTGTGGTTCTGCTATTTTCCCTAAGTATCTTATCTCTCCTTTTCTATTCATCCCCATCTCCAGAATACAGAAGTCGGTCTTTCTGTCAATGGTGAATATAGAGAGAGGAAGTCCTATAGCATTATTGAAATTTCCTTCAGTGCCGCTTACATTGTAGCGGATAGAGAGGACCTTTTTAATGAATTCTTTCGTAGTGGTCTTCCCATCACTGCCTGTTATTCCTATGACATATACATCAATCTCTTTTCTATACCTATTTGCTATATCTCCAAGTGCCTTCAGTGTATCCTTAACCCGGATGATGTTTTTACTGTTTGATTGAAAATCTTTTGGTGTTATAGCGGCTACGGCTCCGTCCTTCAGCGCTGAATTTACAAAGTTTGTGCCATCAAATCTATCCCCTTTAAGTGCTATAAAAAGGTCTCCCTTTTTTATTCTGCGGCTATCGGTTGATATTCCATAGCAGTATCTTTGCAGAATGGTTTCACTTGCAACTGTGCCCCTGCACCATCTTGCTATCTTTTCCAGACGGACGGCTTCCATAGATTATTTTCCAAGCTCTCTTATTGCTTTCCTTGCTTCTTCCCTGTCGTCAAATGGGACCACAGTATTTTTCAGTATCTGGAATGTCTCATGTCCTTTGCCTGCAATAACCACACAGTCCCCTTCCCTGGCAATAGATATTGCTTCTCTTATTGCCTCTTTTCTGTCCGCAATAGCAACATATTTTTTCCTGAGATAAAAGGGGATACCTTTTTCTATATCACTTATAATATCCAGAGGGTCCTCAGAGCGGGGATTATCAGATGTTATAAAGACAATATCAGCCATCTTTACAGCAATCTTTCCCATAAGGGGCCTTTTTGTTCTGTCTCTGTCTCCTCCACATCCAAATACGAGAATAATTCGATGTGGATGCAGTTCCTTTACTGATTTTAAAAGATTGAAGAGGGCATGGTGGGTATGGGCATAGTCCACTATAACATCAAAGTTCTGCCCTTCTTCTACCAGTTCAAATCTACCGGATACAGATGATATAGAAGCCAGGGATTCCTTTAAAACTTCTACAGGTATATCTTCAGAGACAGCAAAGGAGATGCCTGCCAGTGCATTGTATATATTGCCCAGTCCATGAAGCCTTGTATAAAAATCGGTCCTTTGTCCTTTTATCTCTACTGAAAGGTGATTCCCGTCCTTTTTTATGGCATAGTCCAGAACCCTTACATCGGACTTTTCCTTCCCGTAGGTAATACACTCTATTTTATTTTGTTTCAGGGATTTTATAAAATGACCTGCATAAGGGTCATCAATATTTACTATCCCGACCTTCCTTTCTTTTTCACTTTCTTTCAGATAATAGCTGAAAAACTTAAGTTTTGTTTGTAAGTAATTTCTAAAACTCTTATGATAGTCAAGGTGTTCATGAGAGGCAATGTTTGTAAAGATTCCTGTGTCAAAGTGGATTCCTGAAATCCTCCCCTGTGCTATACCATGTGATGAGACCTCCATTACAGCCCACTTACATCCTTCCTCCACCATATCAGAAAAAAGTTTCTGTATATCAAGTGATTCAGGGGTTGTATTGGTAGAACTGATAGCCCTTTCTCCTATCTGATAGGATATTGTTCCTATAAGCCCGCATTTATTTCCGCTGGCTTCCAGTATATGCTTGATAATAAATGAGGTGGTGGTCTTTCCATTTGTTCCTGTTATCCCTGCTACTTTTAACTTTTTAGAAGGATGGCTATAAAACTCGGCTGCTATTATATGTAATGCTTCTCTTGTATCCTCAACAACAATCTCACCCACATCGGATGGCAATACCGCACTCTTTTTGCTCACAATAATTACCTTAGCCCCTCGTGAGATAGCATCATTTATAAAGTGATGTCCATCAAAGGATGTTCCCTTTAGTGCTACAAATATGAATTTTTCCTTTACCTTGCGGGAGTCATAGGCAATACCATTAATCTCAGGATTATTCAGATTATAAATTCGTTTGTAGTCCAATCTTTTAATAATATCTTTTAGCTTCATCTTCGCATCACAAGTTTATGTTCTTCCTCAAATACTTCAGGTGGAACATTAAGATGTTGTAGAGACCGCCACATTATATTCTTAAATGCCGGAGCAGCAACAAGTCCACCATAATATACTGACTTTGGCTCATCAACCTTTACCAGCACCAGCATTCTGGCATCCTTATGCTGGAGAAATCCTACAAACGAGGCGACAAATCTATCTTTTGAATAGTGGCCATTTACAATCTTCTGAGCAGTTCCTGTCTTCCCGCTTATATTGTAGCCAGGGATATTAGCAAGAGGAGCCGTTCCTTCCGGGCTTGTGACTTCCTGAAGTATCTTTGTAAGGGTCTCACAGGTTTCTTGAGCGAGGATCCTCTGTTTTTCCTGTCCTTTCCATGGTATAAGAGTTTCCGATTTTTCTTTAATTCCCTTGAGAATATGTGGCTGTATCAAATAGCCACCATTTGCTATCACTGCCATTGCTGTAATTCCCTGTAGTGCATTGATACCTACCTCCTGTCCTATAGGAACAGCGGTAATTGAATAACCTGACCATTGATTGAGAGGCCTTAAAAGACCGGATATCTCTCCTGGAAGGTCAATCCCTGTAGGTTTACCGAACCCAAATTTTCTGCAGTACTGGTAAAGTTTTTCTTCTCCTAACTTCATTGCTATCTTTACTGTCCCAATATTACTTGACTTTTCTATTATTTCCCTTACCCTCAAATTCCCATATGGATGGACATCCCTGAGGAAATGGTTCCTTACGAACCATTTACCATTCTCACAGTTGAGAATATCATCAGGGGAGACAACCCCCTCTTCAATTGCTGCGGCAGCAGTTACTATCTTAAATGTTGAGCCTGGTTCAAAGAGGTCAGTTACTGCCCTGTTTCTTCTATCTGATGGAGAAAATTTGTCCGGGTTGTTGGGGTCATATTTAGGTATATTTGCAAGGGCAAGAATCTCTCCTGTGTCGTAGTCAATTACTATGGCTGATACACTTGCAGCATTATATTTGTGATAGACATCTTCAATCTCTTCTTCAACTATATACTGAAGGTTAGTATCTATTGTAAGATAGATATCTTTCCCCGGTCTTGGCAGAGAAAGTTTTTTTTCAACAGAATAGATAAGGTCTCCTGTTCCATCCTTAAGAACTAAAGAGACCCCTTTCTCTCCCTGGAGGATGTTATTATAATAAAGTTCGGCCCCTTCAAGTCCATAGCCATCAATCCCTGCAAATCCTAAGATATGGCAGGCAAGAGTTCCTCCGGGATAGATGCGTTTATATGAAGGGAGAAAAACAGTCCCTGGCAGATTTTTTTCTGTAAGTGTTTTATACTCTTCAACAGAAAGTTCCTTTTTAATAAGTGGATACCTCTGCTGGAGTTTGGTTTCTAATTCTTCTCTATTGATATGTAGAGTGGAGATAAGTTCTTCCTTCAGTTTTTCAGGATATGTCGGGTCCTTCTTTTTCTGGTGGCTAACCTTCCACGAATCTATATATAATGAGTAATAGGGAACACTCATAGCAAGGACCTTTCCATTTCTATCGTATATGGTGCCTCTCGGAACAGGAATTTCAATCTTTTCATACTGGCCTGTTTTCCCTTCAGGTGGATTGATAATCTGAATTTTTACCAGGGATAAGAAGACAATGGTAAACATAAAAGCAAAAGATAACCTGATAAAGAGGATTCTTTTGTTTAAAATATTATTCTCACTGGTTTCCTGCTTCAGCCTTATCATTTTTATTTCCCTTTTCGTCTTCAATCTTTATGTCCACATAACACCATTCGGAAGGATTTACAAGTTCAATACCAGCGCTCCTTACTATTTTTAAAAGATAGTCAGGAGAAGATAATTTTAAGGCATCTGCCCTGTAGTTTTTATTTATCATATTTAGCTCTTCGTACTTTCTTTTTGCTTCCTCCAATCTGTATCCAATGGCGATAATTTTGCAGTATAGCAATACATATAGACACAGGAAGATCCATATAAATCCCATCAGTACAGCTACAGTCGGTAAAGGTTTCCTGCGCCCTTTCATATCTTCTCACACACCCTCATTTTTGCACTTCTGCTTTCAGGATTGGCTGATACCTCTGCTTTATCAGGTAGAACAGGTTTTTTTGTTAAGACCTTCAGTTGCCTGTTATTTTTGAAGAAATGTTTTACAATCCTGTCTTCAATGGAGTGAAAAGAAATTACAACAAGCCGTCCATTTGTCTTTAAAAACAGCACCGCTTTTTTCAGCCCTTCCTTTAATACCTCCACCTCGTTATTTACTGCAATCCTTAAAGCCATAAAGAACTTAGTAGCAGGGTGAATCTTTCCCTGTCTTATACAGTGTTTCGCTATAAAGTCAGCAAGTTCTATGGTTGTTTCAAATCTTTTATTTTTTCTCCGTTCAATAATAGCATCAACAATTTTAGTTGCCCTTTTGACCTCTCCATAGTTCTCAAAGACCCATATCATATCCTTTCTGCTCCATCTATTGATTATCTCTCCTGCTGTTAGCTCATTTCTTCTGTCATATCTCATATCAAGAGGGCCCTCAATCTGAAAGCTGAAACCCCTTTCACCATCCTTAACCTGATTGCTTGAAAACCCGAGGTCCATCAGGATACCATCTACTTTTTCTATCCCCTCTTTTTCAAGCACCCTGTCTATATCTTCATAGCCAGAATGTATTGCCTTGAAATTTTTAAAGTTAGCGAGTGCCTGAGAGACATATCTAATGGCATCCTCATCCTTGTCCAGTCCATAAAGTAAGATATTGCTGCCTCTCTCAAGGATATATCTGCTATGTCCACCATATCCACAGGTTGCATCTATATATATCCCGCCATCCTTCAGGTTTAGATACCGGACCACATACTCTTTCATTACCGGGTAGTGTTCAACCATTTTTACAATTCCATTAATTTTTCTGAGATATCTTCATAAACCTTAAGGGACTTTTCATAGTATTCATTCCATCTTTTTTCATCCCATACCTCAACCCTTGTGCCTGCCCCTATTATTACTATACTTTCCTGTATACCTGCATAGGCAAGTAGATTTGATGGTATAAGAATCCGTCCCTGTTTATCAATATGTGATTGAAATGCCCCTGAGAAGAAAAGACGGGTAAATGTTCTTGGGTCGCCCTTTGTGAAAGGAAGGTCTTTCAGTTTTGTACTCTGGGTCTCCCACATCTTCTCAGAGAAAATAAAAAGGCAATTCTCCAGTCCCTTGGTTATATATATGGCTCCGTTCTTTTTAACTGAGAGTAGATGCCTCAGTTTTGATGGAATTACAATCCTTCCCTGTTTATCTAACTTTCCCCTAAATTCCCCAAAATATACCATTTTGTTCCTTTCCGCTATATTAAACACCCAATACTTTTTTTTGTCAAGGGAAATTTTTAATCTTTAATTAACAGGGGCTTTTTATGCAAAAAAACATTATCACATAAGCCGTATGGATATGAAAAAATTTAAGAGGTGAAAAATGGAGTTTTTTTCCATACTGTTGCTATACCCGTGCCCATACGGTACATACCTTCATCATTTGGATGGATAATATCAGAAAGAAGTTTTGAATTTCCAACCCAGTCAGTCCCTTCAGCCAGGAATAAGTTTTTATCTTCTTTCATCCTTGTTCTAATTACCTCCCTTGTTATTGCGCGATAGTCCTCCATAAGATATCCTTTGTTATTTTTTATACCCTTTTCGTCATGGTCTATAAAATAAGTTGATGTAAAACATAGAATAGGAGCATTGGGGTGCGTTTCTCTTATTATATTAAGAAAATTATTAAGGGTCTTTCTATATGATTCAGGGGTTTCATATCCGCCTGATGTATTTGTCCCTGCTTCTACAGTAAGATATTGCCAGTTATTAAGAGAAGCAATATATTCAGCAATTTCTTTTTCATAGTAAGCTGCTCCACCAAGGCCAAAGTTATAAAAATCTATACCGAGCAGAGATGCTGTAATATATGGCCATGTCCTGCTGGCTCTCGTAGCATTAAATCCATGGGTGATAGAACTCCCATAAACAAACATAAGACCTCTTTTGTCCTCAGGCACTGCATAGAGTTTTGCGTCGCTATCTATAAGGATACTTTCAATAATTACTTCAGCACACCAGGGAAAGTGGATTTCCCATAGGTTTTCTCCACGGTACGGTGATTCAAAAATATCCTCACGGAGTGTACCATAAGGAATACATGAAAAAGTCGCACATATTTTCCCATTGCAGGAGACCTCGCCAAGAACTTCAAATTGTTTCCACTCAATAACATTTTTCCATCGGATGCCTACAAACTTTGAGTCAGTTTTCAAGAACAATCTTACATTTGCACTCTGTAAAGACCTCCATGCAGCACCTTCAGCAAAACGTTCCACCCATTGTTGAGGGGCACGCTGTGGGCGCAATCCTTCATTTAATCTTGATAATTCAGCGATATTCTTCCATACAATTTTCTTATCATCAGGGGATATGGACTTCATTATAGCTCCTTTCTAAAAAGTAGAAATTATCTCTTATCTATTTTTTTCTGGTACCCGCTTTCAATATATGCCTTTACAGGGTCCACTGGCAGACCTTTTTCCAGACGTGCCTGTGCAACAATAGGTCGGACATCTGCATTAAGAATAGCATCATTGAATAACCTGTTGGCAGGGATAATCTCATCTTTTTCCCTGAGTTCTTCTATCCTTTCTGTATCTACCAGGATTGCTTTTGCAAGAGAAAGCTGAAGTGAGTCTACAGAATGAAGTAAGGCATGGATTCTGTTCTCTCTCCCGCTTGCCTGGTCTATCATATACGCCCACCTTTTTCCCTTCTCACTTATAACAACATCTCCCTTAACAAGTTCATAGAATATTCTTGCTAACTCCTGATTTGGCTCAACAGCATGGTCATCATCAGCAGCATACCGTGTGTTAAAGTGAAATCCGCACCTCATATTTTCTGCGATAAGGGTTGCGACTATCTGTTCTATGTTAGTTCCATGGTGATGATGCCCAAGGTCAATAAGTACCCCTGCATTTTTACCGACTGTCTTTGCAAGAAGATATGAAGTTCCCCAGTCAGGTATGGTGGTGCTGTAAGTTCCCGGCTCAAAGACCTTGTATTCAATAAAAATGGTTACCTCTTTCGGGATTGAACTGCTACTTTCAAGAAGTGTATCTTTCATTCTCATATAGGCAGTTTTAAGGTCTATCTGTCCGGGATATAGGGAGCCGTCAGGAAACCACAAATTCATCATCCCATTTCCCAGTTCCTTTGCTATCTTTCCCCCAAGTATGGTCTGCCTTATATACCTTTTTCTTGTTTCTGAAGAGGGAGAGGTAAAACTTCCTTTTTCAGAACCGGTAAGAAAATAGGTTGGATTAATGGTTCCCAGTTTCAGTCCTCTTTCCTCACAGAGTACTTTAACCCTTTTTGCGATTTCATAGTCCCCTTCTAATCCATCTTTAGAGAAATCCCAGAGGATATGGGTGGATACATAAGAGGTTGCTCCTGTAAGTTTATTGATAAATGCCGCATCATCAAGTTTTTGTTCAATATTCTTTGCATAGCCAGGTGGCGTATAATTTCCAAACCTTCCACCGCCAAATGGTCCCAGTGCCCAGCTGGGAATCTCTACCTCAAATTTTTTCACTGAATCAACTGCCTGATTTACCTTTTCCTCTCCAAATTCTTCCTTTAAATTTTTCAGTCCATTCTCTATCCATTTTTTATTCTTATCCATAATATCCCTCCCTGAACTTTTATAGACAAAAAGGGGTAGTTCATAAGCCGGATTCTGTTTAAGTGGTCATTCATCTGGACCTGAAGTTGCCTTCAGGTTCAAGCGGCCAACCCGAACCTGTTGGGGCAGGGACCCTGAGGTTCTACTTGACCTTGCTCCGGATGGGGTTTACCTTTGCTCCAGCAGTTACCTGCTGGACGGTGAGCCCTTACCTCACCATTTCACCCTTTCCCACTTATGTATTGGTGGGTGGTATGATTTCTGTGGCACTTTCCAGTCCTTACGGACTGCTCCTGTTAGGAGCCATCTTCCCTGCAGGAGTCCGGACTTTCCTTTCACCGTAAGGTGAACGACCACCCGACTACCCCTTATTATTATATATAAATTGATGGGAAGAAAGCAATACTATATCCCCTTCAAAGCATCATTAGCAATTCTGTCTGCCTCTTTATTTTCTTCTCTCATTATATGGGTAAAATAAACGTTGTGATATAAAGATTTAAGACGGTTTGCTATAAATTGCAGTTTCTGAAGATATCTATCCTTTACCTTGTATTCGCCCTGCATCTGTTTTATAAGGAGTTGACTATCACTTTTTATTTCCAGTTTATCAGGTGTGTAATGAAGGCATTCTATAAGTGCTGTGATAAGTGCAATATATTCAGCGACATTGTTTGTTGCATATCCTATCTGTGCGCCAAGTTTTTTTATTAAGGTTTTATCAGAATAGATGGCTATTCCTATGGATGCTATCCCGGGATTACCTTTTGAAGCGCCATCAATATATACGGTAAGTTCTTTCATCAGTAAAGTATTCTACTACAGTTTTCGCAGTGGACGAGTTCTTTTTTTGCCTTCACCTTTTCGGCTATATAAACAGGGACAAACATTGAACATCCAGTGCAACTCTGGCCTTCTAACTTACATATAGCAACACCATCTTTTTTCCCTGCCCGGATTTTTTCATAAATATCGTACACATCTTTTCTTATCTGTGATACCATCTGTTCTCTTTCTGCCTTTTTCTCTTCTAATCGCTTCTTTATCTCTTCTACCTTCTTTGTCTCTTCAGCAATTCTATCTCCAATTTCTTTCTTTGTCTCTTCTTCCTTTTTAGAAAACTCAGCCAGTTTTTTGTTTATCTCATCTTCCTTTTCCATAAGTACAAGGATAACATCCTCTATCTCACCCTTTTTCTTTTTCAGATTTTCTATCTCTGAGAGTATTGCAGTATATTCCTTGTTTGTTTTTACATCATCCAGCCGTTTCTGTAATTTTTTGATTTCATCTTCAATACTTTCCAGTTCCAGGTCTCTTTCTTTTTTCTCTACCTGTATCTTTTTCTGTTCTTTTTTAATAAAAACAATCTCCTGGGAGGCATTCTCAATGGATTTTTCCATCTGACTTTTCCGGGAAGGGAAGCTTTCTATAACTTCTGCACAGGCAAAAATCTCGCTGTCTATCTCCTGAAGACGAACCAGTTTTTCAATTTCATCCTTTAGCATAGAGAAAAATAATAACCTATCTATACAATAATGTCAACTTACAGTTTTTTGACAGGATAGGTTGTCTCTACAATGGACTTTATACCACCACGAGGATTAAATTCTCCTTTTATTCTCAGCCACTTTGGCTTACAGGCACTTACAATATCCTTTTTTATTCTGTTAACAGCATTTTCATAAAAGATACCTAAATTCCTGTAACTCTGGATATATGTCTTTAATGACTTGAGTTCAAGCACGAATTTGTCTGGTTCATATTCAATTGTAAGGGTACCAAAGTCCGGCTGCCCTGTTTTTGGACAGAGAGAGGTATATTCAGGAATAACTATAGTAATAGTATATGAGCGAAATTGATTTTTGAAACACTCAAGTTCAGGAAGTTTTGCATCTAAACCAGCTTTTTCAAATTCTTTATATCCGCCTTTATCTTTCATTTTAAAATGTGATTTCAAAAGAACTGAGGTCTCCTTTATAGGGCTCTTCTCTTTCCTCTATCCCGTATATATTCCTTCCTAAATATCCTTTTTTCAATTGCTTCATAAATGCTTCTATCTCTTCTTTACTACCTTCTGCTACTATCTCTACAGTTCCATCAGGAAGGTTTTTAACCCAGCCCTTAACTCCTGTTTCCAGAGCAATATCCCTGGTGTAGAACCTGAACCCAACTCCCTGAACTCTACCACTTATAATGAGATGAATCCGTTTCATTCAAGAGGAAGAGGTCCTGCTTTTTTGCAGGACCTCTTCCGTTCACCTATTAGTATTCAGGATAAGGGGGTGGAGTAGGTGTTTTTTCTTTCTTTTCCGGTATTTCAGTGACAAGTGATTCTGTGGT
>Ga0078972_1008983_pt1 | contig 20179 bp, 19 predicted proteins | sample YelNatPaOPGAMG01_FD_67568 | JGI IMG/M metagenome (GOLD analysis project Ga0078972, IMG submission 67568) | Hot spring thermophilic microbial communities from Obsidian Pool, Yellowstone National Park, USA - OP-RAMG-01 (SPADES assembly) (version 2) | ecosystem: Environmental > Aquatic > Thermal...
TTCCAAGCAACTTAACCTCACTTTTTAACATTACGGCTTTCGTGGCTGATGAGCAAGTTTTGGAAATACCCATAACGTTCTCTTTCAACTACACTTGGAACGAGCAGCTTTCGAATGTTGAGTTTTCTGGTTTGCGTCTGAACGATGTTTGGTTAAACATGAGCGGTTACACGATACTTTGGGACTCTGAGAAAGGAGAGTTCCGAGGTTTCCTATTCTTTGAATTATGGCTGTACAATGCTAGCTTTAACGCTTTTCAGTATCACGGGCGCTTTGTTAGCTTAAGGCTTAACATGACAGTTCCTGTTTGATTAATATGTTTGTCTGTGCCGGGGTGGCTAGGATTTAAGCGGCGGCCTACAAAGCTGCTTATGTTGATTCTTCAAGACTTGTTTGATGTCGGAAAGCTGTTTTGTGATGTGTTGAAGTTGAGTGGAGATAAGCTTAGGGTTGCGGTTGTTGGTTTTGGCAAGATGGGGATTCTTCACGCTGGCATTTTGAATGTTTTGCCAAAAGTTCAGTTGGTTGCTGTTTGTGAGAAAAGTGGTTTGATTCGGAGATTTATGAAGAATTTGTTTAGGGATGTTTCTGTGGTTGACGATGTGGGCAAGCTTTCAGATCTTGGTTTGGATGCTGTTTATGTGACGACACCTATTTCATGTCATTTTGCCGTTGTGAAAAGCATCTATAATCTTAAGGTTGCCTCTAGCGTTTTTGTTGAAAAGCCTCTTGCCTCAAACTATGGTGAAGCTAGGGAGCTTTGTGATTTGGCGCTTAAGTTTGGCGATGTTAATATGGTTGGTTATATGCGGCGTTTTTCCGTAACGTTTAGGAAGGCCAAAGAATTGTTAGATCAGGGGGTTATAGGCAAGCCTGTTTCTTTTTCGGCTTATGCTTACTCCTCAGACTTTTTCGGAGTTGACAAAAATTCAAAGATTGGCACGCCTAAGGTTGGTGTTTTGAGGGATCTTGGTTGTCACGCCATGGATTTGGCGTTATGGTTTTTCGGCAATTCAAAGGTTAAGAAAGCGAAAATAGATTCTCTGTTTGGTAAGGGTTCGGAGGATTCTGCATTTTTTGAGGTTGAAACAGAATGTGGAGTTAGAGGTAAGTTTGATGTTTCTTGGTGTGTGGATGGGTATCGCGTGCCTGAAGTTGGGTTTACCGTTGATGGTTGTAATGGCGTTATGAGGGTGAATGATGATGTGCTAGAGTTGAATTTAAACGGCGGGGAAAAATTTAGGTGGTTTAGGCATGATCTTGGGGATGGTGTTGGTTTTTGGCTTGGAGCCCCTGAATATTACCGTGAAGATGAGTGTTTTGTAAAATCATTAATTGATGGGAAAAATTTTGAACCCGACTTTTTTAGCAGTGCAAAAGTTGATTTGGTAATTGATGAAATTAAGGCGAAGGCTAAAAATAAATGAGCAGTCGAGAAAAAGCATTTCTGGTTGGGGATAACCCGTTCCACGGGATTAGCCACCTCTCTCAGGAAAGAAGCAGAATTAGAGGTGATACGCCAACATCGCCAGAATATGCTGCTAAACTGGTGGCAATCGCGGTTGAAAATGGGGCGAACGGCTTCATGTTTTCAGTTAGCAATACAACGCTTTCAATTTTGAAGATTTTAAACGAGAATGGTGTTGTTGAGCATTTAGATCTTTATGGTATTGTGCCTTATGCTTATGAATATGTTAGGATGGCGTCTCAAAAGGGCGGCGTGCCTGGATTAGCCAAAACAGTCGCCAAGGAAATATTTTTCTCTGGAAATTTTGGGGCTGTGTTTTCTGGGCTTAATGGGGTTTTGAGGGCTAAGCCCATTTCGCTCATGAAAGCTTATTTAGCCTATGAAATTTCAAGAATAAAGACTGCCGCTGGGAAAAATGCACGTTTAAATTGCGTCTTACTCCATCAACTTGTGACCGACGTTTGTTTAGGCTTTAGCTTGGACTGGCTTTTTAGGGCATATGTGGATTTCATGCTGGATAATGGAATAAAACCTGGCTTTAACACTGGTAACTTCGCCTTTCTAGTAGACAAGTTTAGGGGGTGGCGCATGAACTTAGAAGACGTCATTATTGCTGCGCCGTTTAATAAGGTTGGGTTTCAAATGGTTCCTTCGAAAGAAAACTGTGAAAAAGCTTTGGCTAGTTTGCCCAGACCTAATGTTTTGGCTATAAGCATTTTAGCCGCTGGTTACCTGAAACCAGAAGAGGCTGTGGAGTACATAGCGGGTTTACTAAACATAAAAGGCGTCGTGGTGGGCGTGTCAAAGGAAAAGCACGCCTATGAAACTTTTAGGTTGTTGAGAGATAAGTTAACGTAAAGTTAGTTTTGGTGTTTGGTGACTGAGCGAGGCTTTGAGAGAAGGCTTGAACTTGCTCTTGGAGGCATAGTCTTGTTTAAAAAGAAGTTTCTGTCTGCTTTGCTATGTCCTGCAGGTTTTGTAATGTGTTTAATTGGTATTTTGTTACCTTGGCGTGTAAGAAACGCTTACCTTAAGGTGATTGCGGCAGTTTTTGACATAGTGTTGCGTTTGGATTTTTTTGTTAGCTTTTTTATGGATGTTGGTTTTGCATCTAAGCAGGCTATGAAGCATATGTGAGAAAGTTAAACCAGTATTGATGGAGGATTTGTGGCTTGGGGGAGTTTAAAGAGGCAAGCGTTTTATTTTCTGGAGGGTCAGATTCAACTCTTGCGGCTGCTTGGTGTGCAGAGCGTTTTGATAAGGTACATTTGCTGAATTTTCATCATAGTGGAATGCATGGTGTTGGGAAGAGCGCCGTAAACGTTGAGCGCCTCCGCAAGAAGTATGGCGAGGGTAAATTTGTTTTTAAAGTATTAGACATCGAAGAACCATTTCACACGCTTTACTATGGCGATTATTATAGCGACCTTGGACGGTACGGTACCTTCTTGGCTGCAGCTACATGCAACATATGTCAGTTGGCAATGCATGTTGAAACAGTCATTTATGACGTTCAGAACGGTGTCGGGTTTGCATGCGACGGGTACAAAAGAGAGAAGGAACATGTCTACATAGTTATGTCTCAGAAAGGAATAAGTCTATTGAAGGATTTCTATGCAAAGTATGGAATTCAATATGAGAACCCTGTATATGATGTTTTAAGAACAGACTGGGTTTTATATGATCTTGGGATAACTCCGAAAAAAAATGTGAAGTTTCCGTACGAGCGTCTCAGCTATGAGGCACAGCATTCATGTTTTCACGGCATTTTAACAAACGCTTACATCTTAGGGTATCATTATCCTTTACATCTTGACAAAAGTAACCAATGGCTAAAGTACTTCAAAAAGAAACTTGAACTAGCGGAGGACTATATAAAAAGCAGGTTAAAAGGTGGCAACCCTCTTAGAATATGCGAAATTGCTGATCATTGGGAATTAAAATGATTGAGATTCTTATTACATGGTTTGGACTCGGTTTTCTTACGTTTGGTGTCTTGATTTTTCATTATATTTTAATGAAAAGAAAAGCTATTGAGTCTTGGAGGTTGAGAATTGACGACAATTTCACGCCCAAATTATCCATTATAGTTCCTACACGTAACGAATCCGATGTTATTAACTTTAAAATGATGAATCTTGCCAAGATTGAGTATCCGAAGGAACTGGTTCAAATAATAGTGGTGGATAGCGAATCAGAAGACGGAACTGTTGAAATTGTAAAAAATTTTGTTGCGCGACATCCTGAAATTAATATTAAGGTTCTTTTGGACCATCAAAGGGAGGGAAAGTCCGCTGCTTTAAATTTTGCTCTTAAACATTGTGATGGTGATGTTGTGGTGGTATCAGACGCTGATTGTTTTTGGCCTTCGGATATTTTACTTAAAACGCTACGTTTTCTGGCAGATCCGAGTGTAGGGGGGATTTCTGGACCGAAGATTTTGCTTAACGCAAAGCAGTCACGAGCGACGAAAAGCGAGGGTTTTTATTTGGATTCTTTTAATTTGATGAGGCTTGGCGAATCAAAATTGGGTTTTACTCCATTTTTTGAGGGAGGGTTTAGCGCTTATAAAAGAGATGCGCTTAAATCATTTGACCCCTATAATACGGGTTCTGATGACTGCGGTACGGTGATAAGCTTCGCTGAAAGAGAATACAAGGCAATAATGGTTCCAGAGGGTAGGTTTTACAGCATTTTCCCATTAAGCGTGATGGAAAGATTGAGTATTAAACTAAGGAGGAGCAATCAACTTGTTCGGGTTTTTTGGAAATATATTATCTTGTTTTCAAAAAGGCGCATAAGAATTTCAAAGAGAGTTATAGCCCAAGATATTTTAGCGTATTTCATCGGGCCCATCTTGTTTATTGGCTTTGTGGCCGTCACCGTATTTGCATCATTGAATTTTCCATATCTTACATTGCTTTTCTTGATTTCCTTGATGCCCAAGGTTAGATTATACTTTTTTGAGACCATTCAAAGTTATTTTTTGCTCTTCATTTCTATGTTGGGAGTTGCTTTCGGTAAGAAATTTGTCATATGGCGTAGTCCAAAGGATAGAACTTTAATTCGAGAAGATATGCTGCGTCAGTATAGATTGATTTAGAGCTTTTAAGAATAGTTTTGTTATATTTATTGGTCTTGTAAAAAGAATGTATGATGATCATCTAATGGATTCTATGGAAGTTGTGCTGCAAAACGATGTTGTTAGTAATGTGTGTTTTCTTCAGTTCTTGGGGAATGACAAGTTGAATAGTAAATTTATGAATAAAACTTCAGCGCCTCTAGTTACTGTTGGTGTTTGTGTTCGTAATTGTGCAGATACTATTCATGAGGCTATTGAAAGTATAATGGCTCAGGATTATCCACATGAATTTATGGTGCTTATTCTTGTTAATGACGGGAGCGATGATGAAACACTCGCGATAATAAAGGATTATGCATCCAAGCTTGATATGAAAGTGAAGATTTTCCATCATAAATGGAGAGGTATCGGTTTTTCACGTAATGTGGTTATGGAAAATGCAATAGGTGATTACATTGTCTGGATAGATGGCGACATGAAGATTCCAAGTAATTATGTGAGGAAACTTGTTGAATTTATGGACAAGCATCCAACCGTTGGAATAGCAAAGGGAAAACAATCACTTAAGAAAGGAGCTAATCTTTTAGGAACGCTGGAAGGGTATTCTCGCGCTGCAAGTAGAATGGTTGATTATCAGTCCGAAAAAGCTAAATACAAATCCCTTGGAACTGGTGGCGCAATCTACAGGCTCAAAGCTATTAAGGAAGCTGGAGGTTTCGACGAAAAACTAAGAGGTTATGGGGAGGATTTTGATGCAGAGATAAGAATTAAGGCTAAAGGGTGGAAGTTGGCAGTGGTAGATGCTGAGTTTTCTGACTACGAAAGCTATGAACTGAAATGGCAAGATTTATGGAGAAGATATTGGTTTAGAGGGTTTTATTCTTACTTTTTTCTTAAAAAAAATAGAGATGCACTAAAACTATATAACATGATCCCTTTTATTGCGGCGCTTTCAGGGTTATTTTATTTGTTGAAGATTTATAAGCTCACTAAAAACGTATTGTCATTTCTACTTCCGGTTTTATCTGTTTATAAGGCAACTGCTTGGTGTGTGGGATATATAAGTGCTCATAGCTGTACATTAGCTTAAAGGCCCAAATTTTGTGATTAAACATGAACGCTTGTCATCCAAAGGTTACAATTGGTATATGTGTGAGGAACTGCGAAAAAACCATAGAGTATGCTATTAAAAGCGTTTTAAACCAAAGTTATCCTCATCAGTTAATAGAGATAGTGTTTGTTGACGATGCAAGCACCGATAAGACTTTGTCAATTATACAAAATTATATATCTAAAATTGATATCGAAGCGAAAATTTTCTTCCACAAAAAGTGGAGAGGCTTAGGGCCTTCGAGAAACTTGGTTTTTCAAAATGCTGCCGGAAAGTACATTATATGGGTTGACGGTGATATGACAATTGAAAAAGATTTTGTAAAGAAGCAAGTAGAGTTTATGGAAAATCACCCTGAGATAGGGATTGCTAAAGGAAAATATGGCGTTAATTTTCAAGGAAAACTTGCTGGTGATCTTCAAAACTTGGAATTTGTGGCTGTAAACTCTGTAAGTAAGGGAATTCCCTTAGGCACCGGCGGAGCTATATATCGTGTAGAATCTCTTAAAGAGGTTGGAGGTTTCAGTGAAAATATGCCTTATGCTTGTGAGGATGTGGAGGTAGAGCATAAAGTTAAACGAACTGGCTGGTTTCTAGCCAGGACTAACGCCATTTTCTACGAGAAACATCGAGGAACTTGGAAAGAGTTGTGGCAAGAATATTTATGGCAAGGCAAGGGACACGCCTACCTGTCAACGAAGACATTCGCATTTTCTCGTCGACTGCTTTGGCCCCCTATTCTCTTTTTTGTAATCGTCTCACGTTCGATTGATGCGTACAAATTAACACAACAGCTGAAGGCATTTTTACTGCCTCTGCAGTATTTTTTCAAAAGAGCCGCTTGGATCTGCGGCTTTCTTAAAGGTAAATTAGAAATTGTTAAGATGGGGATTCAAAGATGAGGCTTAAAGTTGGGTTAATCGGTTGTGGTGGGATTGCTCCCATACACTTAAGTGCATACAAGAAATTAAAGAAAAATGTAGAAGTAGTTTCACTATGTGATCTGAATATTGAAAGAGCAAAATTCCTGGCTAAGAAATTCAAGGTCAAAAAAGTTTTTGAGAATTATATGGATATGATCGAAAAAAATGATTTGGATTTGGTTGATGTATGTACACCGATCTCAACACACGCCCAAATAGTATGTGACATTGCAAAAGATGTCCCAGCCATTTTAGTGGAAAAGCCCATGGCGCTAACCGTATCACAATGTGATGACATGATCAAAGCTGTCAAAAAATATGATACCAAACTTTGCATAGGGCATAACCAGATTTTTTCTCCGCACATACAAAAAGTTAGAACCATGATAGATTCAGGCATGTTCAATTTGCTGAGTCTTGAAACAACTCTTAAGGGAAATTTTGACACCCTTTTAGCTCATAATATGGTTTCTAAACTAAATGTTTCACCTGAACAACGTGGAGTAATATGGGAGGTGTGCTGTCACCACGCATATCTGCATCTCTACTTTCTACCACATATTAAAGAGGTGTATGCGGTCGGTGGCAAATTTAAATATCCGGTTCATGATGATTTTGTTGTATTATTAAGAACAACCGATGATAGATTTGGAGTTATTAGAATTTCATGGGTCTCTAATGCATTTGATGTTGTTTATGAATTTACGGATGTATGTGGAAAAAGAATAAATATACTTTGGGAGTTTGATTGCATGTTTGAGAAATCGGATTATCCACCATTTAACTTCTATTTAGTGGCTAAAAACTTTTTTGTGGATGAGAAAAGAATTTTCAAAAAGTGGTTGCGTTTAGGAATTAGATTTCTTAAGAATAGAAAAATCCTTCCAACTTTTAATCTTATCCAACATTATATTGAAGCAATAAAAAATGATACGTTTCCACCGATCTCTCCCGAAGATGGGAGAAAGACTGTGGCTTTATTAGAAGCTATTGAGGAATCATTAAATACTCATTTACCAATTAAAGTTAATTAAAAACTTACGATTGAGTTAACGGATGTGGATATTGATATGGCGTGTAGCTTTTCGCTTGTAGGAAGTAGTGGACGTTTTCTTGGTAAAAGCTAGCTGCGCTTACGATTGTTCCAACATTTGTGTATGTGTTGTTCCAAATATATAGGTCTTTAACGTAGTTTCTTTCATCTGTCGCCCAATCCGCTTTTAACAGCCAATAAGCTGTCCCAACATCTCGTATTGTATTGTTATAGATAACTCCTCCGCCAGCTCTCAGTTTAAAGGCTTGGTCGCTGTAATCTCCGCATCCGATTATGGTGTTGTTGTATGCTTCTAAACCTCTTCCACCTACATAAGTGGTGTCGCCTTCATGCACGTCTAAGCCTGCCTTAGCGAAAGTGCCGTATGCAGGAGAAACATAAACTGTGTTGTGTCTAAACACGTAGAATCCTCCAGTGTTAGAAGCTACAGCGTATCTGCATCTTGCAAACGTGCAATCTTCAATGTAAACGAGCCATCTGAAGTATTTGCCTCCGTAGGGATCTATTACTTCGCCAGTGCTTGCGTTGTATAATGCGCAGCGAATTGGGTTTGTTTCTATATCCCATTTTCCAAATATATCGCTTAAATTGTAAAGCCATGTTTGCTCTTTTTGCGGGCTACTGCTACCGCAACCTCCACCCATACCTACGCCGTAGCCCCAAGTCCATGTTCCAGAATTTTCTTTGTAAGGGTTGTCGAAGTCACAGTGGTCTATTAGTCCCCAATTCCAGTAATACTGGTATTCGCCGTTTTCCAATCTGTCAGGATGCGCTCTGACAGCACACTGGACACCGTGGTTTGGAAAGTTTATAAATTTGCAGTGGTCAACCCTAAACTTCTTACAGTTCCACAGAAAAACTCCTTGAGCTACATAAGGATATGTGCCATCATCCACGTTGCCTACTACATATCCAACAAACGTTATACCAGAGATTCTAATGGGTTTGTCGTTGGAGCCGTCGCAGTAGAACATATTAGTCCAAGTGGAATTAGGCTGTAAACTTGTTAAAATCGTAACATCCTTACCTGCGCCAATAACGCTAACTCCTCCCGGTATAACGACACCTGCGTACATACCTCCATAGCTCGTTCTTTCAGAGTTAAATGAAAAGTTGCCTGCTGGGACATACACTATGCCTCCGCCTGCAGCTGCAATCACATCAACAGCTGCTTGTATGTCTTCAGCTGATCCGCTTTTCGCCCATATTGTTGTAGATATTTGTCCCGTGTTGTGAATGGTTGCAGTGTTTGTTAATTGGGCATTTACGATATACGCTGCTGTTATAATAACTATCATCAGGGTTATGGCGAAAAGTTTTTGTTGAAGACTGCTCATTTTGGTCATCGTTGCTTTTTTGTGTGAGTATATTATATGTGTTTGTGGATAATAAATCTTGTGTATTGCGATAACATAATAAAGGAGACTCAATAATGCCATTCAAAAAAGTAAATTCAAAGCCATTAAACCTCCTTCTCGCCATGTTGTTCCTTCAAGCGACATCATACATAACAGTGCTCTTCGACATTCCAGTCGCTAGACAAATTCTCCTTTTCACTTATCTCACATTTGTTCCAGGCTATTTAATCGTTAAGCTGCTTAAGTTTAGTTTTGAGCCTTTAGAAACTTTGGTTTTTTCGATTGGTTTTGGTGTTGCTTTTCTTATGCTTGTGGGGCTTGCTTTGAATGAGTTAGGCTTTATGGCTGGGTTGTCACAGCCTCTTTCAGCTATTCCCTTAATTGTTGTTTTAAACAATGTTATCTTGACGGCAGCATTATTAACCTATCTAAAAAAAGAACGTTCCGAAGTGCCATGTGTTTCCTTTGGCTTTGTGAAGTGGATTATGCCTCTTTTGGTACCGCTTATTTTAAGTGTTGTTGGCGCCGTGTTTGTTGGTGTTTACGGCGATAATTGTTTGCTTTTATTGATGATCTTGGCTATTTCTTTGGTTGCGGCATTTTTAACGTTAAAAAGCAAAGTTCCATCGGTAGCGTACGCGCTTGCGGTGTTCATTATTGGCGTTTCGCTTCTTTTCCATTCTTCGTTGGCGTCAAAGTACATAACCACGTTTGGGTCTGACGTGTCGCTTGAACATTTTGTTTTTAAAAACACATTGGAAAATGGATTTTGGAGTTCGGTTTCTCCGGCTTATTGGCATATTGGATTGGGAAGGTTGAATGGTATGCTTAGCATAACTGTTCTTCCGACAGTTTATTCAAATCTTTTGAATTTGGATTCGACTTGGGTTTTTAAGTTGGTTTTTCCCTTGATTTTTGTTTTTGTCCCGTTATGCCTTTATCTGTTGTGGAAGAAAAGTTTTGGTGTGAAATGGGCTTTTGTTTCAGTCTTCTTTTTTATGGCAACCACCACTTTTTATACGGAGCTGCTTGGGTTAAATAGGCAGATGATTGCAGAGTTGTTTTTTGCGTTGTTGCTTTTTGTTTTGTTGGATAAGCGGATGAACGGTCTTCAAAGGATGTTTTCTTTTACCATTTTTAGCTTTGGTTTGGTTGTTTCGCACTATGGAATTGCTGAAATCTTTCTTTTTCTGATTGTTTTTGCTTTGGTTTGTTTGCTTGTGTTTAAACGGCGGATTAATAATTTGACTGTTGGTATGGTTGTTTTATTTTTCGTGATTATGTTTGTTTGGTATATTTACACGTCGAACGCTTCTGTTTTTGAAAGCCTCTTAGATTTTGGAGAGCATGTTTATCAACAGTTAGGAGAATTTTTTAATCTTGAATCTAGGGGGGAGACTGTTTTGCGTGGTTTGGGGTTAGAGAATCCGCCCACCATCTGGAATGCCATAAGTAGATTCTTTGCTTATGCAACAGAATTTTTGATTGTCGTTGGTTTTGCCTGCTTTTTGTTAAAAAGGAAAAATATTGGTGTGGGATTGGAACATTTTATCCTAACATCCGAAGCTATGGGAATCCTTCTTGCGCTTATAATTGTGCCGGGGTTGGCAAGTACCATGAATATGACAAGATTTTATCATGTATTATTATTCCTCTTGGCACCTTTATGCGTGTTGGGTGCAAGGTTTTTGGTAGAGCGGATATTAAAGCGGAAAAGCGAGATGATTGTTTCAGTTTTGCTTTTGCTTGTTTTAACGCCTTATTTTCTGTTTCAATCAAGCTTTGTTTATGAAATAGTTAAAGCAGATAGCTGGTCCGTCCCACTTTCTGGTTATAGAATGGATGCATATAAGCTATATTTTGGTTGCGGATTTACGGATGGTTGGAGTGTCTCTTCTGTAACTTGGATTCGCAACAATGTTGATGTAGGGCGTATACGGATATATGGGGATAGTGCGTCGTATGAAAATACATTGCGTACTTACGGAATCATTTATGAAGGATACATTTATCCACTTTCTAATGTTACCTCTGTTTCAGAAAATGGAATTATTTATTTGAATTCGTTAAATGTGTTGAACGGAAAAGTTATAGCGTGGTCATATGTCTGCAACTCTACTGAACTTTATTTTTTGAACAACATGTACTTAGTCTATTCAAACGGAGGAAGTGAAATCTACAAAAATGTTTCATGACTACTTAATTTGATGAACAGATATGATGGAGAGTTTGTATAGCAAGTTGATCAGAAGATTTCGATTTTTAATTGAAATTATAAGAAAAGTGAAGAACTGGCCTTCATTACTGTTATTTTTTACTGGGTTCAAACAAAATGTTACGCTCGTGTTCAGGAGCGGTATTGCTGTAAAAATAGATAAGTCTAAAATCAATTTAGTTTATTACTTGATTAAGATACATTCAATTGCTAGAGTTGTACTTACTAATAACAATATGTGTAAATTAGTATTGAGCTGCTCAGAAGAACTGGTGTTTTCCTTAGACGATGAATCAAGCATTTATAGAGTTTATGTGCTTTCATGTTTATATAAAAAATTGAATATAAAATTTTACCAAGATTTCTGTGAATTTTACTTTCAAGGGAAAAAAGTAAAATATTTTTATGATCAAAAGGACTTTTCGTCTGTTGCTGTTCTCTGCATGACTTTTGTTGATGAGCAATATGGCGACTTAAATGTTAAAGGGAGAGTTGTCGCTGATATCGGTGCAGGCTATGGTGATACAACTATATACTTTGCTCTAAAGGGTGCTAAGAAAGTTTACGCATACGAACCGATTCCTTGGATTGTTGAATTGCTTGAGAAAAATATTAAACACAATAATCTTACAGAGACGGTGAAAATTTGCCCTTATGCAGTTTCATCCACTAAAGGTAACGCTAGGATTTCAATCCCGACGACTGCAACTGACGCTGCAAGTCTAAAATATAATTTTAAAGGAGCTGATGTTATACAAATTTCTGTTAAAACTGTGACTCCACCTGAAGATGTTGAGGTTGTTAAGCTGGATTGTGAGGGATGCGAATATGATATTATATTAAATTGGTTAAAAAGTAAACTTTACGATGAAATATTAATGGAATATCATGAGGATTACAAATCGCTCGAAAGAAAACTAAGAAAATTGGGCTACAAAGTGAAAATTCAACTTGATCGACATTTATTGTTTGCCAGATAATTCTTCCAGAAATTATAAACCGATAGTTTTTCAAAATTATCAAATTTTTAATGACATAAGAAATTTATAAAGTGTCTAGGTATGAAGGGGATTATGTGCTAATGCTTGTGTGGATAAAGCGTTTTCCCAAGGACATCTGCTTAAACTTTTCCAGCCCTACCCAATGGAACTTTTCTGTTAATAGTTCTTTGTGGAGCTGTACTGATCTAAGTCTTTGGGTAAGAAGTTTGGTTATAATTAGCATATCCTTAACTGCGTTTAAGAAGTCTACTTTCATTTTCCTAATTCTCCATAATTCCAGATCGATTACCTTTTCCAGAAAACACTTGAAAACGTATGGCCAATTGTGCTTAGGCGTTATTTTTAACTGCATGATATAATAGTTAACTAGGTGCATCCTAACAGTGTCTTCATCGCTTCTGTTTGGGTCGGTGCTTCTCCCACCCGTATGCAAAACCTTTACAAAAGGCACAAACAACAATTTATAACCTGCAATAGTCATTCTCCACCCAAGGTCAACCTCTTCATAACCAAAGTTAAAAGTGTTATCAAAACCGCCAACCTCAAGCAGAACCTCCTTCTTAACGATCATAAACGCACCTCGCATAGAAAACCATTATTATTTTGCCTCACAAAATCACCAGCAGAATCAACTATTCTCGGGTCTGCAAGTTTTAGGATTAGCGGTTGAACACCATGACACACGCCGTCCTCGAGATACTTAATCAAAAACTTCACGTCATCCAATACCACAACATCATCATCAGCAAAGATAAGATTGGGTGATTCCGCCAACATCGCTCCTATGTTTCGTCCATAAGCAACTCCTAAATCCTCTTCCATTAACACGATCTTAACCTTTGTTAAATTAGTAAAATGTCTCATACGGCATATCACGGATTTTGTAACGTCTTCTTCTCTTTTGCAAAAATTCGCTGCTACAATTACGAGTTCATATTTAAAGGAGAATACCCTAGTAGAATCCAATAATCTCCTAATGTTGTCTGTAGGAAAACTTTTAGCAACCACAATAAGACTTGCACGAGCTACACCTGCTTCTCTTCCTTTTAAACTGATAATTTTCAAAGCTATTCCTAAATTATACTACACAGCAGTTTAACAATAAAAATACTCTTCAACAGTTTTTGTTGTTGAGGATTCTGATTTCTGAGTAAACAAACTAAAAGAGAAATCGAAAATTGAGAAACTCTGCTTACCCGAAAGTCTCCGTCATCATTCTGAATTATAGCCGACCAAGAGATACAATAGAGTGCGTTCAGTCAGTCTTAAAATAGACTATCCAAATCTTGAATTGATCGTTGTTGACAACTCTTCAAATGATTTACAATTTAATTTTCTCCAAAGGAAACTGAAATCCATGAACGTGTTGCTTATCAAAACGCAGAGTAATTTAGGCTATGCTGGAGGCAATAATTTCGGCATTCGACGCTCAACTGGAAAATATATCCTCATCTTAAACGACGATGTAATCATAGAAAGTAATTTGATAAAGGGACTTGTTGAAATCGTACAAAGTAATGACACCATTGGAATAATTGGGCCTGTGATTTATCGATACAGATCGAGCGATGTATGGTTTTATTCGCAAAACATTCTGCATAAAACCAGCAAAGTGCTGGATGTCCCATTGTTGTAGGTTCAGCATTAATGGTAAGAAGGATGTCATCCATAAAATTGGGCTTCTAGATGAAAACTTTTTCATGTATCATGAAGAAATGGACTGGTGCATCCGAGCTAGAAAGGCTGGATATAGAACAGTATGTGCTACAAAGTTTGTTGCATGGCATAAAGTTCCAGAAGATGAAACAATCAAAGATTATCTACCGTACAAAGCGTATTTCTTTCACAGAAACTTTTCCTTAATTGCTGGAAAACACTGTAAAAACATAAAAACAGCTTTTAAATTCTTGTTCAAACATCTCGTCTATTACGGAGGTCATGGCTTTCCATGCTATTTCGTGATTTATGCTCTTAGAAAAAGGAAGATAGGTGCTCTTAAAGCCTATCTAAAGGCATATTTGGATGGCATAATCTTTTTCCTCAAGTTCCGGATAAGGCGCGCATCTCCTTCTAAAATTATTGTAGGTGCCTACAATGGAACCTAAGGCGTCAATTCTTTGGGTAAATTATAACAGCTCAAGCTTCATAGACCTCGTCCTAGAATCGTTACAAGCTGTTAAAGATTTAGATTATCCAAATTATGAGCTTATCATAGTTGACAACGGTTCTGTCGATGACAGCTTCGACACTATTAAAGAATTCATAAACAAAAGCAACATTAAAAGTAGGCTTATTCGCCTCGACAAGAACCTAGGGTTTACGGGCGGAAATAACGTTGCGTATGCCGCCAGAGACCCAAACAGCAAATACATTGTCCTATTAAATAATGACGCTGTTCCAAAAAAAGATAGCCTAAACCAATTCGTTGAAATCTTAGAGAACGACCCATATTTAGGTGCTGCCCAAGGCATAATACTCAATTACGATGAAAAATCCGTAGACTCAGCGGGAGAGTTCATTAGCGAACTGCTAACTACGCATACACTTTTCGGCGGAGAATCTCTTAACCTTTTAAAGGAACCTATTCCTACAACATTTGCGAATGCAGCCTACTCAATATTCAAGGTTGAAGCGATTGAGAAAATATCAGGCGGCAAAAAACAAATTTTCGATGACTTATTTGCTTGTTTCGATGATCATTTGCTCGGCATGAAAATCTGGAATGCTGGATACAAAATCAAAGTATTCCCAATAGTAACAGCTAAACATAATAGGGGATCATCATTCAAAAAAGTAATACCCCTTCAATTGTATTTAATCTTCCGGAATGTTCTTATGACCAACGAATTATCGAACAGTAGATATAAATTTTTTATTAGATTGATATTTTTACGAGAGCTTTTCGTATGGTTTATAGCGAGAATTTTAGGTTTAATAAATAATCCTGAATATAGAAAGCTGCCAGCACTACTTTCAAAAGGTTTCACTGAGGGAATTAAAATGGGAATCAAAAAGAAACTGTCAGGAGAAAAAATAGACATATATAAAGCACCAATTTTAAAAGTCGGTTTTTCTGAAGCCATGTTAAAAATAATTAATCCAAAACTATTCGATGCGCGGATGAAAACGAAATTAAACAGAGTTACAAATTAACGTGCTTGGGGGCTGGGGGTGCAATAGTTATCTAAAGCGATGACTGGCTTATAATCGGAGAAGGCGAAAAGAATTGATTAGGAAATGAAATTACAAGGAAATTGTTTGGCTATAAACTACAGAAGCCAGTCAATGTTTACTCGATAACAATGTATGATGAAACTATTTCACGGTAAGGTGAACTAAAAAGTATGAAATTTGACAATCCGGCTCTTGTTCTAGGTGGGCATCACATCGGTTTAGGAGTCGTCAGAGGACTTGGAAGACGTGGAATTGATATTTATGTGGTGGACGATGATCGATTTTCTGTAGCTTTTAAGAGTAAATATTGCAAAATCGCAGTGTTTTTTCCTAGGCCTTGGGATCAACAAAGAATGACATTATTGCTAAAGGATATCGCAAATAAGACAACGAAACGATTAGTGGTATATCCATTAAATGATATGGATACCCTCACCCTATCAAGAGTCAAAGATAATCTTCGAGATGATTTTCATTTTGTTGTAGGTGATCCGGAAGCTACTGAAACTCTTGTGAATAAAATTAAATTTTATCACGCTTTAGAAAGGAGTAAAATAGAATATCCTAAAACTTTTTTCCCAAAAGATTTGAATGATGTTAGGCAATTAAGCAAAAGCATATCTTACCCTGTTTTTGTGAGACCTGCCATCACCGAATTATTATTCGCGCATTTGGTTACCGCAAAGGATTCGTAGCAAATTCTCCTGAAGAACTGGTAAAATACTTTCGCTTAGCCACTTCACGAAAATAGAAGTCATGTTTCAAGAGATAACCCCAGGGCCTCCAAACAATTCTATTCAACTGGAGGGATATTTTAAAAAGAATTCTGGTTTTATCGGGATTTTCGCTAGGCAGCGCTTGAGAATTTGGCCTCCCAATTTTGGAAATACCACATTATGCGTGAGCATATCACCATCGCAATTTAACGTCGAGGTTAAAAAGATAACAGATTTCTTAAAAAATATAGGTTATAATGGGTTGGCAAGCGCAGAATTAAAAAAAGATGCAAGAGATGGTAAATATAAATTGTTTGAAATTAATGCTAGACCGTGGTTGCACTTTTGGCTATCAGCGAGTTGTGGCATAGACATTTTATTTTTAAGCTATTTGGACGCGGTAGGAGAAAAGATAGAATACAAACAAAAATATGTAACAGGACTTAAAAGTCTCGACTTTTGGAGCGACATTCCTGCATCGGTAAAAATGATATTAGAAAACGACCTAACATTTCGAAGGTGGTTATCGTCTTTGGTGAGGGTAAAACGTTTTTTTTTTATTTCGATAAAACTGATCCTCTTCCCTTCATTTATACATTTTATCAAAGATTAAAAGTTGCTTCAGGCGAAACTTTGCCTCTAATTCGACAAAGTCTCGATGGTTAACGATAATCCAGTTGTAGCACAATTGTGTTAAAATTTTTAAAAATTTGCAAAATATGCATCCATTAAAAATTCATTAATGCTGATGGCATTATGCGAGTACTGCTGATTACACCATCATATTATCCCATTAAAGGTGGAGCTGAAACCATAATTCACGACCTTTCAATAAAAATCAACCATTTGGTGGAATCAATTAATAATAACTCTGAGTAGTTTGAATAATTAGGGAAATGTATTGAAAAATCATTAAAAAGAATACGACTTTCTTAAAGGTGAAGGCTATATAAAATTTAATTAGACCAATACGTAGGAAAGTATTTTGGAACTTTCTGAATAGTATGTTTGTTTATGAAAAATATGTTTATGTGGTGAGCTGTTTTGGTTTACGATTTTCTTCGAATCAAACGTTTTTATGAAGACTGGCGCAAAAACGTTGAAAGAGATTCTTCGACTATGGACCGCGAAGATAAGTCTCTTGTCTTAAATGCGTTAAGCTCTCTACGCGGTGGCCTAATCCTTGACGTCGGATGCGGCTATGGAAGACACCTTAAATTCCTCAGAAACTACGGTTTCAGCATAATTGGAGTTGACCTAGCTAAAAATCTCTTGAAGAGAGCTAAAACGTATGGAGAAGTCGTAGTTGCAGATATTCAACATTTACCGTTCAGAGATAAAGCTTTTGACGCAAGCATCAGTATGTGGGGTCCCCTAAACCACATACCGCAAATTCAAAAAGGCTTGTCAGAACTAAAAAGGGCCACACGAAAGCGCATAATCGCCACAGTTTTTAATTTCTTCTCATGGTACGGTGTTTGGATAGACATAAGATTTCTAATGCCAGCCTACTTATTGGTTAGAAGATTACTAGTTAAATTAAGGTGTAACGCAGTGTATTATTACGTTAGATACTTGGACATAGGTGCAAAAGAGATTTGGAGATTCTCAACAACCTTCACACCTAAAAGCCTAATAAAACAATTTCATTCTGTTGGCTTAAAGAAAACCACATGGAAACCAATATGCAAATATTTTAGGAATTTTGACATTTTCTCTTTTCTAATCGGAATTGTTTCAGACATTTAAAGAAATCTCAGGATTTTGACTCTTATGCGCGTTCTCATGGTTTCCCCATCATATTTTCCGATCAAAGGCGGAGCTGAAACTGTAATTCATGACATCTCAAACAAGTTAAACAACAAAAAAGGGATTCAAACGGCCATCTTGACCTTTAACATGGACCGTAAATGGTGTCCTTATTGGCATGGCAGAATAGAGCAATACAATGGGATAACCGTTTATAAAATTCCAGCCTTAAACTGGTTTCCATTAACGCATTCAGACAGAATAACCATGGGGGTAAACCTAATCCCAGGAAGATTCCGAAAAATACTGAGAGAATATGATGTGCTACATTTTCACGGTGGAGACCTAACTTTTCCGCTGTTTTCCTTTGGAGTTAAAAAACCAAAAATATTTCACTGTCATGGATTATCCCAAGAGTTTTATAAGCGATACTTCATAAGCCGACTAATTCTAAAAAACACTGCTCACACTTATATATGCTTAACGAACACCATGAAAAAAGAACTCATAGATGTAGGAATACCCGGAGACAAAGTTAGAGTTCTTCCAAATGGGATAGACACCAACATCTTTCGTCCGCAAGGAGAAAAGGAGGAAAACCTAATCTTGTTTGTGGGCAGAGTATGCCGCGAAAAAGGAATAGACACCCTAATAAGGGCGCTAACTTATCTAAAAACACCTACAAACCTAACTATAATAGGGCCACAAGACTGGAACCCAAGGCACTTTAGCGAAATCCTAAAACTAATCAGAAAAGAAAACGAAAAAGGAAAACATAAAATCACGTATCTTGGCTCAAAAACCCGTGAAGAAATAATCGTATATTATCAGAAGGCTTCCATGCTTGTTTTGCCATCATTGAGGGAAGGCTTCCCCATGGTTATCTTAGAAGCTTTAGCCTGCGAAACCCCAGTTATCGCAACAAACGTCAATGGGATTCCTGAAATTCTTCAAAACAATGAATGCGGTCTCATAATCCCACCGAACAATCCGCAAAAACTTGCAGAATCCATCCAATTCCTACTAGATAACAAAGAGACACGAATAAAGTTTGGACGAAAAGGCAGAGAAACAGTTGAAAAACATTTTTCCATGAACGCTGTCGTAGAGAAACTTTGCAAAATTTACGATGAAACAATCTCGAAATTTGGCGGTTAAAACATGCGCAAAATAACCTTCACATTCGATGTTGAAGACTTCACCAGTAAAAGGGCATTTATGGCCCTACAAACCACCATAGAACTCCTGAACAGATACAGTTTTAATGGCATATTTCTTATAACAGGGCATGTGGCTGAGAGGCTTTACGATTACCCAAAAATTGTTGAGTTGCTGGAAGCGCATGAGGTGGGCTACCATTCGTCTGGGCATTCAGTTCACCCGACAATTTTTGAATTCACCGATGTTAAGAGTTACAAAGAGGCTTATGAAATATCCTTGAAAAGAGAGACAACCCATATAAACCCGCTAACTGGTCAGATAGAAAGTGAAGGTGGAATTATAGCTCTGCAAAAACTTTTTCCATCCAAAAAAATAACGGCTTTTAGAGCGCCAGGATATTGTTGGAGTCCCCCTCATCTAGAAGCCCTTCGAGATTTAGGCATAAAATTCGACTTTTCAGCCAGACTGTCCCAAACTCCAGTTTGCCATAAAGGCATAAAATTCTATCCTTATCCAATTCTCGCTCAATGGAACGGCAAACCATCCGATTTCAGACTTTTCTGGATAACGACCGCCAAAAATCCTTATATAGTAATCGGACTGCACCCCAGCCTATTCGCCACATATGACGGATGGGACACAATTTACTTCAACGGAAACCCAAGAGCCATCGTCCCCCCAAAAACAAGGGACCCGCAAGAAGTTAAAAGCTTAATCAAGAGTTTTGACCTCTTCCTTAAAAACATCAAAATTTTCGAAAGGCTAGGCTTAATAGAGGTAACAACAAAGCTTGAAAACACCAAAAAGGAACTAGTTATAACCAATGAGACGGTAGAGAAGTGTTATGCACATAGCATGAGATGGGCTAAAAATGTCTTCAATTACAAGCCAAAATATTTGAGAAACCACTTTTACCAATTTTTTAACGTACCCGCTTCTCAGAATGCAGACAAAACGTGAAAGCCATGAAAGTAAAAGAAATTAACACTTACGATGACTTTCTTGCCTTGAAAGACGAATGGGCAAATCTACTTGAGAAGTGCAACCACACTGTTTTCTCCACCTGGGAATGGCTATCCATCTGGTGGAAACATTTTGGAAAAAACAAAAAATTGTTGATCCTTTTGGCTGAAGATCATGAAAAGCCTGTTGGCATAGCACCATTAA
>Ga0078972_1008987_pt1 | contig 20175 bp, 12 predicted proteins | sample YelNatPaOPGAMG01_FD_67568 | JGI IMG/M metagenome (GOLD analysis project Ga0078972, IMG submission 67568) | Hot spring thermophilic microbial communities from Obsidian Pool, Yellowstone National Park, USA - OP-RAMG-01 (SPADES assembly) (version 2) | ecosystem: Environmental > Aquatic > Thermal...
GACCGCTACCTGGCCCGGTGCCTGCCCCAGTTCTCTCGCTCTGCCTTCCAGAGGCTGATCGATGCGGGGCTCGTGCTGGTGAACCACGCACCGGCTAAGGCCAGCTACCGGGTGGAGCCGGACGACCTGGTGGAGGTGGCGCTGCCCGAGCCGGTGGCGCCCCAGCCGGTGGCCCAGGAAGTGCCCCTGCGCGTGATCTATGAGGATGGCGCGCTTGCGGTCATCGACAAGCCGGCGGGGCTGGTGGTGCACCCTGCCCACGGCCATGCTGCAGGCACCCTGTGGAATGGCCTGATGGCGCGCTACCCCGAGCTGGCCTCGTGGCCATCCGAGGAGGGCTGGCCCGGCCTGGTGCACCGGCTCGACCGCGATACCTCGGGGCTGCTGGTGGTGGCGCGTACGCCCCAGGCGCGCGATGCCCTACGCGCCCAGTTCAAGGCCTCGCAGGTGCGCAAGGTGTACCTGGCCCTGGTCATTGGCCGGCCCGAGCACGCGCAGGCGCGCATCGACGCGCCCATCGCCCGCGACCCGCACGACCGCAAGCGCATGGCCGTGGTCGAGGGCGGGCGCAGGGCGGTCACCGACTACAAGACGCTAGAGTTCCTGGGCAACTATACGCTGCTCGAAGTGCGGCCCCTCACCGGCCGCACCCACCAGATCCGCGTGCACCTGGCCGCCATCGGCCACCCGGTAGCGGGCGACCGCGTCTACGGCCCCGAGCGCCAAAAGCTCAGGCTCCCCCGCCTCTTCCTGCATGCGGCCGAGTTGAGCTTCCGCCATCCCAGCACAGGCCAGGAGATGGCCTTCGGCGCGCCGTTGCCGGAGGAGTTGGAGAGGGTACTGCAGCGGTTGCGCGAGCGTACTGCGTGATGCGTACTGCGTAATGCGTAAGGTCGCTATGAGCAGGGCTCGCTGCAATAGAGGACCTTACGCAGTACGCAGTACGCATTACGCACTACGCGCCACCCGCCGCCATTTGGCAAAGGATCAGTCGCCTTGTCCATCTACGAGCGCTATGCCGAGATCTATGACCGCTCCGGCCAGATTGGGTTCAGCCTGCGCGCCATCCCCTACCTGCAGGAGATCCTCGCTCGCCACAGCTTTGAGGGCCACACCATGCTCGACCTGGCCTGCGGCACGGGCACCATCGCCCTGGCCTTTGCCCAGCAGGGCTGGCGCGTCTATGGCGTCGACGCCTCGGCGGCCATGCTGGCCCAGGCCCGCGCCAAGGCCGCGGAGAGCGACGTGCCGCTCCTCCTCAGCCAGCAGGACATGCGCTCCTTCATCCTGCCCGAGCCGGTGGACCTGGTGACCTGCCTCTTCGATAGCCTCAACTACCTGTTGGCTGTGGAAGACCTGCAGATGACCTTCGCCCGCGTGGCAGCGCACCTGCGCCCGGGCGGCCTCTTCATCTGCGATATGAACACCATCTGGGCCCTGCGCGAGATCTGGGACCACAACACCTACTTTCAGGATAGCGAAGACCTCTCCATCATCATGCAGTCCGAGTACTCGGACGAGGCCCACATCGTGGCGGTCAAGGTCGTGGCGTTCGTGCGCCGCGATGGGCTCTATGAGCGCATCGAAGAGACTCACGTGGAACGGGGCTATCCCGAACGGTCGGTCTCTGCGGCCATGGAGCGGGCCGGCCTGACGGTGCTCGAGTCCTACGAGGCGTTCACGCTTGACCCGCCCAACTCGCGGTCGCCGCGGCTGTTGTGGGTGGCGACGCGGCCGGGCGAGGGGTGACGTGCCGGGCTGGGGGCAGAAGGGGGTGCGGCGGGGAGGTCAGCTTCGCGGCGAGGTGGGTTCCAGGGTGTAGAGGCGGGCCCAGCGCGGCGTGTAGGGCGTGCGCAGCCGCCGCAGGCCGCTGCCCTCGCGATCGGCCAGGCGCTCCAGAGAGTCGTACACCTCGTCGGGGGTGACCTGGAGCTGCTCCTGGTCTGTGAGGAGCGCAAAGACCTCGGCACCCGAGAAGCTTTCGCCCACGTCGAACCAGTGGGGTAGCCACCGCGCGATGATGGTATCGAGTTCCCTGGCGTCCATACTCCTCCAGGCTTCGCATCGCCACGCTGACCCGCCTGCGCAGCCGAACGCTCGCCTGCGGGTTGGCGATGCGCATCCTGCCGCAGTATAGTCGCGTCGCGATGCTGCGCTCCTTTGCACGCCCGTTAATACAGCATTATTCAGGCCACGGCTGCTCGCGGCCCTGCTTCGGTACCCTCAGGCAGCGGGCAGCGCCAGGTGAAACGTGCTGTGCCGCCCCGGCTCGTTCTCGACCCAGATGCGGCCGCCATGGGCCTCGACGAGCGCCTTGCTGACGTACAGCCCCGCTGCCTCCCCCCGCCGCTCGGTGCCGAGGCGTTCGTAGTAGCGCTCGAAGAGGTGGGGCAGCTCTTCGGGAGCGATGCCCGGCCCCTGGCTGGTCACCGAGCAGATCACCTCGCGCCCCTGCCTGGCCACGCGGACGATCACTTCGGTGTCGGGCGCGGCCCGGCGCATGGCGTTCCGCAGCAGGTTCACCAGGATGCGTTCCAGCCGGTCGGGGTCTGCGGCACAGGTAGGCAGCCCTTCGGCTACCTCCAGGCGCACGCGGGCCATCTCCAGGCCCTCTTGCTCATGCTGTCTGAGGTCCAGGAGGAAATGGTAGAGGTCGATGGGCATGGGGGTGAGGCCGAGTTCCCCGGCCTCCCAACGGGCGGAATCGACCAGGTCCTGGAGCATGTCGTTCAGGCGCCGCCCGTCGGCGAGGATGGCCATGGCGATGTCGTGCTCGGCGCCGGTGAGGCCGGCGCGATCGAGCACGCGCCGCAGGCGCTCAGCGTGGCCCAGGAGCGCAGTCAGTGGCGTGCGCAGGTCTTCGGAGATGGCGCGGAGCATGGCCTCTCGTTGGGTGCTCAACTGGTAGATTGGTGTGATGTCGGTGTAGGTGGCAACTGCCCCAATCAGGCCGCCCTCGGGCGTGCGCACCGGTGCGGCGCTCACCGACAGCCAGATGCTGGGCCTGCCCGGCCGTTCGGGAGTGGCCAGAATGGCGCCGCGCACTGTCTCGCCGCGCAGAGCGCGCTGCGGAGGCGTCTCCTCCGCCGGTACCAACTCGCCCTGCGGACCGCGGAAGGCGATCACGGCCCCTTTCTCGAGCCCCAGCAGTTCACACTCGGCAGGGGAGTAGGTCAGCATCTCACGAGCGGTGGGGTTCATTTCCAGCGCCTCGCCGTCGGGCCCGTAGGCCACCAGACCATCGGGGGTGGCGCTGATGAGGGCCTCGGCCTGGGCCCGCTGACGTTGGTTCTCCTCCAGCAGGCGCTGGCACTCGGCGTCGGCCTTCTTGCGCTCGGTGCTATCCACGCAGTACACCAGCAGGCCCTGCGGATGGGGCTGGGCACGGATGGTGGCCCAGACTCTGGCCTGGGCCAGAAAGGCCTCAAAGGTCGTCGGGCGGCGGTCGTGCATTGCCTGCTGGAGTTCGCTCTCCACGAGGGACCCCGCCAGCTCGGGCATCCTGGCCCAGAAGGTGTGGCCGATGAGCTCGTCACGTGGCTTGCTCAGGAGGCGCTCGGCCGCCGGGTTCAGATAGACAACGCGCCACGCTGCATCGAGGAGGATCACGCCCTCGCCGGCGCCGGCGAGCAGGGCCGCCAGCAGTTCCTGCGGCAGGAGCCCACGCTCTGCCTCGCACGGCACCGCAGCGCCGCCGCCCCTCTCAGACTGCTCTGCCACTGCGACCACCTCCTCAGCGTTATGGGTGACCATTGCCGCCTGACGCACGGAGGGTTACGCAGCATGATTCGTGCCCGCCCGCATGGCCTGGGGAGAAGTGGGGAAAGGGGTATGCGGGCGCGGTACCCGCATACCCCTCCGAGTGCTGCTCTCCGGCTGCGGCAGGGGTCAGGGGGCGACAGGCAGGCTGAAGGAGAAGGTGCTGCCCTGGCCCGGCCGGCTCTCGACCCAGATGTGCCCACCGTGGGCCTCGACGAGCTGCCGGGTGACGTAGAGGCCCAGGCCGACGCTTTCTCGGCGCGCGCGGCCGGCTCCGGTGCGGGCGTAGCGCTGGAAGAGGCGCGGCTGCTCCTCTTGGGGGATGCCGGGGCCGCGATCGGTCACCGAGGTGACTACCTCGGCATCGCGCAGGGCGGCGCGGAGGGTCACCGGCGCATCGGGCGGCGAGTACTTGAGGGCATTCGAGATGAGGTTGAAGAAGATGCGCTCCAGGCGGTCGGGGTCGGCCGACACGCGTGGCAGGCCCTCCGGGATCTCGATCTGTAGCCGCTGCATCGGGAGCACATCGGCGAACCTCTGGCTCAGGTCGAGCGCAAACTCGCGCAGGTCCACCGGCATGCGGCTGAGCGCCAGTTCGCCGGCTTCCAGCCGGGCGGAGTCGACCAGGTCCTGGATCATGGTGTTCATGCGGCGGGCGCTGGTGATGACGGCCTGGAGGCTCTGGCGGATGCGCTCATCGTTCTGCAGCGGGCCGAGCAGCCTCTGCAGGCGCTGGGCCTGGCCCTGGATCACGGTCAGCGGGCCGCGCAGGTCGTGGGAGACGGCGCGCAGGATGTCGGCGCGCTGCTCCTCCGCTTTGTGGAGGGCGGTGATGTCGAAGAAGGTGGCCACGGCGCCGAGCAACTCGCCGTCGGCGCGGCGCATCGGGCTGGCCGAACAGAGCTTCCACAACGTGGCCCCGCGCGGGTGCATGACGAGGGTCACGTTGAGCGCCTCCTCGCCGCGGAGCGCCCGTGAGGAGGGGGCCTCTTCGTAGGGCATGGGGCTGCCATCGGGCCGCTCGGCCCGCAGCATGGCCCAGATCTCTTCGGGCGGCAGGCTGCGCTCCTCGGGTGAGAGGCGCAGGATGGCGGCGGCGGCGTCGTTCATGCGTACGACCCCGCCGCTTGGGTTGAAGAGCATGACGCCGGCGGCCATCGACCTCATGATGCTGTCGAGCTCGGCGGCCTGGCGTTGAGCCGCCTCCAGGAGCCGCGCGTGTTCCTCTGGCGCCGTTTCCTGGAAGAGGCGGCGCTCCGCCGCCTCGCGCTGCTCTCTTCGCTCTCCTGACCCTTTGCTGGCTCCAGCCACTGTTCACCTCCCTTGGTGTCTCGCCGGGATTCTCCGTGAATGTGGTGCGGAGGTGGGGGTGAAGGAAAGGGCTCGCTCGAGCCGGAGCACCTGCGGAAGCGTCAGCGCGCTCCTGCCAGGTGCCGCGCGCCAGGGCATTCGCCCGGCGGGGTGCGCCGTAGCCTGTGGCGCGTGCGTTGGCGATGGACGGTGGGCGCTGCAGCGATGGGCGGCATGGCGTGCGCTTCCTTCTGGGCGTTGCAAGGGCCGGGTTTGGCGGCCGCCAGGTGCGAGGCGAAGGAATCGCCAGAGCCATTCCAGTGTAAACCCTTCTCCGACTGTTGTCAAGCGTAAGGTATCGGGAGGTGACAGAATCGTTACCCACCGCTGCCACAGGCCGGGCGCCTCAGGCCCTGGCGCTGGGCAGGCTGAAGGAGAAGGTGCTGCCCACGCCCACCTGGCTCTCGGCCCAGACGCGGCCGCCGTGGGCTTCCACCAGTTGCCGCGTGATGTAGAGCCCCAGGCCGACGCCCTCGCGGCCCGCGCGCGCCCGGGTGTAGCGCTGGAAGAGCCGCTCCAGGTCCTCGGGGGCGATGCCCGGGCCGCGGTCGGTGACGGATACGACCACTTCGCCGTCGCGCTCGCTGGCACTGACGACTACCGGGGTGCCTGGCGTCGAGTACTTGAGAGCGTTCGACAGGAGGTTGGTGAGGATGCGCTCCAGGCGGTCGGGGTCGGCCCAGACGGGTGGCAGGTGCTCGGGGATGCGCAGCTCCACCCGTGCCATATCCAGGCTGGGGGCGAGCCGCTCTTTGAGGCCGGCGGCAAAGCTGGCCAGGTCGACCGGCTGGCGGCGCAGCCGGAGTTGGCCGGTCTCCGAACGGGCCATATCCACCAGGTCCTGGATGAGGGCGTTCATGCGCTGGGCGGCGGCGATGATCGCCTGCGCATTGGCCCGCTCACGCTCGAGGCCGGCTTTGGCCAGCCGCCGCTCGCAGAGCTGCGCCTGGCCCAGGATGCCGGCCAGGGGGTTGCGCAGGTCGTGGGAGACGGCACGCAGGATATCCTCGCGCTGCTCCTGCAGGCGGATGAGCGCGGTGATGTCGTCAAAGTCCAGGACCGCGCCCAGGATGCGCCCCTGCTCGCCGCGGATGGGGCTGGCGTTGGCAAGCAACTCGCGCCGCTGGCCGTCGGGGCGCCGTATGCTGACCCGGTAGCCGGTGACGTGTTCGCCGCGCAGCGCCCGGTCGCTGGCGAACTCGCCCGGGGGCACCGGTTCGCCACGGGGCGTGCGCAGATCGGTCAGGCGCAGCCGTTCCTCGGGCGGGAGCCTGGCCCACTCTGGGCCGACCCCCAGGATGCGCCGGGCGGCCCCGTTCATGCGCACGATTTCGCCCTGGGGGCCGTAGATGATCAGCCCGTCGCCGATGGCGCCGATGGTGGCGTCGAGCTCGGCGGCGCGGCGCTCGACATCCCGCAGCAGGCGTTCGCGCTCCTGCTCCATGCGACGCTGCTCGGTCACATCGCGGCCCACCGCCACGGCGCCGATGACGCGGCCCGCTTCGTCGTGGATGGGAGCCGCATTAAAGATGGCGATGAACTCGCGGCCATCGGGCCGGCGGTGCACCAGTTCTACGCCCCGCACCTGCTCGTTGCGCAGCGCTGCCCGCTGCAGGGGCAGATCTTCGGCCTTGAAGGGGGTGCCGTCGGGGTGATAGATGCGGTAGTACCTGGGGTGCTCGCTGACCGGCAGCCCCGGCTTGACGGGCAGGCCCAGCAGGCGGGAATAGGCGTCGTTGATGTAGGTGGCGTGGCCCTCGGCGTCGCTGGTGGTCACCGGGTCGAGCATGTTCTCGACGGTGGCCTGCCAGCGCCGCCGCTCGTACTCGGCTTCGGCGCGCAGGCGCTCGGCGTGCTCGGCGGTGCGCACTTGCTGCTGGCTATAGCTGTGGGCCGAGTTGGTGGCCATGCTGTCGATGGCGGCGTCAAGGTTGCGGGCCACCAGGAAGGCCTCCTCGGCCGACACCGGGCGCAGGTGCTCCGCCAGGGCGGCCCAGACCTCCTCGCGCAGGATCTGGAACTCGCGCAGAAGGTCGCGCAGCGCCTCGCGCTGCCGCAGGCGGAACTCGGCGTGCTGGCGGGCGGCTGCCGTCCAGGGTGCCTCCAACTCCTCCGGCCGGCCCAGGCGCAGGGCCTCGGCGATGCCGTGCAGCATATCGGGCGCGGCGTTTCTGACATCGGCCAGGCGGAGGTCGCGGGGCAACGAGGGGGCGGCAGCCGGCAGGCGCTCGAGCCAGCGGGCGACGATGGCCGGCGCCTGGGCTTCGATCACGGCGGCGGCGCGCGCCAGGGCCGGCTCTGCAGCGGCTGCGGCAGCCGGCGTCGGGGGCTCGTGCTGCTGCGTATGTATGCTCGTGGGGCACCTCCTGCATGCGAGTGGCAAGCTACTGTCAGCAAAGAGTGGACCTTCGCTGCGGCAGTGAGCCAAAGCTGCCCGCCGAAGCAACCTCCGGCCCGGCTTTTTCCAAGTCGCCCCCAGTGCAGGGACACATCCCGAGGCCGCAGAATCTTTGACTCTGCCCTCTGGAATGGCTACAATACCCGGGGTTTTGGCCGGCTGAGGCTGCACCGCCGGCCCGGAAGGGAGATCGCTGTGCCCAAGCAGGAAAAACTGATGCTGATCGACGGCAACGCACTGGTGCATCGCGCCTATCACGCGCTGCCGCCGCTTTCGGGGCCCTCGGGCGAGCCGACGAATGCCACCTTTGGCTTCACGTCGATGCTCCTCAAGGCCCTGAAGGAGCACAGGCCGACGCATGTGGTCGTGGCGTTCGACGTGGGGCGCACCTTCCGGCACGAGCGCTACGCACAGTACAAGGCCAACCGTGCCCGCATGGACGATGAGCTGGCGGTGCAGTTCGAGAGCGTGCGCCGGGTGATCGACGCCTTCGGCATCACCCACTGCGGCGTGCCCGGCTACGAGGCCGACGACGTCCTGGGCACCCTGGCACGCCTGGCCCACGAGCGGGGGATGGACACGCTGATCGTCACCGGCGACTCCGACACCCTGCAACTGGTGCGGCCCGATGTGCGCGTGCTCACGCCCGGCCGCACCTTTGCCGAGACCAAAGTCTACGATGTCCAAGCCGTCGAGGAAAAGTACGGCCTGCACCCCGAGCAGCTTGCTGACTACAAGGCGCTGGTCGGCGACAGCTCCGACAACGTGCCGGGGGTGCCCGGCGTTGGCGCCAAGACGGCGACCCAACTCTTGCAGGAGTTCGGCTCGGTCGAGGGCATCTACGCCCACCTCGACCAGGTGCGCCATGCCCGCATCCGCAGCCTCCTGGAAGAGAACCACGCCCAGGTGCTGGAATCCAAGCAACTGGTCACCATTGTGACCGATGTGCCACTGCCCATCGACCCTGCGCAGGCACGGTTCGCCTACCGGCGCGAGGAGGTGCTGGAGGTCTTTCGCGCCCTGGGCTTCCGTTCGCTGATCGACCGCCTGCCCGCCGGCCAGGCCCAAGGCGGCGGCTCGGGCGCCCAGCTCGCCTTGTTCGGGCCGCCCGCGGCCGCCGAATCCGCCGGCGCCGTAGGGGCGGGGTTTCCCCGCCCTGTAGGGGCGGGGTTTCCCCGCCCCGATGAGGGGCCTCTCGGCCCTGGCGCTGGGGCGTCCCGCACCGAAGCAGAGTCTCCTCGCCTGTACGTGCAGGCCCACGGCGAGTACCAGGCGGTGTGCAGCGAAGCCGATCTGGCGCGGCTGGTGGAGCGGCTGCGGGGCGCGGCCAGGCTGGCGGTGGATGTGGAGACGACCGATGTCGACGCCATGCGCGCCGGGCTGGTGGGCATCGCCGTCTCCGATGCGCCCGGCCGCGGCTACTACATCCCGGTGGGGCACGACCCCCAGGCAGCGGGCTGCCCGCAGGTGCCCCTCGAAGCGGCGCGCCGCCTGCTGGGCCCCCTGTTGGCCGACGAGCGCCTTCCGAAGACGGCCCACAACGCCAAATTCGACCTGCTGGTGTTGGAGCAGCATGGCTTTGCCGTGCGCGGCCTGGAGTGGGATACGATGTTGGCGGCCTGGCTGGTGAACCCGGCCGGCCGCAACCTGGGCCTGAAGGGGCTGGCGTGGGAAAAGCTCGGCCTGGAGATGACGCCCATCGATGCCCTGATCGGCAAGGGGCGCACCCAGGTGACGATGGCTCAGGTGCCGGTGGAGCGCGTGGCGCCCTATGCCGCCGCCGATGTGGATCTCACCCTGCGCCTGCGCGAGCACCTGGAGCCCGAGCTGAAGGAGCGCCAGCAGGAGGAGCTCTTCCGCACCATCGAGATGCCGCTCGTGCCGGTGCTGGTCGATATGGAGCGGCGCGGTGTGGCCCTCGACGTGCAGGTGCTCCATGAGATGTCGCGCGACCTCTACCACCGCCAGAGTGAGCTGGAGGGCGAGATCTACCGCGTCGCCGGCGAGAGCTTTAACATCAACTCGACCCAGCAATTGGCCAGGATCCTGTACGACAAGCTGGGCCTCAAGCCGCCGCGCCAGTCGCTGCGGCGCACGCAGAACGGCCGCTCGACCGATGCCTCGGTGTTGGAGGCGCTGCAGGGCAAGCATGAGATCATCGGGCTGATCCTGGAGTACCGGCAGCTCAACAAGCTCAAGGGCACCTATGTGGACGCCCTGCCGCTCCTGATCCACCCGCAGACACAGCGCGTGCATACCTCGTTCAACCAGACGGCGGTGGTCACGGGGCGCCTGTCTTCGAGCGACCCCAACCTGCAGAACATCCCCATCCGCACCGGCCTGGGCAGCCAGATCCGCCGCGCCTTTGTGGCCGGCGAGGGGGCGGTGCTCGTGGCCGCCGACTATTCGCAGGTGGAGCTGCGCATCCTGGCCCACATGTGTGGCGACTCGGCCATGCTGGGCGCCTTTGCCCGCGGCGAGGACATCCACGCCCGCACGGCGGCGCTGATCCATGGCGTGCCGCTGGAGAAGGTCACGCCCGACATGCGCCGGCTGGCCAAGGCGATCAACTTTGGGCTCATCTACGGCATGAGCGACTATGGCCTGGCCGCGCGCACCGAGCTCTCGCAGGAGGAAGCGGCGCGCTTTATCCGCAGCTACTTTGCCCAGTTCCCGGCGGTGCAGGCCTACCTGGAGGAGGTCAAGCGCCGGGCACGTGAGCAGGGCTATGTGGAGACCCTCTTCGGCCGGCGGCGGTACTTCCCGGAGCTGGCGCCCGAGAGCAGGGTGCCGGTGAGCATGCGGCGGGCGGCCGAGCGCATGGCGATCAACATGCCCATCCAGGGGACGGCGGCCGACATCATCAAGATCGCCATGATCCGCCTGCACCGCGAGTTGGCGGCGCGCGGGCTGCGCGCGGGGATGATCCTGCAGGTGCACGACGAGCTGGTACTCGAAGTGCCCGAGGGGGAGGTGGCGGAGGTCCGGGAGTTGGTCCGCTCGGTCATGGAAGGCGCCTGCGCGTTGCGCGCACCCCTCTACGTGGATATCGAAGTGGGCAAGAACTGGTTGGAAATGCAATGAGGTTGCAATGAAGAGATTGTTGAGCGACGACCTGGCCCTGCGGTTGAAGCAGGCCATCGAAAACGCGCAGGCGGCGGGGGCGCTGCCCGCCTTCGAGGTGCCCGAGGTGCCGCTGGAGCGGCCGAAGCAGGCGGCCCATGGTGACTATGCCACGCCCGTCGCCATGCAACTGGCGCGCCTGGCCCGCCAGGCGCCCATCAAGATCGCCGAGGCCATCGTGCGCTACTTCGAGGCGCCGGAGTACATCGGCCGGGCCGAGGCGGTGGCGCCGGGCTACATCAACCTGGCCCTGAGCGAGCAGTGGCTGGCTGCCCTGGCCGACGCCATCCGCGCCCAGGGCGAGGCCTACGGCAGCGTGGAGCTGGGCCATGGCCAGCGCGTGCAGGTGGAGTATGTGAGCGCCAACCCCACCGGGCCGCTCCACACCGGCTCGGCGCGCAACGCCGTCTTGGGCGACACCCTGGCCAACGTGTTGGCGGCAGCGGGCTATGAGGTGGAGCGCGAGTACTATGTCAACGACGCCGGCAGCCGCATGCAGGCCTTCTACGCCAGCCTCTATGCCCGCTACGCCCAGGCGCTCGGCGCCGATGAGCCGGTGCCCGAGGATGGCTACCTGGGCACCTACCTGATCGAGTGGGGCCGGCGTATCGCCCAGGAGGAGGGCGACCGCTACCTGCTCCTGCCACGCGATGACGCCATCGCCCAGATCGGCGCACGTGGCCTCGACATGGTGCTGGAATCGATCCGCGCCGACCTGGCGGCGATGGGCGTGAGCTATCACCGCTGGTTCTCGGAGCGCAGCCTCTACGATGGCGGCCTCTTCGATCGCGTGCTCGGCATACTGCGCCAGGGCGGCCACGTGGAGGAGCGCGAGGGGGCAGTGTGGTTCAAGGCGACGGAGCTGGGCGGCGACAAGGACGAGGTCATCATCCGCTCCAACGGCCAGCCGGGCTACTTTGCCTCCGACATCGCCTACCACTATGACAAATTCGTGGTGCGGGGCTATGACCGGGTGATCGACGTCTGGGGTGCCGACCACCAGGGCCACGTGCCGCGCATGAAGGCCATGATGCGCGCTTTCGGGCTCGACCCGGAGCGTCTCGAGTTCCTGCTCTATCAGCTCGTCACGCTGCGCCGGGGCGGCGAGATCGTGCGCATTTCCAAGCGCACGGGCGATATCATCACCCTGCACGAGGTGCTCGACGAGATCGGCCCCGACGCGCTCCGCTTCTTCCTGCTCTTGCGGTCGGCCGACAGCCAGATGGACCTGGACCTGGACCTGGCCGTGAAGCAGTCGGACGAGAACCCGGTCTACTACGTGCAGTATGCCCACGCACGCATCGCCAGCATCCTGCGCAAGGCGGGCGACCTGCCGGTCGATGAGGGCGATGTATCGCTCCTCACCGGCGAGCCCGAGCAGAGCCTGTTGCGCCAGTTGCTCAGGCTGCCCGAGGTGGTACACAAGGCGGCGGCCGAGCGCGCGCCGCACCACCTGGCCTACTATGCCCAGGAGCTGGCCGCAGTGTTCCACGGCTTCTACCGCGACTGCCGCGTCGTCTCGTCGGACCCGGCCGACCGCGCCATCACCCTGGCCCGGCTCAAGCTGGTCGACGCTGCGCGCATTGTGCTGGCGCGCACGCTGCATCTGATGGGCATGAGCGCCCCCGAGGCGATGTAGGTTGCAGCCCTAGCTCCAAGGCCGTTGGAATACGGCAGGGATCGCCGGCTCCAGCCGGGCTCCTGGAGACGTAGAGAGCGCCGAGAGGCAGAAACCCGCAGAGGGGCCAGGAAATGCCTCCCTCGCGCTCCCTCTGCGTCTCTTGGAGCTCTGCCGTTTGCGTGGCCCGAGTCGTCCCCTGGCAGCCCTCCTTTTCTCCACCTCCTTGGCCCGGTTCTCGCTCCCTCGCTACGGGTTCCCTGGTGGAAGCAAAGGCCGGGGGCGGGAGGCCATGGCGCGTACGGCAGAGCAGGAGGGGGCAAGCCCGGTCGTAGGATATGCCAGGCTGCCGGCCGAGGCTGTGGCGGCGGCCGAAGGGGTGGACCCGCAACAGGGCCTCTCGGAGGAGGAGGCGGCGCGGCGGCTGCAGGAGTACGGGCCCAATACCGTCGAGGGCCGCGAGGTCACGCCGTGGCGCCTGCTGCGCCGGCAGTTGGAGAGCGCCCTCACCCTCCTCCTGATCGCAGCGGCTGTGCTCTCCCTCTTCCTGGGCGATGTGGCCGATGGGGCGCTCATCCTCGGGTTGGTGCTGGCGAATGTGGCGCTCGGCTTCTTCCAGGAGTATCGGGCGACGCGGGCGCTGCAGGAGCTGCGCCGGCTGATCCAGGTGGAGGCGCGGGTGCGGCGGGGCGGAAGCGTGCGCTGCATGCCCGCCCGCGATGTGGTGCCCGGCGACGTGGTGCTGGTGCAGGCGGGCGACATCGTGCCGGCCGACCTGCGCCTCACCCAGGCGGTGGCGTTGGCGGCCAACGAGGCCTCACTCACCGGCGAGTCGCTGCCGGTGCCCAAGGTCAGCGCGCCACAGCCCGAGGTGACGGGCCGGCCCACGCGGCTGCAGAATACCCTCTTCACCGGCACCACAGTGGTGGCCGGCCGTGGCGAAGGGATTGCCGTCGCCACCGGCGGCCGCACCTACTTTGGCCAGACGGCTGCGCTCCTGCGCGGCCTCGAACGGCCCGGCCCCTTTCAGCGCGACCTCAACCGCTTTGCCAACATCCTGCTCGCCGTCGGCATTGCGGCCCTGGTGGTGATCATCGCGATCAATACCCTGCTCGGCCGTGGGCTGTTCAACTCTTTCCTCTTTGGGCTGGCGCTCATCGTGGGCATCGTCCCCGAAGCGCTGCCGGCAGTGACGGCCATCACCCTCTCCCTGGGCGCCGCCGACCTGGCCCGCCACAACGTCATCGTCAAGCGCCTGAGCGCCCTGCAGGACCTGAGCTCGGTCACCGTCCTCTGCACCGACAAGACTGGCACCCTGACGAGTGGGGTGATGCGTGTGCAGGAGGTATGGGGCGCGCCGGAGCTGCTGGCAGAGGCGGTGCTGGCGACCACGTACCCGGCGCGCGGCGAGGATAGCATCTACGATGCCATCATCGATCGGGCGCTGGAGGAGGGCGTGGTGAGGGTCGGCCAGCCCTTGCCGGCTTCGCTGAAGCGGCTGCCCTTCGACCCCGACCGGAAGCGGGCCTCCCACGTGGTGCGGCGCGATGGGCGGGCCGAGCTCATCACACTGGGCGCGCCGGCGCGCGTGATGGACGTGTCGGGCGATTTCAGCGCGGTTGGCTCGCGAGCCCAGGCTGAAGCCAGGCTGCAGGCTATGACCGACCGCGCCCTGCGCGTGGTGGCGGTGGCGGCGAAGGAACTGCCCGAGCGCCCCGGCTATACGCCCTCCGACGAGGCCGGGCTGCGCTTTCTGGGCCTCATCGGCATGGGCGATCCGGTGCGGCCGGCTGTGCCGGAAGCCATCCGGCAGGCGCGGCGGCTGGATGTGGAGGTCAAGGTCCTGACCGGAGACAATGTGCGCACCGCCGAGGCGGTGGCCCGCCAGGTCGGCCTGGGGCAGGATGGGCTGCTGGTGATACGCGGCGAGGACCTGCGCCAGGGCGCGCTCTCGGCCCAGCGGCTCTGCGCCACGCAGGTCTATGCCGAGTTGGTGCCGGAAGACAAACTGCGCATCGTGCAGGGCCTGGAGGAGGCGGGCGAGGCCGTGGCCGTGACCGGCGACGGCGTCAACGATGCGCCGGCGCTGCGGGCGGCCACAGTCGGGGTGGCCATGGCCAGCGGCACAGCGGTGGCCAAGGAGGCCGGCGACCTGATCCTGCTGGGCGACGACCTGGCCTCGCTGGTCAATGGCATCGGCAGGGGGCGCGAGATCCTGGCCAATGTCAGCAAGTACCTGCTCTACACCATGCCGGGCAACGTGGGCATCCTGATTACCATGGTTGTGGCCTCGGTGGTGCTGCCCTTTCTGCCCCTCCTGCCCGGGCAGGTGCTGCTGCTGGCCATCCTCACCGACCTGCCGATGCTGGCCATCTCCACCGACACGGTGGATCCGGAGGACCTGGCGCAGCCCGAGCGGCTCGACATCCCCCGGCTCGTCTCGTTGGCGGGTGCGCTGGGGGTGCTCGAGGCGCTCTTCAGCCTGGGCCTGGTGCTGGCTCTGCGCGGGGCTCCCGAGCCGTTCCTGCACACGGCGCTGGTCTACGAGCTGGCGCTGACCACCTTCTTCCTGGCGCCGGTGGTGCGCTCGCGGCGGCCCCTCTGGCGGGAGCGGGGCATGAGCCGCCCCCTTGTCGTGGCGCTGATCGTATCGACATTGCTTTTCGTGCTGCTGGTCTCGTTCGACACGCCAGCCTCGCGCTTTGTGGGCTTTGTGGCGCTGCCGGCGGCGGCCAACCTGGCCGTGGTGGGCTACAGCGCCCTCTACGCCCTGGGCGCCGAGGCGACGAGCGCCGGCTACTACTACCTCACGCGCGGCCGGGTGCGCCACATCTCGCGGTGCAAGGACCCCTGACTGTCGCCCTTGCCGTCACGCAGGTCAGGGGCAGATACCTGAACGTATTCCCTCTCCCTCGAAGGCCGTGGTTTGTGCGGGCCGGGCGGGCGGAGTACAATCCGCAGCGATGATTACACTGAAACACGAGCATCCCTGGCAGGTGACGCCGGGGGAGGCAATAGCGATCCAGGAGCGGCTGCGCGGGCTGGTGGTGTGCGAGGGCAGCCTGGCGGGGGTGCGCAGGGTGGCCGGCCTCGACGTGGGGTTCCGGGGCGGCATGGCCCGGGCGGCGGTGGTCGTCGTCTCGTACCCGGACCTGGAGGTGCAGGCCCAGGCGGTGGCCGAGCGCCCGGTTGAGTTCCCTTATGTGCCGGGCCTTCTGACCTTCCGTGAAGGCCCGGCGGCGCTGGAGGCCCTGGACCGCCTGGCGAGCCCCTGGGATGTGTTGCTCTGCGACGGCCAGGGGATCGCCCATCCGCGGCGGCTGGGCCTGGCCAGCCACCTGGGCGTGCTGCTCGACCGGCCGAGCGTGGGGTGTGCCAAGTCGCGCCTGGTGGGCAGCTATGGCGGGTTGGGCGAGGAGCCGGGGAGCTGGGCCGAGCTGGTCGACCGCGGCGAAGTGGTGGGGGCGGCGCTGCGCACGCGCAGCGGCGCGAAACCCGTCTTTGTGTCGGTGGGGCACCGGGCGGGCCTGGCCGATGCCATCGCGTTGGTGCTGGGCTGCACCCGAGGCCGGCGCCTCCCGGAGCCGGCGCGGCTGGCCCACCAACGGTCGAGCGGAGAGAAGGGTTGAACGAGCAACGGGTGGAACGGGCGGCCGCACTGCTGCGCTCGGCGCGCCGTGCGGTGGCGCTGACCGGCGCGGGCATCAGCACGCCCTCGGGCATTCCCGATTTCCGCAGCCCCGCGTCGGGCCTGTGGGAGCAGGCCGACCCCATGGTCGTGGCTTCCATCCAGGGCTTTCGCCGCAACCCCCAGGCCTTCTACGACTGGCTGCGGCCCCTGGTGCGGCAGATGCTGGAGGCCGCGCCGAACCCGGCCCACCTCGCCCTGGCCGGCCTGGAGCAGAATGGGCTGCTGCGGGCGGTGATCACCCAGAACATCGATGGGCTGCACCAGAGGGCCGGTTCGCGGCGGGTGCTGGAGCTGCACGGCCATGTGCGAACGGCCACCTGTGTGCGCTGCGGCAGCAAGGTGCCGGCGGGGCCGCTCATCGGCCAGTTGGTCACTTCGCGCGAGGTGCCGCGTTGCGGGCGGTGCGGCGGGGCGCTCAAGCCCGATGTGGTCCTCTTTGGCGAGATGCTGCCCGGCGACGTGCTGGAGGAGGCCGAGAAGGAGGCCGAGGCCTGCGACGTGATGCTGGTGGCCGGGTCATCGCTCACCGTGGCGCCGGCGTCGCTCTTGCCCGAGATGGCGCTCGGCCACGGTGCCCGGCTGGTCATCGTCAACCGCGACCCGACGGACCTGGATAGGGCCGCAGAGGTCGTGCTGCACGAGGATGTGGCGGAGGCGCTGCCGGCCATCGCCAGGGCCTGCGGGGCGGGGTGAGCAGTGGTCGCGGCATCGTGCCGCGTGGCCCCCGGCCGAAGGACCACGGCAAAGCGGCACCGAAGGCGCGGAGGAGGCCCGGAGCCCCGGCGCCGAACGCGACGCGGTAGGCGCGGCATCGTGCCGCGTGGCCCCCGGCCTGACGCTCCGGGCTGAGGAGTCGTCGCGCACCGGGAGGAGCCAATCTGCCCGCAAAGCCCGCCGCCTCCTGGCAACGACAGTCTGAACAGTCGCGCGAGCATCGCCCTTGTGCAAGAATCGGGGTGCTGTGGTATACTCGGCGCGGTGTGGCGCCGCCTGACGGGGCGGCTGGGTTCAGCTCAGGGAGGTCCTGGTGAAACGTTACCGTCTCGCCGTGCCTGCGCGCATCAACGTCCTCGGCAACCCCGGTGATGGCAACGAAGGCGACTTTCAGACCATCTCCACCGCCATCGACATGTGGGCTGGAGCCTGGGTCGAGCCGGCGGATGCGCTCGAGTTCGACGAGTACCGGCGTGGGTCTGACGGCCAACTGGTGTTGGCGGGGCGCGTGGAAGACCCAGCCATGGCCCTGGCCGCGGATGGGCGGGCCACCTTGCAGAAGGTCGCCGTGCGGCGGCTGCTCTCCTGCAGCCCCGAGTTCGCCGCCAAGGTCCGCCAACAGAAGGTGCGCCTGGCCACCTGGACCGATGTGCCCCGTCTGAGTGGGTTGGGCGGCTCTTCGATGCTGATCATCCTCACCCTGGCGGCGTTGCGGGCGGCGTACGAATTGGACCCCAGGGTACACAACGACTATCTCCTGGCCGAGATGACGCAGCGGGTGGAAGGCAAGGACCTGGGCATCGCCTGTGGCTTTGCCGACCGCTACGTGCCGATTTTCGGCGGGCTGGCCTACATCGACTACCGGGGCAAGCTCTTCCATCGGGCCATCGGCGAGGAGCCCTACTGCACCTATGAACGCCTCGACGGCTATGTGGGCGAACTGCCTCTGGTGGTCTGCAGCACCGGGATCGACCGCGCCTCGGGTGACGTGCACGGCTGCATGCGCCCGCGCTACCTCGAAGAGTATGCCGCCTATGAGAAGGCAGGCCCGGGCAGCGAGCGGCCGTTCATGCTGCGGGTGATGGAGCAGGCCGGCGCAACGGCGTGGCGCGGCAAAATCGCCCTTTTGTCGGGCGACCTGGAGACTTTTGGGCGCCTGATGAACGAGAACCATCGCCTGGTGAACGAGATGATGGCCTACTGTGGCCTGCGCGACGAGGGCGTGCGCATCACCAACCGCCTGATCGAGGCCGCATTGACGGCCGGGGCGTTGGGGGCCAAGCTCACCGGCGCCGGCGGGCGCGGTTCGGTGTTCGCCCTGGCGCGCCCCGGCGACGAAGAGCGGCTGGCCGGGGCGTTCCAAGCGGCGGCGCTGGAGCTGGGCCTCAGCCAGGCCGTGGTGACGGTGCCGCGCCTGGCCCGGCAGGGCCTCCGGGTGGAGGAGTTGGCGCCAGAGGCGGTGCTGGCGCGACAGTAGCGCGATCGAGGAGGCACAAGCTTGCAGGGGGTCATCCTGGCTGCGGGCAAGGGCTCGCGCCTGCATCCCATCACCCTCAAACGGTCCAAAGCCATGCTGCCCATCCTCGGGCGGCCGATGGTCGAGAGGGTGATGGAGACCATCTACGAGAACGGCATCCGCGACTTTGTGCTCGTGGTCAGCGCCGACGATAAGGACATCGTGCAGCATTTCACCGAGGAGTGCGCCCTCGACGTCCAGGTGCGCTTTGTGGTGCAGGAGGAGCGCCGCGGCATGGCCGATGCCCTGCGCCAGGCCGCGCCCTACATCGAGGGCGATTTCATCCTCTCGGCGTGCGACAACCTGACTTCGGCGGGGCATGTGCAGGAGCTGCTCGAGTGCCACCGGGCCCACCCGGGCGCCGGCGGCATCCTGAGCGTCATGCCGATTGCCGAGGAGGAGATCGGCCGCACCGGCATCGTGGCGCTCAGCGACGGGCGCGTGACGCGCATCGTCGAAAAGCCCTCGCGCGCCGAGGCCCCCTCGAACATCGCCAGCCTGCCGCTGTACGTCTTTTCCCCGCGCATCCTCGACTTTCTGCCGGGCGTGCAGCTCTCGCCGCGCGGCGAGTACGAGCTGCAGGACGCCATCCAGGCGCTGATCGACTACGATGGCGGCGTGTACCCTGTCTTCATCGAGAAGCGCCTGACCGTCACCGGGCCGGCCGACCTGCTGGCCATCAACCGACACTACCTGGTGGCCGGGCAAGACAAGCCGCAACTGGCCCCTTTCACCGTTGGCCCCAATACCCACCTCATCACCCCCCTGCGCATCGAGGAGGGCACCATCATCGGCCGCGACTCGATCATCGGCCCGCGGGTGTACATCGAACGTGGCTGTTTCATCGGCGACGGGGTGGGCCTGCGCGACGCGGTCGTGCTGCGTGGCGCAGTCATCGCCGATGGGGCGTCGATTGCCAACGAGGTGGTGTCGTAGCGTACTGCGGAAGACGTAATGCGTAAGGTCGCCACGGCGAACGATGCGTCGCTCGGCCCGGGGCTCGCTGCCAAAGGCGCCTCGCTGTCACGGAACACGCAGTACGCAACACGCAATACGCAGTACGCAATACGTAGCACGCAGTAGCGAAAGCGGGTGCACCATGGACCTCAGGCGTTGCTCCATCCACACCCAGGCGGTGCATGCGGGCGAACGGGCGCCGCGGCCCGATTTCACCCCCGTGAGCACGCCCATCTACCCCTCGGTGGGCTACCTCTACGAGAGCATGGAGGACCTCGACGGCGTCTTTGCCGGCGAACGGGCGGGCTACGTCTACCTGCGCTACGGCAGCCCCACGGTGGCGGCCCTCGAGGAGGCGGTGGCGACGCTGGAGGGGGGCGAGGCCGCCATCGCGACTGCCTCCGGCATGGCCGCCATCCACCTGGCGCTCCTTGCGGCGGGCGTGGGCCCGGGCGAGCGGGTGGTGGCCGCGCAGGACGTCTACGGTGCCACCTACGCCCTCCTGGCCAACCTGCTGCGCGGGCAGGGGGTGGAGACGCGCTTTGTGGATGCGGCCGACCTCGACGTGGTGCGCGCCGCAGTGCACGAGGCCCGGCCGCGGCTGGTGCTGGTGGAGACGGTCTCGAACCCGTTGCTCAAGGTGGCCGACCTGCCGGCTCTGGCCGAGATCGCCCACGGGGCCGGCGCCCTCCTGGCCGTGGACTCGACCTTTGCCACTCCCTGCCTGGTGCAGCCCCTGGCGCTGGGCGCCGACTATTGCATCCACTCGGCCACCAAGTACCTGGGCGGCCACGGCGATGTGCTGGGCGGCGTGGTGGTGGCAGCGGCGGAGCGCTGCGCCCGGATGAGGGAACTGCTCAAGCTCACCGGCGGCAACCTGGGGCCGGTGGAAGCGTGGCTCGTGTTGCGTGGCCTCAAGACGCTGCCCCTGCGCATGCGCCAGCACTCGGCCAATGCCATGGAGGTGGCCCAGTGGCTGGCAACGCGGCCCGAGGTGGCGCGGGTGAACTACCCCGGCCTGCCCAGCCACCCCCAACATGCGCTGGCCA
>Ga0078972_1008990_pt1 | contig 20172 bp, 22 predicted proteins | sample YelNatPaOPGAMG01_FD_67568 | JGI IMG/M metagenome (GOLD analysis project Ga0078972, IMG submission 67568) | Hot spring thermophilic microbial communities from Obsidian Pool, Yellowstone National Park, USA - OP-RAMG-01 (SPADES assembly) (version 2) | ecosystem: Environmental > Aquatic > Thermal...
CTACAGCCAAAGACGAAGCGCTTGCTCCTGAAGTCTGAGCCATTTTAAGTATTGCCGGCGCATACATATTAACACCTATTGCTTGTGTAAGTTGTGCCTGTCCCGTTTGTTGCATATTAAATAAATATGGGTTCATCTGACCCAAGGCATTAGATAATTCGCTTACGGAAGCAAATTGTAATTCTCCCGCCATAGACGGTTCTAAATTGTTTTGTATATAGCTATTAATCGCAGTCTCAAGCCAAGTCGTTTCCTGGGCGCAATTCGTTGAAATTCCGTTTGGATAAGCCTGACTGCCGTCTGCATTAAAGGTATTTGACGTAGAATCATTTCCTGAATACCATTCCGTCAACAGATTACCGCCACCGCCGGATGCGGTATCAGACGAATAATTAGACATTATCGTCCAAATATTATTAGCCTGATTTGGACCGTAAGTAAGAGAAGCCGAGTTTGTAGCATTGCCCGCCGATAATAAATCGGATACGTTTAAATACCCTGCGGAAATCCCGGGGGCTATACAATTTGAAATATATTGGTTATAGTCTTCAAAAAGATAAGAGTTAGCCGTAGAAATCGTCGCCGAATCTTCTTGCTGTAACATAGAAACACCGACCCCCATGCTCAAGAGGTTGTCCCCCGTAGGCGTAGAAAACGCAGTCGTAAAATCTTCTACGAGAGTATATTGAATAGTCGTAAAATCCGACCACAACTCCGCAACGCCCCACGGAACATTGCTTATCGGCTGAGCATTTGTAGTCGCTGCCGGATTTGAAACGTCGGTTACAATAACAGTCGTTGTGTTGTAAACGAGAACAGACAATACTATGAAAAACCCCAAGAAATATTTTGCCGTAGAAAGTAGCGAACCTTGATGCGTAAAGGTCACTCTCATTCCGTAATAAATCGTGCCTATCAATCCCAACGCCGTAAACAACACGCCTATATTATTAAATTTAAAAAATAGGGCTATGGCTTGAAACATTCCGTATAACAAATAGCCGTTTCCGAAAGCGTAAACCGTTAACATAAAAACTCCTTAAAAAAAATTACTTACGGATTAAAATTATAAGCGCCCGAAAGTCCGTATTGCGACAAAGTACTCACCCATTGTTTGTTTATGTTTTGATAATATGCTAAAGAATCCTGTTGCGTTTTTATTGATTTCAGAGAATTTTGATAGTCGGTATTTACCATCCTAACGGCAACATCAACACCTTTAGCGAATAAGGAAAGCAACACATCCTTATGTTTTTTGTCTAAATTTTTAGCGTCCATCAAATTCATTTCCGTACCGTGCAACATTGTCATGAAAAGATTATGTAAAAATCCAAGAGCCATAGCTTTTGCCGCTTCATCTACTAATGCAGGATCCTGATTAGCATATGCCAACTTCCCTATTAGAATAACGGGCAACTGGGAACTAGTAACAAAACTATCTAATTGTTGAGTGCTTAATGCGGCGGGTTGTTCGCTTACAGGAATTATGCCACATTTAGACGTAGGCGTATCAAGCACGCCGCCTGGAAAATATGCCGACATTACTTGATTCAAATATGACTGGTAGTAATACATAAACCCTGGAAAACATGTTTCTGCCGATGATGTATTCAGTGGAATCTCCAGGGCTTGAAGAGTAGTCGGCTGCGCGGGCTGAACTGCATTAATCGCAAGGTAATTTAGACTGCCACCATACATTAATGCGTCAAAAGCCTCTGCGGAATTTTCTGTTTGATTAGAATTTAGCATATTGGCCGGCTTAGGTCCTATAAACCTAACAACAGGCAATCCGCTTTTGTTTGCGTCTTGATAGCCTACAATATCGCCGGTAAAAGTGCCTCTTAAGACAGCTATTAAACCGTTAACGCCACCGCTGCCGGGAGTAGTCGACCCTACTAAACCAATATGCGCTTGAGCTAAGGACTCCCTCAATAAAGAACCGAAAAGATATTTACTAGCCGCAGCTGCTTGCCCGCAAGATGAAAAATTATTTTGAATTAAATATTGCGCACCCTGCTGAGTAGAACCACAGTTCATAACAGTATTAATGGTATTTACATAACCGCTTATGGTCGAACTAACCGAAGTTAAATCGTTATTTATAGAGTCCGAAAAAGCGTTAGTAGCGCCGGATGCCTGATTAACAGCCTCCATACTGCCTATTTCCGCTCCTGCGATATTTCCGGCAGCTTCCGCCGCCTGACACGAATTAAAATTAAGCCCGTTAAGTTTATTAGCTATGGCTTCAATCTGATTCATAATATGTTCGCACTGCTTGCAAAGAACGCCTAATACCATATTGAAAGCAAATACTAATACTTCCCCTGATTGAATTATGGACTGAAGCATTGACATTAAATGACTTCCTAACATAGCAAACGCTCCAAATGTTGCGTCTATGCCGGAACAACCGATTGAAAAACTGGGCGGTGTAATCGAAAATAACTGTAAGTTTTGACCCGCCGTATTAAAACGAAGCTCGCTATAACCTAACGAATAAATATTTTCGCCCTGAGTATGATAAACTCCTGGACCTTGACCGGTAGATACGGAATAGTTTCCCGAAAGCCCTTGAGAAACAAATGAGCCTACCCCCGCATACGCAGACGGCGTATCATACCAAGCTATCATCGCAAGACTCGGCGTCGTAATTAAAAAAAACAATAAAAAAAACATTATGAATTTTTCCCTAATGCTTTGCATATACTACCTCCTAATCAAACTACGACTATATCCTTTGTTATATATACTCTGTTTCTGCCGTTTTCTTTTGCAAGATAGACATTATTATCGGCTTCTTTTAATATCTCTTCTTTGGCCTTACTCTCATCGAAAAATCCTACGCCCATAGAACATGTGATTTTCGGCAAATCGGGAATTCTTATTTTTTCTACCGCGTCTTTAAGTTTCTTGGTTAAAAACCTTGCCTCTTGCATTGATTTCCTTATATGATTTGACGAAACAAGAACAAATTCTTCCCCGCCGTATCTAAAAAACACATCGCTGTTTTTTCTGATGTTTTTGTTTATGGTTTCCGCAAAAACTCTAAGCACTTTGTCTCCCGCCTCATGCCCATAAGTATCGTTAAATTTTTTGAAATGGTCTATATCAAAAAAGACCACGAAAAACGGTTCGTTGCTTATTTTAGATTCGTTGTATATTTCCTGTAAATATTTATCGAACGTTCGCCTGTTATTAGCCCCGGTTAAATGATCTTTTTCCGCCGTATTTTTTAATTGGTCAATCTTTTTCGCCGTTTTGGAAAACTCTTTCTTTATATTATTAGCGAAGATGAAAACATCGTATGCGTAATAAAAATTAGCCCCTGCCAACGCCAAAAAAATTAAGGAATATAATCCGAAACTTTTGAATAAAAAAAAATTGAATAAGCTAACAACAAAACCGATATTAACAAGGACATATCAGATCTCCGACTTGACAAACAGCGGAACGGCATTATATTTAACAATGTTATTCTTAATTAATCCAAAATAACGCGAATCTAATCCGTATTTATCCGGGCTTGCGGCAAAAAAATAACCGGCAGGAATCTTATAATTATGCCATACCGGAAATCCTTTTATTTTCATGTGCGGAACCGGAATTAACAAAGCGTATTTAGGAATTTCGTCTATGAATTTCCCGTCGCAGTAATCTTTCCTGTCAACTGTATTTAATATCTGCCCGGAAACGCAGCCGACATATTTTATTAACATTAATTTTTTAGGATAATGCAGTCCGTTGGCTTCGTAATATTTTTTCCATGCGTAAAATCTTTTAGGAGCTCTAAACACAACCGCTTTTCCGTCTTTTATCACAGGCCTGGCGGCGGTGTATTTTTCGTTAAGAAAAAAGAATGTGTTCATCGACGGGGTATTAGAAAGGGCAAAGGAATAGTATTGATTAAGCAAAAGAAAACTTATCGTTAAAAAAGAAACGCCGAAAACGAGGCTAAAGAACGCCCTGCTTCTTAAGATTTTCTTCAATTTTTCCCGTGATATCTTCATATCCTTTTCCGCCTATTATTGCCTGCTTTACTATTATGACGCCGTTTTGTTCGTATTTTTTAGAATCTGCATTCATATCTTTTACAAAGGAAGTTATTTGAGATTTTATAACCGAAGGCGTGGTAGCGTTCGGATGCCTTAAAATTTCCTTATGAATCTCGGTTCGCTTTAATTCTGTCAATTTTCTGATATTTAAAGCGTAAATTTTAGCACCTCCTCCCCTATGATTAATATATACACTATTGACAAATAATGTCAATACTAAAATTAGCAAAAAAGATATTGAATATACCGCAATTTCTTTTTTGCTAAATAGTTTTGGTTTTTTCGGCAGTTTCTGATTCTGTTCCATGTTTTCTCCTATTGTTTTTTATTTTTTGCCTCGTCTTCGGCTATAACGGATTCAATAGCTTGGACAAGTGTTAGACCTTTATTTGTGTAGTTCTTTAGTCTGATCTTATCGTCCATAAACGTAGTGAATAAGTAATACATAAACCTATCAACCATGATCCTCGCCACGACTCTTATGCCGAAAGGCGTATTAATAAACACTTCAGAATGATGTGGCTTGAAATTTGCGATAGATCTCAAGACATGATAATCCATATCGGAAAAACTTATTAACTGAGATAATTTTAATGCATTAATAGATTCTTCCGTCTGCTTTAAAAAGAATTTCCACGAACTTGAATTTATTATAACCCTACCGGCTCTCGAAATCGCTTTTTCGTTTACGGAAAATATATCATCAAATCCCTGCGTGGCAATAACGATAGAAGCGCCGTGCTTTCTAAAACGCCTATACGCCTGCTCTATAAAAATATCTATTTTGTGAGACGTGCCTAAAAATTTATGTGCTTCGTCAATGAAACATATAACTTTAGATTTAGAAATTCCAGCGTGATATGTTTGGTTCGTTAAATGAAATATCATAATCATAATAACGGCGTCTCTTAACTCCTGCATATTTTCAATCGTATCTAATTCCATGACAACGTAAGGCTTGTGAAAGTCAATAGAAGACTGACCCGTAAAAAATTTACCGTAAATACCCGTCGCCGTATAAGGCATAAGCTGCTGCCCGAAGTTTTTAAGTTCCCTGTCGTCGCTTCCCATAAACCAAGTAGCGATATGCGTTACTTCGAGCTTTTCTCTGTATTCGCTCCATAGTTCCTTTAACGCGGAATCTATATATGACTTAATAAGTTTCTCCACTTGGTCGGAATAATCTTTTGAAAGAGACGCTCCTATGAAATAAATAAAATCCCTGAGATACTCCCAATTTTCATCGAAATCAGTCTGCGTTTTTATTTCGGAAAAAGGATTTATGGATATGGGATTATTCAAGTCAAATTCTATCCATTGCCCGCCTATACTTTCGCAAAGTTTTTCATAAGACCTTCCTATGTCAAAAGTAAAAACCGTATCTCCTTTCGCAAGATACATAAGCGTTAAATAGTTTATAAATACGGATTTTCCGGCGCCGGACGTAGCCACGATGTAGCCGTTATAGTTATCCGGGGAATCAAACAAGTCAAATTCTATGAGCTGTCCCCGCCTTGAGATAAGCGGTATAGTCGGAGTCGACGTCCCCGACCAGTCGGCTTCGGACGGTATAAACTGAGCCGCCTCGTCGGCAAAAAGCGTAATATAATTTTCGGTAATAGCGTAATACTCGGCGTTCATAGCGGCTGGCAGCGAACAAAAGAAATTTATGGGAACGATTCTGGCGACACGCTCTAATTTAATCCTTTGCTGAGGCGCTCCGCTGTCCCAATAGGATTTTACCGTATCTACGCTTCTTTGCATTTCTTTTTTATCTCTGCCCGATACCAATACGTTTAAAGAAAATTGAACAAGTTTTTTCTTTTCTTCCAAATTTTTAATGGTATGAAGCGCGTCTATTTTTTTCTTAGCCATTCTCGGAATTAAATGTTCGGGAAGATTCTGCGCCATATTGGTAGACTGACGTCCTTTAATCGACATCGCTTTCTTGTTTGGTATCATAGAAAAAGATGCCGTGATAAAAAACGGCGTATAAAATTGCTGTTTGTCGATATTGGCAGATAAATAGTCGCCTAATTTTGAAGAAAACATCCAAAGGTTTGTTTCGTTGGGAAAGTGAACGGGTTCTAAGGACGACCAATAAACCCCGTCCGATATTAAATAATTTTTATTTCTCGTGTCTATTAACGTATCGGGCGCAAGCATTTGACGCGCAAGCGGAATCCTGTCGTCATACTCCGGCATATCCCTGAAATCGTGATTCATATTAAGTATTTCGTAAATAAGCACGCAAAATTCGTCGGGTTTTACGCTTCTCGGATGATAGCCCTTGGTGCTTAGCGTGTTCTCGACAGATTCTGCTATCATGCTAAGCCTGTCGATATTTTTTTCCATAACGATAGAAGCGAAAAGCCTGTGATTTTTAAGTTTGGTTTCCATTAACGGATTAATCCCGTCTTTGGTTTTATCTTCCAAAAACTTTAAGTAGTTTTTTATTAAAGCGTTATAAAGCGGGTCTTCTTTTGCCCTTTGCTTTTGCGCCGCAAAGGCGTCTAATTCGTGCGTGATATTAGGAGAGCCGTATAGCGTAAATTGCAATATGGCTCCGGGAACGAGCATATCTATGATAGATTCAAAGGCAGTCGTATCGGCGGCTATTATAGAAGGCGAAAGCTCAAATATGGAAGCGGCGGAGCCGTCGGAATGAATATAGAGACGCTCGTCTTCCTTATATGCCATATAAGGCACAACTTCCGAAAGATGAGTATATTTAATTGCTATATCTTTTAATCTTTCTTGCATTGGCACTCCTTTAGCGTTGAATCCTAAACATATTCAATTTGTTATCGTTATATTTTTTAAACAGATAATTCCCGTAAAGCCATTTACCGCCTTTAACCACTACAAATATATCCTGTCCGCTGTGGAATACCGTCTTGGAGGAATATGGAAGTATCCATATTTTTTTTACGACGGCGGGAATATACAAAGGCGGCGTGCTTGTTTTAAGCATATATTTAAGCAGATATTGAGAAACGGATATCGCCTTGTCTTTATTTTTTACTTGTGCGGAATTATTGCCGGAAGCGGACGGCGTTTGCGAACTTATTTCTTCGCAAGCCTTAGTCCCCCTAAGCGATATGGGACAATTGCTTTTTTCTTTAACCGTTTTTTTAATAAGAGCAGGATTGATACTTGCCTTGTAATTTTGGACTAAAGACGAACAATTGCCCATATCAGATTTTGCCTCAGGACATGAATAATTAGACGAATAAGGCAAAAGCATTCCGCAGCCGCTAAGAGCAAACGGCGACAGTAAAAGCAAAAACAAAACTAATATTTTTATGTTTTTTTTCAACTCAATTACCTCCGCAAAAAATTAAAATAAGCTGTTTTGTATTTTCTTAATATTTATAGTCTTCATACCTAATAATGTATATATCTCTTTAATATTTAAACCCAATACCGCATGGTTCTTAATAACAAAATAAGGCACTCCGTATATGCTAAATTTCTGCGCCAAAGCGGTATCGTATTCCAACTGTTTCAACGCATAATTGGACTGCTTGAATTTAGGCGGTATATTACCCGATTTTGTCTGATAAATATGATTAACCATTATTTTATTTAACAACGCCACCTTTTGCTTATTATTTAAATGCTGCGCTTTAGTAAAATAATAAAGCGTCATCTCGGTAGAATGAGGATGAATAGACGGCTGCGGTATTAAAAACAAATACCGCGTCATCTTGTTTCTTAACGATTTAGATTCAGCGGTAAGTTTTTCAAATGCCCTGCAATAAGGACAATCTATATTAGCAAATTCTATAACCTTAATCGGACCGTGTCCTATTTTAATAGCTTTGTTTAAATCTACCGAACCGGTTATAAGCGAAGCCTTTGACGACTGCAACTTCGTTAAACTTGCGCCCGTTAAATTTTTTCCCGTGTTCGTCCAAATCTGACCGAACACTAATAGTTTTTTTGCCGGATAAACATACACTATTTGACCGTCAGGCATTAAGGCGCCGTATAAGCCCTTAATGGGAGTGTTTATCACCTTAGTTATTTTCGTTTTAGGTATAATGCTTTGCACTGTTGATAAACTGATAGCATAAACATTAGACACAGCCGCAACAGCGGCAATTGCGATTAATAAAATTAATTTTTTCATTTCTTTTTAGCCCCCTTATTATTTGATTTGCTTGAATTGCTTTTTATGTTCTTTTTATACGTAGCGTAAAATCCGTGCGTCAGGACTAACGTTAACTTTCTGCCCGCTCCGATTTCGACAACGGGCATCATGGAATTTGCCATTTTCGCATAAAATTTAGAAAGTTCGCCTGCGGCCGTGCCTAATCCCTGCCCTAAACCCGCTTCACCCACATTCGCAGGATTTATCGTAGAAGTCGAACCCAGTGCGCTGTAAGACATAGTTTGCGACTGTTCTTGAACGATACTTCCGAACCCTTGCAACAAACCTGCCATAAATTCTCTTGCGAGTATGGCGCCTTGTTTGGTAACGACCTTGCCTCTTAATCCTACCTTGCCGTGCTGACCTACAATATAGCCCTTAATTGGAGCAGATATATGTTTGTCCCCGCCTTTAACTATGCAAGATAACGATACCGTTCTCAAATAAACCCTTTCGCTTGAAAGGGAGCCGTAACCTTCTGCAAGAACGAAACAGCCTTTCATAGAAAGCCTGTATTGATTAGGCAAAAAACTTAAATTAGTAAGCCTTATGAGTGTAGGGTAGGGATTAGATTTGCCCTTCATACTTGCGGGAGCATCCAGTCCGTTAAGAAGCGTCCCTTGAGTAAATGCCCCCGCCGGAACGTAAAAACCTCCAATACTTTTTTTTTTACGTTTTTTAGCCCTCGGTGCCGAATTTAAAATAGTATTGATAGGGTTAGATATCGGAACTATGCTGACCTGCGGTTTTTTAGGTGCAGGCGGTTGAAATCTTGCGTTATTGTTATTATTGTTAGGCTGAAACGGGACGGGCGGAGTAAATACGCCGCCGGCAGGTTTTGCTCCGTTCGGAACAACGCCGTTCGCCCCGTTGGTGGACTTAATCACGGCAACATCGTGTATCTCTTTTTTAAGTCTTGCGTTTTCCTGTTTGATTTTTTTAAGCTGAGCATTGTTTTCTTGAAGCTGTGTTTCCGCTTTCGATACCCAGCTCTGCTTTGACAGTTTATTAACATTGATAATATTGGCTACGGGTCCTTTTTTGGTAGGCAACATAGTGGGTCTATTATGCATAAACAGCACTACCGCTACGGAAATAAAGATAAATAATCCGACAAACAAAGCTATTTTTACGAACCAATGCCACTGCTTTTCGGTCTTAAACTTAGACCTTAAGTTTTTCAGGAAAGAATTACCCCTTCCTTCCTCTTCTTCTTCGTCGTTTTGATTGTCGTTTAAATTTAATTCATTCATGAAAAATCATAGCTCGGATACTCCTGTATTCATACAGGAGAGGAGAGCTATCCTCCTTGTTTTGAAAGTTTCAATTAGTTTTAGTTTCTTATAGCTAACAGAGTCGTGAATTCTTTCTCCGGTTAAATGTCTTATATCAAAATAGCCTGACGACCTTAAACTGCGAATAAAGCATTCAATTTTACCGTATAAAACCTTATCAAACTTATGGAAACCGAAAGCCTGTTTAATGGTATTAACCTTGCGTCTTCCGCCTTTAAGCAAGTTTGCTTTAAAAAGAGAACGATTACATTTGCGGACAAATTTAATAAAATAAGACCGATTAAGTTTACTCTGCGTTGTTCCGCCGGCTATACAAAAGGCATCGTTGGCATGCGTCTTATCTAATCCTAACGCTATCCTTGCCGACTTTGTTATATAACCGTATGTCACGTTCACTATATTGCCTGATTCACGCAATTTGTTTACTATTTTCCAGCGAATAATAGACATAAAAGTCTCAGCTCTAAAACCGTTGCTTTTCTTAACTGACAGTTCTATTTTACCCCTGTGATAATCCTTATGACATTTTTCGCATAAGGTAATTAAGTTATCCGGTCTGTTCCCACCGAATTTCCGGCTTTCAATATGATGAACATTGAGAATGACTTTTTTGTTTTTACCGCAGTGCTGACAAGTATGGTTATCACGATACAGGACATACTCTCTGACATTCCAAAAACCTTTCTGTTCGCCGTTCTGATAATCTGTTCCAGATATATCCGGATTCTTAATTTTCTGAATATCGAAAGCGGCTACCTCTACGTTAACTTGCGATACAGGCAGAATAGATTTGACGAAATTAATCAGTTTAATATGGCTGTCAATCTTATGTTCCACGCTTGGCGGAAGCCAGCCCCTTTTCTTGTTGCCTCTGTTATCCCGCCTTTCCTTTCTGTGCCATAATCTGTTTCGTCTTGTCCTGCGATACTGCCGCCTTTGCGATAGACCTTTTACTACGGCATCTACTTCTCTTTTAATGACTTTGTTTTTGACTTTTTCCTCAATAATACCCATATTGAATTTTACCTCTGAACTAAACAGCTCCTTGTTATCCGATACCGCCGACAACCCTGCGTGTTTATAGCCGGTATCTACGCCGAGAGTAATTTCCTGTTTCGTCTCTCCCGTTGTATAACATAACTGAATCGTAAACGGTGTTCTTTTTACTACTTTAGCCCTGCCGGCTTTTAATAACTTTTTAGCTTTAGCAGGACTTGTCGGCATTAACGGTTCGCCTTTTTTGTTTAATACAAAAACGAATACTCTCAAGTTTCGTCCTCCTTAAAAATTAAGGTTAGATACGCATCGGGATTGTTATTTAAGGTTTTTAAGTCTGCGCCACTGCGCCTTGCCCTCTCAGCGCTGTTTAAACACAGACCACAGTTGCTACGGACTTGCGTTTTACGGGTTAATTCCCGACATCCGTAGGTGTGCATGTAATTTCTCTTAAATAACTCCTGCATAAACATAAGTTTAAGCTCCCTTATCAACCGGCTTTTACAAGCCTGCGGATTTATCCGCGGGTGGTTGACCAGACATTATTTACCCCCATTATTAATAACCTTGTATATGTATTTTTGAAAAGATGTTCTTCCGATAAAGAAATAGCAAGAATTTTGCTTCTTAAATTGAGAAATTCTTTATTCGATAAAGACACCTCGCCGTTTGATAAATTCTTAAGTCTATAGACATAAACGTTAAATCTTGCTCCCTTATATTCCTTGACTAATTTTATTTCGATTTGTGGATAGTTTGTTTTGTATGTTTTGTTTTCCGTTTCCGGCAAATATCCCTTAGGCGCGCGCCCCGCATAAACCGTTTTGAATACCTTAGCCACGTATTTAGAAAAACCGCCGTTTGAGTGAAACTGTCTATTATTTGCCCCGCCTATTTTGTTTATATATATTGTCTGAGGCGGTATATTTTTAGGCACAAGCAGTAAGGAAACCGTAGAATTGCCGACATTAAACAAAACGGAACTCGGAACTTTGGGATACACTATTTTTTTAACGGCGCCGGATTCTATCATATACGGAGAAAAGACCACCACGGCGTCTTTTTTGTTTAATGTTATAGAAACATCTCCAGTTTTAGAAGTCTTTGCGTAAGTTACGTAATGATTAAAGACTATCCTGTTAATAAACTTTTTAGATAAATATACGGTCTTAGTCTGACCCGGCTTTATCGTTAAATGCAGGGCATTGACGGACGACGGTATCCTCATTGAAAATTTTCTTTTGTAAACAGGAAGAGGCGGCATAACATATTCCGGCTTTTTATTTTTAATGCCTTTAACATTTTTAGGCGGATTAGGATAACGGGACGGCGTACCCTTTGCGACCTCGGTTGTTTTGGGGGGCTGAGGATACAAAGGGTATCCGAATCCGCTCTTAGCCATGGTAAGAAAAATAATAATTAACGATAAAGACAAAAAACGACTATACGTTTTTCTTTTTATAAGAAACAGAATTGACATAGAGTTCTCCGTTTTTAATTAAATATCCTATTTTTAAAGTTTTTTGATAGCTTTTACTTTTATTGCCTATTATTCTTAAAAGTATTCCGCCGACGTAAATGATATGCCCTTTAACAAGCACGGTTTTCGGAAAAAAAGCCTGAGAAACCGAAAGAACGGCTAACGCTTTCATTTGACCTAACAACTCCATTTTTAAACTGTTGTAATCCTGCGGATTGGCAAATTGCAAAAAAGTATTTAACTGATACTTATAGTTTGCAGGGGTTAAATCTAACAATTTCTGAGACAAATAATCGCCCATATTAATCATATATCCCTTTGAAAATTTAGAGCCCTTTAAATAGAAAGGTTTTCTTACTTTCGGCGGCAACACTATAATTTTTTGATTTGAAGATATATGCGCTATCATAAACATCTGAACGATTATAACGACAGACATGGCTATTACGGCTATTCTCATAGTCCAAGTCTGTAAAATAGCTCTGTCTAATTGTCTTTTAAAATTTTTCCAATCCATAAATAACAACCCTTCTGTCTTTAATATTGATTTTAGATATATAGCAACACTTGCCGTATCCCTTTAGTTTTATATTTTTAAGAGCTAAATACCTTTCGGCAGATTTAGCTCTTTCTAATGCCAATTTATTGTTATACGCTTTCGTTCCGAAATGATCGGTATAGCCCGTAATCGATTTAACGATTAAGCCTTTTTTATTTATTAAACTTGCAACTCTTTTAAGTTTAGCTCTAAGTGTTTTGTTTAACTTGTAAGAATTAAACGCAAATCCCGAAATTATAAATTTTTCGGGTTTGTATTTGACGGACTTTATTTTGTTATTATTAATCAACCTTGCAAGATTAGTTAAGGCGCCTGCGATAGAAGTTTGTTTGACATTATTGCCAATAACGGGTTTAAGTTTGGTTACATTGCTTTTATCGGTAAAAACATAAGTATTGACAGGAACATAATGGCCTTTAAATTGAAAGGCGCGCTGCCTCGTCTTAGCAAAAGAATGTTTCGCAAAAACGAGGCAGATAAATAAGGTTAAAAACAGAATGATTTTTTTTGACATTACGTAGTTACCTTATAATAAGTTTTTGATACGGTTTTATGTTCTTTTTTACATTTAAAAATCCTAACCAGTAGGAAAAATGGGTGAAATAGCCTCTCACATTATTCTCTTTGAATTTGGCGTATTTAGAGGCGATAAAAATACCTGCGACGGCGCCGTAAAGCGCCTGATGAAACATGATAATGGTCGCAAAAGTTAAAACCATTATTATAGCCCCTTCCTGCGCTTCCCAGAATAAAAACTGCACAGGAGAATCTATATATTTTGGTATTCTTTTGAATTCCATATTAAATAATTGCTCCCGACAAAGCCGCTCCGGAGTTTGCTAATGCCAACACTATATCTGGTGCAAGGAAAAACAGTATTATAGCAACTATCGCCATAATCATAATGAAGAAATGCTTAGATATCATCATGATTACGCCAAATAGGAATATAAATATAGCTATAATCACTCCTGGGACACCGTAGATAAATCCTACTAATGTGTTGTAAAAGTCACCCAACCCGCCGCCGGTAACGTTTACAGTCGCCGCCGAGACGACATTGCTTCCCGCAAAAGCAAAGACAAATAATGCGAGCAAAACGGAAAATAAAACTATTTTTGTTTTCTTGTCCGTCCTGATTTTGTTATCGGCTTTCAGCATTAAGCCGTCTGCCTTGTTAAAAATTTCCATAACTAACTCTCCTTAATTTGAAATTTAATTTATTTAAATCCGCCCGCGCAGGCAGGCGGATTAAGAAAAAAAAGAATTAAAACGCTACATGGACGCCGACCTGAACGCCATACTGATGAGTCATGCTGGACGGTTCGTAAAAATAGTCGTTCGTGTTAGAGTTCTTAAAATACAACGATGAGTAATAGACATCGCCCACTAAGGACAGACTGTTCGTTAATCTGTATCTTACGCCTTCTGCAACGGAATAACCGTTTTCTCCGCTCAAATTGAACTCGAAATTAGGCGCCGGATAACCCTGTATGTCAAACTGAAGACCCCTGGTAGTAGCCGTTCCGCTAAAACCGTCAAGATATTCAAGCTTAAAAACATTTGATATTCTCGGCGTAAAAGCATAAATGTTTTTATAGGTAAGGCTCAAATATTTAACCTGATAACTCTCGTCATATCCGGTAACGCCGTTTGAGAAAGACGAATTTGCCGCCATAAAATCGTGCGTCATATCGCCTAAAGACAAATAGAGCTCGTTCTGCATAAGCCCGCCCATAAGCCTTGGATCTATACCTACGCCTGCGGAAAAATTGTTAAGAGAATAATGAACGGTGCCGGATGTCGAAACTCCGCCCTGAGAAGCTCCTGTGTAAGTGGCAGGAACATAGCCGAACGAGCCTCTTAATGTCATTAAGAATAAATTATTGTGATAGTTAAATCTCTGAACTAACGAGTAATTAGTCCCAGAGTCCGTGTCTCCCGCCGTTTCACCGTAAGTAAAATGTCCGACGCCTATCTTGGACGAACTTGTCCAATAAGTATAGCCGTGAGCGTAGCTCGCTCCCGCCATACTCAAGCTTAAAATTAATGCCAAAACTAACGAAAAAATCTTTTTCATACAACCCCCTAAATTAAAATTAATTAGATTATAATAGCTGTGCCATAAATAGTAACTATCGTTACAAAATCGCTGCTATTCGATACGACATTCTGAACATTAATCCTTATGCCTTCTATCCCATTTGCGCCGATATCTTTTGCCTTAGCAATCATTTTGTTTGTCGCTTCTTCGATTGTGGCGTTCGTCGATTCTGCAAATTTTTCTATATAACCGCCTTTCTTAACTTCGATTGCGGTTTTGATAGATTCACCGTACTTCTCCGAATAGATAGCTACTCCTTTGACTAACCCCTTTCTTTCTTTTGCGTCAACTTTTGTAGTAAATAATTCCATAAAGCCTCCTTAGAATTTGTTTTTTAATTTTGTTAATTAACAAATATCACTTTTGAAAAACTCTGTCAATACAAAAATAAATAAAAATGTTATTTATGCTCTATATGCAATATCTTCTGCGTGACAGCTTCCAACAAACCGCTCGTTAACTGCCCAGTCCAATGAAAAACTATCTTATGATGCATAATAAAAAATGTTTGCGGCACTTCGCTTAAACCCCCGTAATTTTCTATATCCAATATATTAGCGTGAACGACGGGATAGGTTATACCGCCATTAAATTGTTCCGTAAAATTTCTGACGCCGTTTTTAGTAACATTTACATTAACGCCGATTATCTCGACATTTTTACGATTTTTTTTATAAAATCTATTAAGCATAGGGATTTCCGCCCTGCATGGCGGGCACCACGTCGCCCAGAAATTAACTATAATTACATTTTTATGGATTTTATTAAGATTAATTTTTTTATAGCCGGATAATTTTTGGTTAAGAACCGTTCCTTTTATATTGGGGGCATGCGGAGTGTAAGCATATGATTTATTAGCCTGAAAGATGAATAGAAAAGCGAATATAACAAGAGAAAGCGATATCGACATTGAAAGAACCTGCTTGTTGCGCTTGCCGATTTCGGATATTTTTGAGTCTTCCAAATAGAAATTACGATTATTTGCGCAAAAAACCAAATGATTTTTAATTAAAAAATCTATAATATCTTTGAGTTGCGCATCTGGAATACCCGATTTTTCTTTTATGAAAAATAAATCTGCTCCGGGCTTTTCGGATATGATTTTTAAAATAAGTTTTTGATAGCTGTCTAATTCTTCCATGTTGAAATCTCCTGTAATTGAGGTTTAATAGATTAATATCATTTTAAATTAATCTTGTCAATACAAAAATAATAAAAAGAGAAAATAATTCAAAAATCTATAAGATTATTATTTTGTTTTGGGTGCACGCATGTTAATGGATGATATATCTAATCATTTATAATCTCGTCTATAATTAATTTATCAAAGAAACGCCGTAAAACACCGCCTTTAGGCATGGGGATACAATGCGATAAGTTCTTTGTTATAATTTTTATCAAGCATGCTGACAGCGTCTTTCAAATGAACATTTGATAAATGAGCGTATCGCAATGTCATATTTATCGTCTTATGCCCTAACAGCTTTTGAATAGTCGGTAAGTCTGCTCCTGCCATTGCGAGTCTGCTTGCGAATGTATGTCTCAAATCGTGAAAATGAAAATCAAGAATATGAGATTTTTTCAATGCAGCCCCAAAACTTCTTTTAATATCAACGAATGGTTTTAATGTTTCTGGGTTATAAAAAACGAAATCGGTTTTAAGGTTTCTGATAATATCAGATAATGTTTGATACAGAGTATCGTTAATCGGTATTTCCCGGCGTTCGCCGTTTTTTGTCTTATCTAAAAGTATTACACGGTTCTTAAGGTCAACTCTGTCCCAAGTAAGTCTCAATATTTCCGATTTTCTCATACCAGTGTTTAAAGCAGTTATGACGATATTTTTAATACTTTTATCACAATTATTAACAAGCCTTTCCGCCTCATCATCCGATAAATATCTCAATCGCTTAATTTCACCCCTTAACAATTTTATCTTTCTAATTCTCTTTAGAACACTCTCGTCTACCAATTCCCAATCTGAAGCTTTTGTAAACATTCGTTTAACAGTCGCCGTTAATCTATTTGCGTAAGCAACTGAAAGCCCTTGTCGTATAATATCCGATTGCATTTGTTCAACATCTAAAACCGTAAAATCCGTTAGATATTTTTTTCCGAAGTAACCACTCAATTTCCTTATAAAAGTAACCGCATTCTTGTAACTCCGCAACCGTCCATTTGCATATTCCAAATATTTTTGCGATAATTCGTCAAATGTGATTTGTTCTTGTCTCTCTTGTTTTATGGGTTTTCCTGTGCTAATTTGCTCTTTTAGACCAGCAACCCACCTTTCATAGAACGATAGCGCTTCCATTTTCGATTTTGTTTGAGTTGACACACGATATTGAATACCATATATACACTTCGAAGCCCAAAATATTTTTCCCTGTTTGTAAAGTCCCATTATGCCCCCTGAATTTGAAAAAGTTATCTTTTTGCACTTATTGGATTACAAGTGGAATTTTCCAGCCATGTCTCTATTGCTTTTCTGTCAAAGCGTTTTGTCCGCCTGCCGATTTTAACAAATGGTATTTGCTTTCTATAAGTCAATTTGTAAACTGCAAGTTCACTCAATTTTAAAAACTCTGCAACCTGCTTAACTGTCAAAAGTTCTTTCTCCATAATAACCCCCTTTTTTTAATAATTATTTAATCTCTATACATATATAGCGAAGTTAATTTTCGCTAATAATTTAAGCATGTTTCTACCTTATATCTGTTAAACTTAAACATCCAAATTTATAAAGATTGAGAATAATACAATATCGTTTCTACCCTACACTTGTTAAACTTAAACGAATTAAAATGAGCTTAGAAAACTTTTTAATAATGTTGTTTCTACCCTACACTTGTTGAATTTAAACATGGCGAACGATAGACAAGAGCCTGAAAATTTCGCCCTGTTTCTACCCCACGCTTGTTAAACTTAAACATTTGAGGCATACATTCGCAAGCAGACTTGCGATGGCGTTTCTACCCCACACTTGTTAAACTTAAACAGGTCAAAACAGTGCAAAACGTCCATGTTGTTATGATGTTTCTACCTCATACTTGTTAAACTTAAACGGTAACAGATGAGTATTTTTATAACTCCATATAAGGTTTCTACCCCATACTTGTTAAACTAAAACCAAAGCAAAATTTAACGCTTCTGATACTTAGAAAATCGTTTCTACCCCATACTTGTTAACCTTAAACTAATTATAGACTACCCGAATTTATCGGATATAAGATGTTTCTACCCCATACTTGTTAAACTTAAACCGGACAAAAAGATTCGATAAAAAGAAAATAGAATCTGTTTCTACCCCATACTTGTTAAACTAAAACCTTATTAAACGTTGCGAACATATTGGAGTCAAGATGTTTCTACCTCATACTTGTTAAACTTAAACGGACTGGACTGGTTTAATCCGCAGAACGATTTTGCGTTTCTACCCAATACTTGTTAAATTTAAACAGCGTCCATAATCCCAGCCTGTTCGGTATCTTTTAAGTTTCTACCCAATACTTGTTAAATTTAAACGCCTACCGCTTACCTGCCTGCCTAAAAAAAAACGAAGTTTCTACCCAATACTTGTTAAATTTAAACTTATCGCAAGGCAGAGACAAAAGACAAGTTGCCCTTAGTTTCTACCCAATACTTGTTAAATTTAAACATAAGTTTAGTAAAGAGCTTTATTACAATCAAAAATCGTTTCTACCCAATACTTGTTAAATTTAAACAATATTCAGCGACCACGACGAACCCGGCAAGCGCAGTTTCTACCCAATACTTGTTAAATTTAAACTTGCGACGGCGAAAGCAAGCAGAATAGGAATTGATACGTTTCTACCCAATACTTGTTAAATTTAAACCCAAAAATAGTCTAACAAAATCAGCTAATTATATTTAATATTATTGTTTTTCGTCTGTCGACTTCCGGTTATGTAAAAAACCCTATATCTCGACGACTAAATATGCAAAAACTTTTTATATTCTTTTTTGTCAAACGGTATACCTATATTTTCGCATACTACTTCCGCATCCTTAACTGCTTCGTCTGTTATTATACTTACAATGGTATTTTGTGACGGCGAAATACTGTCTTTAAACTCTTCTGCGATTAAATATTTAATTGCCGTGCTATAATCTTTTTCAGTAATTAAACAAAGAATGACATTGTTTTTAAATTTCGTGGACATTTTTTCGGAAACCATATACTACCTCCTTTTTATTATAAATGTTTTTATGGTGCGGCGGTCTTAAGTGTCCCATGTAAGCGTGTTCGTAGTCATTATCGTCTAATAATTCAATCGGAATAGGGCGATACAAAAACTTATTGTCTTTTTCTTTAATAAAAAATCCTTCTATATTGTCATCATCTACCCTGCTTGCATGAAAATACTCAAGCGAACCGAACCCTGAATTTGCTCTTTTGCCGATAGCTTTGATAGATTGTAAAACAGATATAGCATTCTCCGTTCTGTTGTCATCTATTTCAGCGTAAAAATAAACCGTTTTTGTCTTGCTGTTAATTAATTTAATATCATTTACCCTTAACATTTTAAATACGCCCTTATTAGCTTGAATGCTTTGTATCTTCAACTTATCTAATATATCCGTGTCCATACCCGGCAATTTTCTTGTAAGCGCCGTTGTTGAATAATAAGGCTTTTCAAATATAAAAGAACCGATATTGTAAAAAAAATCGCCGTTAAATTCCGTTTTGCAAAACGGCAACTCTTCGTTGTAAACCTCGTTTATGTCAGGAGCAAATCCGTTTCTATTCGCAAATGAATAAAAAGCCAATGCTCCGTCCGCCATAATCGGAAAGGCTTTATGCCCTTTCGATTGCGACGGCGATATTGATAAAACAACGGGACTTAAAAGTTTATATTCCGCTTTTATCCACATAATTTTAAGCCTCCTCTTTTTCTTTTAATTCCTCTTTTTTCTTTTTCTTGTTTTCTTCTTTTTTAGTATTTTCTGCCGCCACTTTTTCTTTTACTGTTTTGTAGGCGTTGAAAACTATTTTAAAAGCCTCAAGGTTAGAATTTTCTATAAACTTGCGATACTTATTATCATCATATTCTATCTCTTGCATAGACCCGTCAAATATTTTTACAGAATCTATTACGCCGTAGTGATTAGAAATCCTGCCGCCGATATAAGGCTCTATGTTCTCAAAATAGTTCTTATACTGAGTTAATAATCCGATATGTGTTTCCGTATCGTCATCAAGGAATATAATGTTTTCGTAAAAATCAACGCAAGGAGTTACGACTTCATTATATAAAATATTCATATCACTGCTTTTTGATTCGCCGTTCTTTTTGTCTTTAGTCGTAAACTCTTCGTAATATTCCCTTAATTTTAATATCTCTTCATCGTTTTTGCCTAATTTCTCAACCTCAAACAATTTATCCGTAACCCTGTTAGTCTCAAATCTAAATATTGGATAGGTGATTTTATAAGGGTCTCCGCCTCTTTTGTTAAACGATGAATTTTCTTGCCTTATAACGTTTTCGTCTAAAACCTTAAGATTAAG
>Ga0078972_1008991_pt1 | contig 20170 bp, 18 predicted proteins | sample YelNatPaOPGAMG01_FD_67568 | JGI IMG/M metagenome (GOLD analysis project Ga0078972, IMG submission 67568) | Hot spring thermophilic microbial communities from Obsidian Pool, Yellowstone National Park, USA - OP-RAMG-01 (SPADES assembly) (version 2) | ecosystem: Environmental > Aquatic > Thermal...
TCATATTGGCAAGAACACCAAAAGCCGTATTGTTTCAAAAGGTATTTCGGCCGGTGTGAGCAACAACAGTTACAGGGGGCTGGTTAAGGTACTGAAGGGCGCCGAAAACGCACGCAACTTTTCGCAGTGCGATTCGCTCTTGCTTGGCGATAAGTGCGGTGCACATACCTTCCCATACCTTGAGGTAGATAACCCCACCGCTGTGGTGGAGCATGAGGCCACAACCTCAAAGATTGGCGAAGACCAAATTTTCTACTGCAACCAGCGCGGCCTATCGACCGAAGATGCCGTTGGGCTGATTATCAATGGCTACGCCAAGGAGGTGCTGAACAAGCTGCCCATGGAATTCGCCGTCGAAGCCCAAAAGCTGCTGCAAATAAGCTTGGAAGGAAGTGTGGGGTAAGATAAACAATAGGGGATAGGGTATAGTGATTTGTTATTAAGGTTTGAATGATACGGAATGATTCGGAATTAATCGGAAAATAAAAATGGAACGCAAAGCGTCAAAATCGTTTGAGGATTTGCTTGTTTGGCAAAAAGCACATGCTTTAGTGCTCGAAGTTTACGAGGTTACTAAGGGCTACCCCAAGGATGAAATTTATGGGCTTACACTTCAGTTCCGAAATTCTATCCGATCAGTTCCAGCTAATATTGCTGAAGGTTATAAGAAAATCAGCAAATTAGATAAATTGCGATTTTTAAATATTGCACAGGGCAGTTTAGAAGAGTCGCGATACTATGCTATCCTTTCAAAAGATTTAGGTTATATTGACGAGATTGTTTTTAACCATTGGATGCTTCAAATAATTGACATAAGCCAACTACTTAATTCATACTATGACAGCATTAAAAAATCAATCGTTCATAATAAAACTTAAAGTTTCCATTCCGTTAATTCCGAATTATTCCGAATCATTCCGAATTATTTCGAATCATTCCGAATCATTCTTTAAATGATTAATAAGTAAACGATAAACATATGCTAACAATCAAAGACTTACACGCTAAGATTAACGATAAAGAAATTCTGAAAGGTATCAACCTGGAGGTAAAAGCTGGCGAGGTTCACGCTATAATGGGGCCAAACGGCTCAGGGAAAAGCACCCTGGCATCGGTACTTACCGGTCGCGAGCTGGTTGAGGTAACACACGGTTCGGTAACCTTCAACGGAAAGGATTTGCTGGAGATGGCGCCTGAAATTCGCGCTCGCGAGGGTATCTTTCTGAGCTTCCAGTATCCGGTTGAGATACCTGGCGTGAGCATGGTTAACTTTATGAAGGCCGCCGTGAACGAACATCGCAAGTATCGCGGATTGGAGCCCCTTTCGGCTTCCGATTTCCTGAAAATGATGCGCGAGCGCAAGGAACTGGTCGAAATTGATTCGGCCCTCACCAACCGTTCGGTGAACGAGGGCTTTTCCGGTGGCGAAAAGAAGAAAAATGAAATATTCCAGATGGCCATGCTTGAACCAAAGCTGGCTATTCTCGACGAAACCGACTCGGGGCTCGATATCGACGCACTTCGCGTGGTGGCTAACGGGGTCAACAAGCTTAAACGTCCCGATAATGCCGTTATAGTAATTACCCATTACCAGCGTTTGCTCGATTACATTGTCCCCGACTACGTGCATATCCTTTACAATGGCCGCATTGTTAAAAGCGCTGGCAAAGAACTTGCCCTTGAACTGGAAGAAAAGGGATACGATTGGATTAAAAATGGCGACAACGCCTAAATTACCCTGGTGGTAAAACTGTAACGATATGTCTGATAAAACGATAGCTACACCCATACGTGAGGAGCTGATTAACCTGTATCAGAGCAATCTCGATTTAATAACCCGAGGGAGTGCCGACTTACTTAATCAGCACAGGGAAGATGCCTTAAAGCACTTTAAGCTGCTTGGTATCCCATCGCAAAAAAACGAGAAGTATAAATACTGTAAGATTGAACCGCTTTTCGGCTTTGAATACCAAAAGGTTTTTGCACCTAAACGCATTGCGTTTAATGTAGATGATATTTTTCGATGCGATATTCCCGAACTCGATACCCATCTGGCATTAGTGCTTAACGGATTCTATCTGCCTAAAGGCGAAAAGCTAACCACCTTGCCCAATGGCGTTATTTATGGAAGTTTAGCCGAGGCGGCGGTCAGGTTACCCGACTTGGTTAAGGGTCGATATAACTCACTTGCCGAAAACCAATCCGATGGTCTTGTGGCTCTGAACACCGCATTTGCTCAGGATGGTGTTTTTGTATATATACCCCGTAACGTTATTGAGAGTAAGCCCATTCAGATTATCAACCTGCTCATGTCCGATACCAACCAGATGGTTCAGTATCGTAACCTGATTGTGGTTGATGAGGGAGCTCAGGCCAATGTGCTTGTTTGCGACCATACCCTTTCGCCCAAGCGATTCCTTTCGAATGTGGTAACCGAAATTTTTGTGGGCAATAATGCTCAGCTCGAGTTTGTCAAAATGCAGAATGAGCACAACGATTCTGCTCAGTTAACCCATACCTACGCCCATCAGCAGGCCGATTCGCGTTTGGTTACCAACGTACTTTCGCTTCACGGTGGTTTTATCCGCAATAACCTTTCGGTTACCCTTGCCGGTGAGGGCGCCGATGCCCAACTCTACGGTCTTTACCTTACTGACCGCACTCAGCACACCGATAACTTTACCTTTATCGATCATGCAGTGCCAAACTGCACCAGTAATGAGCTCTACAAGGGAATCCTTGATGATCAGGCTACTGGAGCCTTTAACGGTAAAATCATGGTTAGGCGCGATGCCCAAAAAACCCAGGCTTACCAGTCGAACAACAACTTGCTGCTAACTGCCGATGCACGTATGAGCACCAAACCTCAGCTTGAGATTTATGCCGATGATGTTAAGTGCTCGCATGGTGCCACCGTTGGACAGCTCGATAATGAAGCCCTTTTCTACATGCGTGCCCGCGGCATAGGCGAACGCGAGGCTAAGCTGCTGCTTATGTTCGGATTTGCCCACGATGTAGTTAAACGCATATCAATCGACACGCTAAGGGAACGCATCGATGATATGGTAAACAAACGCCTTCGCGGCGAGCTATCGCGCTGCCACAACTGCCCTATGCATTGCTGTTAGGGAGGTACTGAAAGGGGTTGAAGCGGGGAAGGTTCGTTGGTAGTTGATGGTTGATAGTTGATAGTTTGATGAAGGTTTAGGGAAAAAATCAACTAAAGATATGGATTATCAGGAACTTGAGGTATGGAAGGAAACCAAAGATTTGGTAAAATTAGTTTATAGTTTTTCTAATAAACTCCCTGCTAATGAACAGTTTGGTTTAATACTTCAGATTCGCCGTGCCGCAATATCTATCCCTTCAAACATTGCTGAGGGTATAGGACGATTGCATACAAAGGAAACCATTCAGTTTCTTCATATCTCCAGAGGATATCTTTATGAGCTTGAGACACAGATTTTGATTTCAAATGAACTTTTCAATTTAAATGGCGAGGAGTTCAATTTGATTCTAGAGAAAATTAAAACCTGCAAGAGAATTTTAAACGGTTTCATAAACTACTATAAAACCCTAGATGCATAAAAAAAACTAACCCTATGGATATTGATAATTCAACTAACAACCATCAACCAACAACCATCAACTTAAATCAGCGTCGCTCAGACTTCCCAATCTTATCGCGCGAGGTTTATGGGCGGCCGTTGGTTTACTTTGATAACGGGGCTACAACGCAGAAACCTACCTGTGTACTGCAAACCATTGAACGATTCTACAAGGAGATTAACGCCAATATTCACCGGGGAGTCCATAAGCTCAGCGATGAATCGACCCGCGAGTATGAGAACGCCCGCGAGGTGGTTCGTAGGTTTTTGAATGCCCGCAAAACCTCGGAAATCATGTTCACATCTGGCACAACCGCCTCTATCAACCTTGTGGCTTTTTCATTTGGCGAGGTTTTTGTCCACCATGGCGATGAGGTGCTGGTTACCGAAATGGAGCACCACTCCAACATAGTGCCCTGGCAGTTGCTCTGCGAGCGGAAGGGCGCAACCCTTAAGGTACTTCCGTTCAACGACAATGGCGAGCTTATGCTCGACAAATTACCTGAACTTATCACTCCCAAAACCAGAATTATTGCTGTAACGCATGTATCAAACACATTGGGAACGGTTAACCCTATTGCCGAGATTGTGCGCATTGCGCACAGCCACAATATCCCTGTTCTTGTTGATGGGGCACAAGGCGTTAAGCACGGTATAATAGATGTTCAAAAGTTAGATGCTGATTTTTATGCCTTTTCGGGCCATAAGATTTATGGGCCAACGGGAATTGGAGTGCTTTATGGAAAGGAGGAATGGCTCGACCGAATGGTTCCCTGGCAGGGCGGCGGCGATATGATAGCAACCGTATCGTTCAAGAAAACCACTTTTAACGAGTTACCCTTTAAGTTCGAGGCCGGAACGGCAAATTACATTGGCGCAGCCGGTTTGGGCACCGCACTTGATTACTATATGAGCATTGGCCCCGAGGTTGCCACGGCATACGAGGACGAGCTGCTTAAATATGCAACCAATAAACTAAAGGAGATTGACGGGCTAACCATATACGGTAACGCACCGGAAAAGGCTGCCATCATCTCGTTCTTGCTCAACGGAATTCATCCGTACGATACCGGAATGATACTCGACAAGATGGGCATAGCCGTCCGTACGGGCAACCACTGCACCCAACCCGTTATTGACCACTACGGCATCGATGGCACCGTGCGTGCCTCGCTCGCATTCTACAACACCTTTGACGAAATTGACCGTCTTGTGGAAGCCCTCCACAAGGTTAAGGAGATGTTTGGGTAGGATGCACACTTGTTGGTGCGCGTCAGTTGCAGAGGGGAATGGTTTAAAGGTTTGAGGCTATATGCAGTAAGGGATTGCGGGCTATTTCTCTGAACGAAATAGTTTACATTTGCCCTAAATGGAAAACTTTCCGAGAGAATTTTACGCGGTCAGAGGCCACTATTTATGTACGATGAAGCCGCGGACTCCGCCGAGCGAGGGTAAATTTTATACAGGACAAGAGTGCTAAAAGTCAAATTTTCGTTTTTCAATTGGTAAAGCTTTGACTTTTTTCGATGTTAGCTAATATTTTCTTGAGAGTAGCATTTAGTCTTTCTTTATTTGGAGGGGTGCTCCAGAAAAAATCATCCAACTCTTCCTCATTAAATTTCATTATTCTCTTTGTAAGAAGTTCTGCTTTCTCAAGGTATTCAGTTTCATTTTTGCAATCATAAGACAGCATTCCATAATGCAATGTCAAATCGTGAGTTAATTTTTCTGCTTCAATTATAATTCCTTTATATGCTTCTCTAGACAAATCGTCTGTATCCATCTTTTCAGTTTTTTTAATTGTTTGCTGTCAACTAACATAAGTACTAAAACACCATGACTACAAATCATATTTTGAGTGTAAAGGTCTTTTAGTTGTCAGGCTTATTGCAAAGTAACTAACAAATATTTTCATCATCTATCGATTTTTTAATTCCTTGCACGCACTCTCTCTTAATTTCATTTTTACCTACCACTTTTCGTGCTAAGCAATTATCTTTGTGGGGTTATTGAAAAAGCACCCGTAATGTCTTTTGCCCAAAAAATTGAGGATGCCATTGATAGGATCTACGCAGCTATTACGGTGGGGGTTAACCATCATAAGGTTGGGATACTGAGTACTATTGTTGTGCATCTACTTTTAATCATTCTCTTTTTGGCTCTAAAGATTGAAACCCGCAAGGAGTACTACGGCTCAACCATCGAGATGGAGTTTGAGGAACCCAAGGAGGAGGAAATAGTTCAGCAAAAGCTTGAGACCACTTTACCACCCGATGCCCTTAAACCGGAATTTGAGACTGAGGCCATCCGTAACTTTGCCGTTGATGCCTCAAAAACCGATTTGAATGCAGGGTTAAGCGATGAAAAGAATACTGATGCCGATGAGCTTTACCGCGAGGCCAATCAGGTTTACGAGCGTATGCAGCAGAACAGAGAACTGTACGAGCAAGCCCAAAAGGATATTGAGGCCAACATACCAAACACACCTGAAAAGAGTGTTCCCAAATCGAAAGAGGGTCAGTATAAAGGACCAACCGTGGTGTCGTACTACCTTTTAGGGCGAAAGGCTTTGCATTTGCCTGTCCCATCGTACAAATGCGAGCTTGGCGGACAGGTGGTGGTAAACATCGAGGTGAAGCCCGATGGGCGAGTTGCCGATGCCAGCATCGATAGGGCTAACTCGGTAACCGACGAATGTATTAATCAGGCGGCCATTCAGGCGGCCATGGCCAGTATCTTTACTGCTATTTCAGGGACTGCCCGGCAACGGGGCAGTATCACTTACCTTTTTGTTCCCCAGTAGCGCTAGAAGGCAGCCATGAGCAGGTTGATATCGCGCGAAGGGATATCGTAAAGCTTGCCCAGATACTCGTTCGTGAGAATACCGTTAAACAGGTAAACGCCATGGCGTAGGCAGCTATCCTCCTTTAGCTGCGAAAGCAAGCCACCGCTCTGGGCTATTTGCTGCAGTAAGGGAACAAAAACGTTGCTCATGGCAATTGAGGCTGTTCGAGCCACACGGGCAGTAATGTTGGGCACGCAGTAGTGTATTACTCCATGCTTAACATACGAAGGGTTGTTATGGTCGCGTATCTCCGAGGTTTCAAAGCATCCCCCGCGGTCGATACCCAGGTCAATAATTACTGCCCCCCGCTTCATTAACCTAACCTGATCTTCCGATACCAGGTAATTCAAGTTGATTTCCTCGGGGGCTAAAGTGCCAATAACAACATCGGCGGTTTTTAGAACCTTATCGAGCACCTGCTTATGATAGATGGATGTGAATAAACGCTGACCCAAAATATTCTGGATATCCATCAATTTTTTAATGGAATTGTCGAATATCTTAACTGTGGCGCCAAGCCCAAGAGCTGCTCGGGCTGCATACTCGCCTGCGGTGCCGGCACCCAGAATGACCACCTCGGTGGGTGAAATGCCTGTTAAACCGCCCAGCATCACACCTTTACCCTTGTTCACATTGCTAAGGTATTCGGCAGCCACAAGAACCGAAGTGCTGCCGGCAATGGAACTCATAGCCTGAACAAACGGAAATTCTCCGTCGGAATCCGATATGCTTTCAAAAGCAATTGCGGTAACTTTTTTCTGAATAAGGCTTTTTAGGTATTCGCCGGTATGATTGTTTAGGTGAAGTGACGATAGTATGGACTGGTTCTCGCGCAGGTAATCGTACTCCTTTGGTGTAAGTGGTGAAACCTTAAGTATGATATCGCTTTGGTAAACCTCGGTTGGTGTAGCGGCTATGCGGGCTCCTTTTTCGCTGTACTCCATATCGGAATAGTTGGCCTGTCGGCCTGCATCCTTCTCAATAATAATTTGATGTCCGCTTTGAACCAGTATTTCTACTGCTTCAGGGGTTAGCGGGATTCGGCTTTCGGTGGGGTCAACTTCCTTGGGAATACCTATTATCAGCTGCTTGTACTTCCTCTTATATTCAATTCGTTCTTCCTGAACGAGTAAACCCTTTGCATGGGGGAACTCTGAAAATTTAGGACTATTCATGCCCGTTAATTTTTTTAGAAATGCAAGTTAATAAGAATCAGCTTATACTCATTAAGTACAAGGGGTTAGATTTATACGAAAGCTAAGGGTTTAAGGTTATAGCTAAGCCGATATTTGTAGGGTTCGGCTGCCATCGGCATTTACGTTAATGTGAATGTTGGCAACGCCATCAACGGGCAGTATTTGTTCAATTAACTCAGGCCATTCGATAAGGCAAAAGGCTTGGGGATTATAGAAGTATTCCTCGTAACCAAAATCGTAAACCTCATCGATACGTTTAATGCGGTAAAAGTCGAAATGGTAAACGGGCTTGCCGTTTCTATCGGTGTACTCATTAACCAGCGCAAACGATGGACTTGTAACTACATCGGCAACGCCGAGCACCTTACAAATGGCTCTGATTAGGGTTGTTTTGCCTGCACCCATTGTTCCGTAAAAACATATAATGTTCTTTCCCTTTACTGCACCGATGATTTGGTGTGCAACATCTTCAATATCGCCTATGTTCTGAAGTTCAATGGTTATCATGCTACCTTTTTTGTGGATTTAGGGTTACAAGCGGAACAATCATTTCCTCCAGCGAGATGCCACCGTGTTGAAAAGTATCGCGGTAGTACGATGCGTAGTAGTTAAAGTTATTGGGGTAGGCTAAAAAGTCGTTTCCCATTGCAAAAATGAACGATGAGCTGATGTTGGGTTTAGGTAGATGAGCCTCCTCGGGTTTTCGAACCTCAAACACTTCCTTGGGGTTATAGTTTAGGCTTCTACCCAATTTGTAGCGCAGGTTGGTTGATGTAGCCCTATCGCCAACTACTTTCACGGGATTTTTAACACGTATTGCTCCATGGTCGGTTGTTAGCACAACCTGAACGCCAAGGCTTGCAGCCTGGTCAAGGAATTCTTTCAGGTCGGAATGTAAGAACCATGAACGGGTAAGCGACAGGTAAGCCGATTCGTCGGCTGCCAGGCCACGCATCATTTCGGAATCGGTACGGGAATGCGACATCACATCCACAAAGTTGTAAACCAAAACAGCAAGGTTGTTGCTTAAAAACTCCTTGATGTTAATTCCGCCGGCAATACCCTTTAGGGTATCGGTTTTGATGTACGAGAAGTTTATGTTTAGTCCAAGCCGCTGAAGCTGTGCCGTTAGTAGTTGTTTTTCAAAAAGATTTTTACCCTCGTCTTCCTCGTCAAAAACCCACAGGTCGGGGTAAGTTTTATAGATTTCAAGTGGCATTAAGCCTGAGAAAAGGGCATTACGGGCATACTGTGTAGCTGTGGGAAGAATGCTGAAATAAGTTTCATCGACATGAACCTGCCAGCTTTCGGCCAGAATGGGCTCTATGATTTTCCATTGGTCGTAGCGGAAGTTATCGATTACTAGTAGCAGCACCTTGTTGCCTGAACTGATTAACGGGAAAACCTTGTTTTTTAAAACCGATGGGGAAAGCAGTGGCTTGCTTCCCTCAGTTTGAAACCATTTAAGGTAGTTTGCCTTGATGAATTTGCCAAAAACCTGGTTAGCCTCATCGAACTGCATTTCGAGCATCTGCTTTAGGCTTGTATCGGGATTATCGGCTAACTTCACCTGCCATGCCTCAAGTTTACGGTAAATTTCTGTCCAATCCACGTGGTTTTTAGCCGTGGCTATCAAATCGGAAATCAACCTAAACTCATTGCGGTAATCGGCAAGCTGCTTTTCCGATACAAGTTCTTTGCCATGGACAAACTTTTTTACCACCAGCAGAACCTGCTTAGGGTTAACCGGTTTGATGAGGTAGTCGGATATTTGCGCACCCACCGCCATGTCCATGATGTTCTCTTCCTCGCTCTTGGTTACCATCACTACCGGCAGTGTTGGTTTTATGGCTTTTATTTTTGGTAAAGTTTCAAGTCCACCTATTCCGGGCATGTTTTCGTCCAAAAACACCAAATCGACAGGGTTTTGGGTTACCAGTTCAATAGCATCGTGTCCGTTGCTGGCAGTAAGAACGCGGTAGCCCTTTTGCTCCAGAAAAATGATATGCGGGCGGAGCAAATCAATCTCATCGTCTACCCAAAGAATGGAGGGCTGCATTGTTTTACTCGGTTTTATAGTTTGCTTTAAAAAAGTTCAGGTAATCGGGTATCGACTTATCGCCCAAAAATCGTGCAAAGTTGTCGATACTTATCACAAACATCTGATAATCTGTAGGCTTAAGGCCTGCAAAGACTTTTGGTTCCTTGCTTATCATTTTAAAGTACTTGATGGCCGTTTGCTTATCCTTTAAACCTGTGCAGGTAATCATTTCAACGTAATCGTTGAAAGGTTGATTGGTAACATTGAGGTCGGCCTCAATGAATTCATCAACATTGAATGAGATGATATTGAATTTGGTTTGATTGATATTTGACCGTTTGGGCACCAAGAGAACAAACATATGCTCGCCTTCGGCAGATGTATAAATTGACGATTGGGTTTCGGGTTGAGCGGTTACTGGTGCTATATCCAAATCGGTTTGTCCCGAAACCAGCTGCAACTCCCGTTGCTCAACCTGCTTCAGCATAACTTCGGCCAACTGACCCTCGTCGGTTTTTGGGAAGGTAGTGGCAAGGTTCGATAGTGAACTTTTGAAAACCTTTAGTTCGGCAGTTTTTGCCTGGCAAAGCGCTTCAAGCAGTAAGAATTTTGGTTCAAGTGGTGTGTTTTTAACCTTTGTCATACCGCCCTGCAAAACGCTGAGGGCATCGGAATGTTGACCCTTGGTGTAAATATCGTATGCTTTTTGGTAAATTTCTTCACCCTCGTTTTGCTGCCTACTTAGCTGCTCAAAGTAGGCTGGATTGGAGAGCAGAATGGCATAGGGGCTTTTAGGATAGTTTGTAATTAGGGTATTACGGAACTGGGCTGCATCATCGTGTTGGTTATACTGTGAGGCCATTCGGTATAGCCTGTAGTAGGCGTTTGCTGCAATTTCTTGGTCGGCAAATCGTTGGGTAAGTTTCAGGTAAGCCGCTTTAGCCTCATTGTAATCGGAAAGGTTTACCTCGTAAATCTCTGCAACCCGGAGCATGGCATTTTTAACCTTTTCAATTGAAAGCTGTTTAAGCGAATCGCTAAATGGTAGGTTTACCAGGTAATACTCGGGTGTTTTAGGCGATAGCTGTTTTTGGGGTTCTTGTCCGGTTGTTGCGCCGGTACCAGCCACCGTAACCTCATCGCTTGATAGCAAACGCTTATTCTTTCGTCGCCAGTTATCCTCAAGTTTACGCTTGCCCCATTTCATCTGAAATTCCGATTGGCCATAGCTTAGCGATGCCTGGTTGTAAAAATACCATTTGCCTCCTTCCTGGGTGTTTTCGGTTCGGAATCGCTGCGATTGCTGGTATAAAAGCGACTGGTTGCGCTCATCCTGCTCCATGGCCTTTGCACGCTGTTCCTCAACCTCAATGTTGGCAATAATGGCTTTAATAAGCGCATCACGCTCCTCCTTGGGCATGGCTGCAACCCTTAAAAGGCTATCTTCGGTTTTAATGGTATTTATGTTTTCGACAAGCGCGTTAAGGTATTTTGCCTTTTGCTCAATTCGTTGAAATTCGGGGTAAGTATTATCAAGGGAGTTGTATGAACTATCGTAGTAGGCCTGAGCAAGGGTGTAATCGTTTTTTGAGAAATAGTAATCTGCCAACACCAAGTACGACATGCCTTTTTGGTTGCTATTGCTCTTGCTGTACTTTGCCGATAGGGTGTAGTACTCAATAGCCTTGTCGATATTTCCATCCTTGCGCTCAAGGTTACCGAGGGTAAAATAAAGTTGGTCGAGGTAGTCGGTATTTTTAGCATCCTTCGACAGCTTGATAAGCTCATGCTTAAGTTCATCGCCCTTTTTTTGGCTTAGTGCAATCATTTGGATACGCGCGCTAAAAGCCATATCGTAGGCGGGATTCATTTTTAAAACCTTTTGGTAGGCAACCAGAGCCTCGCCGGTTTTACCAAGCTGCTGCAGGGTTTGAGCAAGAATGTAGGTGTATCTGATTTTATCGCTCTTTTTTGGGGCAAGCTCAATGGCCTTCCTTAAGTAAGGAAGCATTGATTCGGGTTGCTGCTGCTTTTGGTAGTAGTAAGCCCAGGTTGATGAGAGTAGATGATTAAAATTATTATCACGGGGGCGTTTACGATTGCCTTCAACCGATTTTAACCTATCCTGAGCATCAACATAATCGCCCTCAAGAATGGCAACTCTGGCCAGCCAAACCTGAGCCTCGAACCAGATGGGTAACCCGGGAAACTGCCTTATTACAAACTCAAACGATGAACGAGCCTTAGTTAAATCCTGCTTCCATGTGTGAGCCATACCAACCAGCAACCACGATTCTCGCGCCCACCTAACATACTCGTTAAGGCTCATAAACTCCTTTTCCCTGGGGCTTAATGTATTTTTTTTACGTGCTGGCTTAACGGTAATGGAATGGCGAGCCAGCAACATGGTGCACTTGTTGAGCGTGCGCTCCATATCGCCCGAAACAATTCCAGGAACTTGACTCTCGCCTATGAGTAAAACCGGCAGGTTAAGGGTGTAATTAAAGTTGATGCCCTTCTCGGCTCGCTGAGTTCCGTTTTTGTAGTTATCGTAAGCGTTGTAGTAGTAGTTGTAGTATGATGTTAAGTTATGGTAGTTCCGGCTCACAAAAGTATTCTTTTGCGATGAGCACGACCATATTCCCAAAAGCAAAACAATGCTTAACAGTAACAATCGGGTGTGTGAGAGTTTTATCAACTTGAGACAATTTTGCATTACAAAACGGATATTAGCCCCAAAAAGTATTTAGGGGCACAATATTACAAATTATTGTGGATTTTGGGCTTCCCTTTTTTATCGTTATTCAATCGAAAGAATACGCTACTCCACCTCAATCACCAGGTACTTTGAAACTGACCAAAATTTTTGGGTATCGGTAATTTTAAGCTCCTTAACCAGGCCTTTCTCGTCGGTAACCAGGGTATACGAATCCTTAGGGTGTGTGGTAACTACATTCACCTTTTTAGCCGTAAGGGGTATACTTACAGTTTTTGTAATATCGATACGAACAAAGTAGTCATGGTTAAACTCAGCTTTCATTTTGCTCGATTTTCCAATGCCCAAAAAACCTCCGGTTTTATCAATTACCTTATTATCGATGAGTTCACGTCGTGTGCCAATGGCATACCATGCGGTGTTTAGCTGCTCGGTTTGACTCTGAATTTTAACATTCATCTCAACTTTTTCTTCCATTAGAGTATCGATACGGGCATTTAATTGGGTTACGGTGAAGTTTAGTTGAGCTAAGTTTTCCTTGAGCTGCTCAATTTCATGTTCCTTTTCCTCGAGCTGCTGAGTTACATTGGCAATCATACGTTCAAATTCAGTTACTTTAAGGTTTGCCTCTTTAAGTTTTTTCCTCAGCGAAACAATGGTTTGGCGGTTTTTGTCCATCAACATGTTGATGGTTTGAATATCCTCATCGATTTGCTGGCGCACATCGGGTTTAAGTTCGCTGCCTGCTATGGCACTCTTGCTAATGGTTTGTTCCTTTTGCTTAATAACGCTCAGGTTCTCCTCAATTTCGCCCATAAAAGCGAAAAATTGATTTATGGTGGAATCCTTCATCCTTGCCTCGTTACGTAAGGCTTCATTTTCCTTGACGAGTAGTTCAATCTTTTTCTTGCTACTACTATCGCACGATACCAGCAAAGTGGCAAATGTAAAGGCAACGGCCATGCTAATTAAACCTTGTGCTTTCATATCCGTAACATAATTGGTTTGAAGTGTGCAATTTACGGAAATCTTTGGTTGGTTGAACTGGGGGATGGGAAAATAGTGTAGGATTAAAAGTGAATTGTTAAGGTGGCTCGGGAATCCTTAATCGGTAGGTGACAGAATATGAGGGAGTTAAAAGAAGTTAGAGGAATATATACGTTAAGCGTTAACCGTGAGACGTTAAACAGTAGAAGTCAGAATATGAGGAAGTTAAAGGAAGTTAGAGGAATATAAACGTAAAGCGTTAAACGTGAGCCGTTAATCGGTAGCAGACAGAATATGAGGAAGTTAAAAGAAGTTAGAGGAATATATACGTTAAGCGTTAACCGTGAGATGTTAAACGGTAGAAGTCAGAATATGAGGGAGTTAAAGGAAGTTAGAGGAATGTTTGGAATTAGCTGGATTAGATAGGGGAACTTGCCTTAGCTATCAACCATCAAATAGTAAAAGAAGGTTAGTGAATTGTTAAATGTGAGCCTCAGAAGGTATTGAGGTTACTGACTCCTGATTTCTGACTCTTGATTTCTATAAGAAAAATCTAAAAATCATTACTTTTGCAAACATGAAACGAGTAAGCTCCATAAATGTCTTTTCGCGATGTTGCCATTAGGTTTGGCAATTGCATCGTTTTTTTAGTTTCATTATTTCTTAAATCAATCTTTTTTATTATGAACCAAATTGTTATTTACAATACACTTACCCGCAAGAAAGAAGTTTTTGAGCCAATTAATCCACCCCATGTAGGTCTTTATGTTTGTGGACCAACCGTTTACGGTGACCCACACCTTGGACATGCCCGCCCGGCAATAACTTTCGATTTGCTATTTCGATACCTAAAACATTTGGGGTATAAGGTTCGCTATGTTAGGAATATAACCGATGTTGGTCATTTGGAGAACGATGCCGATGAAGGAGAGGATAAAATAGCCAAGAAAGCTCGACTTGAGGAGCTGGAGCCCATGGAGGTGGTTCAGTACTATACCGATAGGTATCACAGTGCCATGAAGTTACTGAACGTGCTACCGCCTAGCATTGAACCCAGGGCATCGGGACATATCATTGAGCAAATTGAGCTGGTTAAAAAGATAATTGACAATGGCTTTGCCTACGAGCGGAATGGTTCCATTTACTTCGATGTGGTTAAATACAACAAGAAACATAGCTACGGCATTCTCTCCGGACGCAATATTGACGATTTAATGGCCAATACCCGTCAGCTCGATGGGCAGGATGAAAAGCAGAACCCATTCGATTTTGCGCTTTGGAAGAAGGCATCTCCGCAACATATTATGCGTTGGCCATCGCCGTGGAGCGAAGGCTTTCCCGGTTGGCATTTGGAGTGCTCGGCCATGAGCACCAAATACCTTGGCGAGCCATTCGATATTCACGGGGGTGGAATGGATTTGCTTTTTCCCCACCATGAATGCGAAATTGCCCAAAGTGTTGCTGCCAACGGCAAACAGGCTGTACGATACTGGATGCACAACAACATGATTACCATTAATGGTCAAAAAATGGGCAAGTCGCTGGGGAATTTCATCACCTTAGAGGAACTTTTCACCGGCTCACACAGGTTACTCGAGCAAGCCTACAGCCCTATGACCATAAGATTTTTCATACTTCAGGCACAGTACCGTTCAACTCTCGACTTTTCGAACGAGGCCCTTCAGGCTGCCGATAAGGGCCTTGCCCGCCTTTTGGCGGCTAACCGCCAGCTCGATCGCATTAAGCCTTCGGCTACATCGAGTGTAAAGGTTGATTTGCTAAAGGAAAAGGTTTACGAAGCCCTAAACGACGACCTAAACAGCCCGGTTGCCATTGCTGTCCTCTTCGACTGGGTTCGACAGATTAACCTGCTTGCCGAAGGTAAGGAAACCATTAGCGAGGCCGATTTACATGAGCTAAAATCGTTCTTTAGAACGGTTATCTTTGATATCCTTGGACTTATTGATGAGCATACTTCGGGCTCGAAACATGCCGAGTTAACAGCAAAGCTGGTTGAAATGCTGCTGAATATGCGCCTGGAGGCAAAGCAGCGCAAGGACTTTGCCACTTCCGATAGGATTCGCGATGAGCTTGCAAAGCTTGGGGTAATTGTTCGCGACCGCAAGGATGGGTTCGACTGGGAGCTAGAGTAGGGTATTGAAAAGTATCGGTCTTGAACTTTAAAATATAATTTCTCAAAAATGGTTATAAGGTGGAAGCAACGATTCGACAACTTTGAGAAAGTGTTTTTACGTTTAAATGACGCTTTATTGAATGAAACACCATCCGAATTGGAAAAAGCGGGAGTTATACAATACTTTGAGTTTACTTTTGAACTTGGGTGGAAAACACTTAAGGATTACCTTCAGGAAATGGGTGTTGAGGTAAGATTCCCCCGCGATACCATAAAGGAAGCATTTAAGAACGAACTTATTCAGGATGGTGACCTTTGGATTGAAATGCTCGAAAAACGGAACCAAATGTCGCATACCTACGATGAATTTGCTGCAAATCAATCGTTCCAGTTGGTGCGCGATGAATTTATTCATGGTATTGAGCAACTCTACACTAAATTAAAGGAACTTAGGTAATGGAAACATTTGGTATATCCAAGAAGAGCTATTTACTGATAGTTGATGTTTTAAAAAGTTACCCTGAGGTAGAGGCTGCAATTATTTTTGGGAGTAGGGCTAAAGGAAATTATAAAAACGGGAGCGATATTGACCTGGCTTTGATTGGTGAGAGTTTAAACAGTAAAGTAATTCTAGACATAGCAGGTATCCTAAACGAGGGAATTTCCATTCCCTACCATGTAGATGTGGTTAACTACCATTCAATCTCTACCCAAGAACTAAAAGAGCATATCGATAGGGTTGGCAAGGAATTTTACAGAAAAGGGTGTTGAGCAAAGCAACACCCTTTTTTATTTGGTAATCGCTTTTAAAACTCTCGGAATCCAATAATGTGCCTTACATCGCGAATGGTTTTTGAGGCGCTTTCGCGGGCTTTTTCAGCACCCATCCGGGCTACCTTCCGCAGGTAATCGTTGTCGGAAAGTATGGCTTCAATCCTTTCGCGGATTGGTGTAGTAAAGGTGATGATATCCTCGGCCAGCTGTTTTTTCATATCGCCGTAGCGAATCTCACAGGCGTTGTATTTATCTTCGAAATACTGAAGGGTGTCGGGACTCGAAATGGCTTTCATGATGGTGAATAGGTTCTGGATGGCCTCGGGTTTAGGTTGATTAGGCTGGGTTGGGCCCGAATCGGTAACGGCTTTCATTACCTTTTTTCGGATAGTTTCCGGGTCATCGGAGAGGTAAATGGCATTACCCTCGGACTTCCCCATTTTACCTGAGCCATCGAGGCCTGGGATTTTCACCAAATCTTCGCCAAAGTTGAATGCAACCGGTTCGGGGAAGTAATCAACCTTATACATTCTATTGAATCGGTTGGCAAAGGTGCGGGTCATTTCCAGGTGTTGTTCCTGGTCTTTGCCCACAGGCACCTTGGTTGCCTTATGAATGAGAATATCGGCAGCCATTAGGGTGGGGTAGGTAAGCAAACCTGCGTTTACGTTATCGGGTTGTTTACGAACCTTTTCCTTAAACGATGTGCATCGCTCAAGTTCGCCCTTATAGGCGTTCATATTTAGTAAAAGATATAGTTCCGGAATTTGTGGTAAGTCGCTTTGTATGTATAGTGTGGCTATTTCGGGGTCGAGGCCGCAGGCCAAATATTCAGCAAGTACCTGTTTTACTGAGCCGTGTAAATCTTCGGGGGTAGGGTGGGTGGTTAGCGAATGGTAATCGGCAATAAAAAAGAAACACTTGTTCTCGTGCTGCATGCGAACAAAGTTGCGCAATGCGCCAAAATAGTTACCAAGGTGTAGCTTGCCGGTTGAACGAATTCCACTTAATACAATATCCATCTTCCTAAATTTTTGGCAAAAATAACATTTTTTAGGGTTTAATCAGCTTGGGTTTTCGTTTCAGGAAATCATTAAGCTTAACGGGCGAATTTGACTGAGCCCATCGGTAGGTTAGCTCATATTGTTCGTTAAGGTTGTTAAAATCGAACATGGGAAAGCTGTAATCGTAATCGGGTACAAATACCCATGTTTTGTCGGCCATTTCAGGGTAACGCTTATTCAGATGTTCGAGCCTACGCCAAAACCCCATCGAGGTAAGCACATCGGGCGAAAAACCATTATTCCCTTTGGTTTTTATTTCGTAACCGAATGGTTTAAGTTCATCGGCAAGGGTCATATCGGTATCGCGCTTTCGCGAAATTATTATTACCCGTTCAACGGGTTGTTTCCGGTAGTTCTCAAAATCAACTAAAGCCTGAAAGGGAACACGGTCGTCGCCAATACCTCCATCGTAGTAAGGAATATCGGGAATGGTTTTAATACCGCTTATGCGTGCAGGCGGAAAAACAAGTGGGTAGGCCGTTGAGGCCATTAAAACATCAATAAGGTTAAGCGTCGAATCGCTCTCGCGGTTAATTTTTCGGTTGCAGAATCTGTATGTACCCTCGCTAAGGGGCGAAGGTCGGAGGTTTACTACCGAAATGGCAGTTGGTATGGGCAAATCGGCTAAGGTTCGATATCCCAGTTTGTTGACCACAACTTCCTGAAGCAGCTGGCGCAGGGGCTCGTTGCTAACAGGTAAGCCTTTTTTGTCAATCCTGAAAACATTATCATTTTTGATATCGGCAAATATCTCACGGTACTGCTTCCACGTTAACTTTTTCTCAAGAATAGCATTTAGCATCACTGCATTCAGAGCACCAGAACTTGCCCCTGAAATAAATACCACATCGTTAAGTTCACCTCGCTCGTAAAGGCTCTGGAGCAGGGCTGCCTCCTGTGCAATTTTAGCTGCTGCGCCTGTAATAATTATGGCTGTTCCCTTTGCGGGTTTTGTCTTATCCGAAAACTCCCTGCTGGTAGGTTTTTTAGCCAGAGAGATGGCAACAACAGCAACCGAAAAAAACAATACCCAAAGGACAATCCGCTTACGAGTCATGGTTATATGTGCTTTACAAGGTGTTTGAATGTTCGCTAAGTTATACGAGTTTTGTGTAAACTTCTGTTTATTAAGGTTAAATAGAACAAAAAAACATTGCGAAATATTACACTTTTAACACATTGCACTTGAATTGATATTCAATTTTTAGTTAGATTTGCTTGAAACCAACTTTTACTGCCATGAAGCATATTATAGTGCCCATAGATTTTTCAAAGGAATCGCTAAACGGCTTAAGATTGGCAATAATATTTGCCAATAGGTTCGATAGTGTGGTTCAAATGGTGCATGTGCAAAAATACCCCACCGATTTAACACCCGGGCAGTTTGAGGAGGAGTATAAAAAGATAGAGAAGAAATTTGAAACCTTGATCGAGGAGTACTCAACCAAAATGGCCAACAGCGCAAATTTAACCTTTATCATCAAAAAGGGTAAGATTTACCGCGAGGTGGTTAACCAGGCTCATGCCTTTGAGGAGTCTGCAATTATTTGTTCAACCCATGGGGCTTCGGGATTCGAGGAGTTTTTTATTGGGAGCAATGCGTTTCGCATTATTTCGGCCACACAGTGTCCGGTAATAACCATTAGGCATGGTGCCATGCCGCGCGATATCCAAAAAATTATTTTGCCTATCGACGTTACTGCCGATACCCGACAGAAAGTTCCCATTACCACCGAAATAGCTAAGGTTTTTGATGCCGAGGTGCATGTAATTGCAGTGGCCACCATGCAAACCGATGAAATTGACCTCAAACTCAATGCCTACACCAAGCAGGTTTGCAGTTACCTAAAGGAACACGAGGTGCGTTTCCAAAAGGCAAGCTTGCGAGGCGAAAATATAACCGATATCACCATTGAGTATGCCCTTGATGTTAATGCCGACCTTATTAGCATTATGACCGAGCAAAACATTGCCCTTAGCGATTTTGTTTTAGGAAGCCAAGCTCAACAGATGCTTAGCAAAAGCCCAATACCAGTGCTTAGTGTTACACCTAAGGAAATCTTCATCATGGGCAGCTTTAAAACCTACGGGAGCGGCTACTAATACCTTACTTTGAGATTTTTGTCAGGTAAACTTTACCGCTTGGGGTTGTAACCGAGTCGGTTAGGGTTATTTTGTAACCTATCAGTTTGCCCCAATCAATAGAGTTTGATTTTACGATTGTTGCCCTTGAGGTGACCTTGGGGTAAAACATACAGTTGGTGTAAACTTGGTAACCATCAGCAAATAAACCATCGATAATGGCCGTAATGTTTTGCGATTGAATGGTGTCTTCCTTAACAATTAAAGGTTTTTGAAGTTGATGATACTCGATCCGATTGATAACTTTTGGGGCATCGGTCAGGATATAGGCTTTCTTTTCTGGGGAGTATTCTCTAATCGATTTTAAAACCAGATCGGAGCTCTCGGCAGGGTAAATCTTTTGGGGCAAAATCCCAAACGATAGATTCCATACTGTTACCGAAATAACCAACCATATAGCCGCACTATGATTTGTTACTAAACCAGTTGCCCAGATTATTGCGAGGAAAGGAACCATTGCCATAAACTCGGCATTCCCACCCGCAACAAATGCAAACCCAACCTGCATGAGTAATGCCCCAAGGTGAATCATTTGAACCTTATCGGGCATTGTAGGTTTTGTGTGCCTAACCAGTTTTATTAAAAACGTAATCAATGCCATTCCTGTTACTAAAATCGGAATCCACCAGAGCCACGATTGTTTAAGTATGAAAGGGATATACC
>Ga0078972_1008993_pt1 | contig 20167 bp, 15 predicted proteins | sample YelNatPaOPGAMG01_FD_67568 | JGI IMG/M metagenome (GOLD analysis project Ga0078972, IMG submission 67568) | Hot spring thermophilic microbial communities from Obsidian Pool, Yellowstone National Park, USA - OP-RAMG-01 (SPADES assembly) (version 2) | ecosystem: Environmental > Aquatic > Thermal...
TCTTCCTGGTTCCGTTGAATTCTGTCTCAGAGTACTGACTGATTCTTACAACTTTTACATCTAAGCCTCTCTTTTTTGCCTCACTGATTATCTCTTCCGTATCAAAGTCCTGATCGTACCCAAGTGCCACTTGATCCGGTTTTACGATCAGCGGTTTAGGAAAGCCCAGACTTTCCAGGTATCCACTGAGATGATCCAATGCGTTTCGTTCCCCATGCACGAGGTAGATAGATTTGAGGTTTGTCGTGTCCAGAGTTTGGAGGTATTCCCCGATTTCCTTGTAATCCGCATGGGCACTCATGGCGGAGATCTCCTCCACTTTTGCCCGAACCGTGTAGTAGTCCCCCAGGATCCTAACCTCTTTCTCTCCCGAAAGGATTCTGCGTCCCAGGGTATGCTCGGCGGTATACCCCACGAACAGGACCGTAGTCCTTGGGTCCTGGATGTTGTTCGCCAGATGGTGGAGGATTCGCCCCGCCTCACACATTCCGTCTGCCGAAATGATGATGGCCGGGGTTTTCAGCTTGTTGAGTTCCTTCGATTCGGCCACGCTGGTGGTGAAATGAAGGTTGTTGAACCCGAAGGGGTTCTTGTGATGCTTCAGAAAGGCCTCATGAATCTCCTGGTCGTAACATTCCGGGTGGACTTGAAAGATGGTGGTAGCATTGGTAGCCATGGGAGAATCCACATAAATGGGAATATCGGGGATCCGCTTCCCGTCTACCAGAAGGTGCAGAAGGTACACCAGCTCCTGTGTCCGTTCCACCGCAAAGGCAGGGATCAGGAGTTTCCCTCCCCGGTCTACCGTTTCGTTTACAATCCGCGCCAACTTCTCCAGTACCTCTGCCTGGGAATCGTGGAGCCTGTCCCCGTAGGTTCCTTCCAGAACGATGATGTCGGGCGGAGGGACCACTTCAGGATCCCGGATAATAGGCTTGTCCTTCCTTCCTAGATCCCCAGTAAAGAGGATCCTTACCTCATCCTTCGGATCCTTCCCCATCTGAAGGGTGAGGAACACCAGAGCGGAACCCAAAATGTGGCCTGCGTCGTAGAACTCTGCCTTCACCCCGGGAAGGATGGGGATGGGCCGGTGGTAGGAAACACTCACGAACAGTTCTGTGGCCTGTACCACATCCTGTTCCGTGTACAAAGGTTCCCAGGAGAAGGGTTCTCCCTTCTTTCGAGCCTGTTTCTCCAGGTATTCCTTGTCCCGGGCCTGTATATGGGCCGAATCCATCATGATGAGGGAAGCGATATCCCTCGATGCCGGAGTCGTGTAGATGTTGCCACGATACCCTTTTTTGACCATGTAGGGGATGAGGCCGCAGTGATCGTAATGACCATGGGTGAGGATCATGGCGGAAACCTCATGCACATCCTCGAAGCCGCTTCGGTTCTTTTCCTCTGCTTCTTTCCGTTTCCCTTGAAAGGCTCCACAGTCGAGCTGAATCCGGTACCCGTTGAAAGAAAGGTAGTGACGGGATCCTGTAACCTCTAACGCAGCACCCCGGGAGAAGAAGGTAAGTTCCATGGCCTAAATGTAGTGAAACCACTCCTCCGAAGCAAGCGATCTTCCACTCCCAGGTGTTCCAAAAGCCGGGGGACTTTTCCTCTTGCTCCGTGGGATGGATCGAATTATAGTATAACTACATGATACAGATCGTACTGCTTGTATTGTCTATCCTCCTGATCGGTCCTTCTTCCCTCTGGAGCGGAGAAGAGGATCGGGTTGTCATCTATGCCGACGCTTCCCCTAGGGATTTTGGCAAATCATGGAAACGGCAGCAAGTGAGGGCCGTTTCTTTTCGCGAGTTTGCCTCCACACGCACCCTTTCGGTGGCAGATCCCGATGGGGTACTCACCGCCGTACTGGTGGATGCGCGGGTTAGCCTGGCTCTGCAGCGATTCATGGAAGGGTTTCAGGAACGCTGGATCGATCCTGCCTGGCTCTGGGCCGAACAGCGGGGAAATCGTACGGTGTATACCTACTTCGATCCTGCCCTGCGATTGCAGTTTTCCTTTTCCCTAGAGAAACCCCACGAAAAGATCCTCGCCCTTATCGATCGCACCTATGCAAAGGATCCTTCTACCCGAAAGGAAGTCCGGGAATTGTACCAGAAAAACTACGTGGTACGGATCCATGCCGCAGAGAACGTGTTCGAGCCGTGGCTCGATACCATTGCCTTCGATGAGGTGCTTCTGGCCGCTACACTGGTGGGAAACGATTTCCAACCCCTGTGGGGAATCCACGATGGCTGTGGACTCCTGAAAAGCCTTCCCGATCGGGTGGAAGCGGAACTCTCCCTCTCCCTGGTGGAGTATAGACCGCTCTCTGCGCACAAAGGGGAGTACCATTCCTTCATTCTCCGGGTGCACCGAATGTCGGGCAGTTTCCCCAGGAACCTGTGGAATGAGGCCCATCGTGTCCTGGAAAAAGGTGATCTCGGAGGTCTACAGCTTCCCGAGGAACTGGTCTATCGAAAGAAGGGCACCGATACGGAAAAGGCTCTCCTTTACTACGATGTGTTGACGAGGATGGGGTATGAAACGAGGCTTCTGGCAGTTCGCCGCGCCGTGGGAGAAGACCCTTTCCTGATGGTTCTCTACCGTACGGGGGGCAGGGGGAACTGGGGAGCCCTTTGGGTCGAACGGCATGAGGCGGAGGTAGCCTCGGATTGGAAACAGGTTCCCTCTATACTCCTGGGAGGGGAACCTTTGTACTACCCTCTGGATCCGCAGAAAATCTTTCAACAGAAACGGATCGATTGGCCAGAGAGTTCCCAATGGATGGGGTCCTAATTATTCCTACTAGATGGGCTCCTAAGTACTACTATAAGTTCTACTGGTAGAAGGAAAGTAGGCCTTTCAGTCTGGCGGGAAGAACCTTGCCTAGAAAATTCACGTAGATCTTCCAGGAATGCTTTCCATATCCGCCGGCCATCACCCAGGCGGAAGGAATATTCCGTTCCAGCAGGAACCGATAGATCAACAAGTCCCGTTCCAGTAGGGCTTCTTCGGAAAGGGCGAGGGGCCTGGTGGATTCCAGTTCGTCCTTCTCGTAGGGATCCGAACCGTCCACCACGAGGGCTAGATCCGGCATTCCGAAACGTTCCAGATGATGCAATCCCTCTTCCAGCTTCCTCACGTAAAGCCCTTCCTCTCCCGGTTCGATTCCAATGTCTATATCGCTAGGGGTGTAGGAGGGGTTGTACCTTCCCTCCGCATCGTACTCAGGAGTATCCAGGGGCCATCCATGGGCCATGTGAATGCTCAAGGTGCGAATGGTGGGATCCCCATAGGTGATGACCGCGGTCCCATCCCCCTTGTGGGCATCCACATCGATGATCCAGGCTCGACGGATCTTCCCCTGGGCCTGTACCTTGCGAAGGGCGATCACCAGATCGTTCACCATACAGAAACCAGACCCATGGTCAGGCACGGCGTGGTGCATTCCGCCTCCTAGGAAATAGGCGAACCCTTCCTGCAAGGCTGTGATACAGGTTTCGTACGTGCCCTGTACGATGGCAAGGGCACGGAGGAGCAAATCGGAAAGAGGACGTTTGGCCCGGGAGGGATCGTAGCGATGATAGGTGCCGTTGGAATCTACCAGTTCGAAAGTTCGAATAGCTTCTTTTTCCACTGCGGGGGAAAATAGCCTATCCACATACGAAAGGGTATGCACCCGGAGGAGATCTTCCCTACCGATCCCCGTGCAGGAAGGAAGGCGATGCCACCTAGATTCCGGGAAGGCGGCCAGAGGACCTTCTTTCAGCGCCTGAAAAACCCGTTCCTGCTTGTCGTACTGTATGGGAATGAGAATTCCAAAATCTATCAAGGGCATGGTACATTGGGGATTGTAGAGTATCATACGCATAGAATATACTATTTCGAATGATCGACAACAAGTTTTACGATAGGGAAGCGGAGCATTGGTGGTCGTCGAAGGACAGTCCCCTGATGCTGATCCGTTATACGATGAACCCCCTGCGCTTGGAGTACGTTCTGAAGCATCTGGATGAAGAGTTCCTCACTTTCGAAGGGTTGCAGGTGCTGGATGTAGGATGCGGGGGAGGATTCCTTACAGAGGAAATTGCCAAGTACGGGTTGAAAGCGGTGGGGATAGATCCCTCTGCGCCCAGCCTGGAAGCTGCCCGCTCCCATGCAGAAAAGATCGGACTGCGCATTCAATACCTCGAAGGGATCGGAGAACAACTTCCTTTTCCTGATTCCACGTTCGATATCGTGTTCTGCTGTGATGTACTGGAACATGTAACCGATTATCAGGAAGTATTGAAGGAGGTACATCGGGTATTGCGCCCCGGTGGATGGCTTTTCTTCGAAACCGTCAATAGGACTCTCTTTAGCTTTTTCGTGGTAGTGTTCCTGTTACAAGAATGCGAGTTCACCAGCATCATTCCTAGAAACGTTCATTGCTGGGGGAGTTTCATCAAACCAGAGGAACTTCAAAAGACGCTACAGGCGTTGGGATTTTCAGTAAAAGAGATCCTGGGGATCATGCCGGGATGGAACTTCCTCTATCATATTATCCTCCTCCGCAGGAAGGTGAAGCGCAAGATCGGGTATGAGGAGTTGTGTAAGTTTTTCAAGTGCCACACTACCAAGTACACGGGCTTATGCTACATCGGTTGTGCCTGGAAGCCTCGCTGAAACCCCCGGCAGCTTGCAGGAACGAAGATTTTCCAGTATATAGACCGTATGAAACCTACGTTGGTGGTAATGGCTGCTGGTATGGGTTCCCGGTATGGGGGTATCAAACAGATCGACCCCGTCGGTCCCAGCGGAGAGGCGTTGCTGGACTATTCGGTATACGACGCCTTCCGATCGGGATTCCAGGATGTGGTGTTCATCATTCGGAAATCGATCGAGGCGGATTTCCGTTCCTTTTGCAAGGGACGTTTTTCGAACATTCCCTATCGGATTGTCTATCAGGAGTTGGAAGATATTCCCGAAGGCTTCACCATTCCCCCCGAGCGGATCAAACCCTGGGGTACCACCCATGCAATTTTAAGGGTGAAAGAGGTGGTGAAGGGACCTTTTGCCGTGATCAATGCGGATGATTTTTATGGCAGAAATGCGTACGAAACCCTTGCCTCCTACCTAGCGAATCTGCCGGTGGATTCGAAAGATTTCGCCCTCGTAGGGTATCGATTGGAAAACACTCTTTCGGAGCATGGGAGCGTGAGCCGGGGAATCTGTTCGGTGGACTCTAACGGTTACCTCCTATCGGTGGAAGAGTACGTGAAAATCGTGCGGCAGAATGGTCGCATAGAAAGTATCGAACCTTCCCAACCGGGGGTGTTCACGGGAAAAGAGTTCGCTTCCATGAACATGTTCGGTTTTACCCCGGCCCTCTTTCCGTTGATCGAACGGGAGTTCCTTCGGTTCCTGGAAACGGAGGGGAAAAACCCGAAGGCAGAATGCTACATTCCCCGGGTAGTGGGAAAGCTGGTCCAGAAAGGAGAGATTCGGGTGAAGGTCCTACCTTCTACGTCTCAATGGTTCGGTATTACTTACCAGGCAGACAAACCTATTGTCAAAGAAAAGATCCACCGATTGGTTGTATCGGGAGAGTACCCGTCGCGGCTCTGGAATCCCTAGGGATTACCGAGTGGTTCAAGAGGGAGGGTATTCCCTTCCCTGTCGTCCCCCTCGAGCCAGCTTTAGAGGGACTTAGGTTTCCTGCCTACCTCGGAGGGTGAGCATTCTAATCGTGCCCTGCAGTTCGTTGATCTTCTTTTGCTGAGCAGTGAGTACGGTAAGGAACTCTTCGGGAGTCAGCGCCTCTTCCTGTTTTTTGGCACTCTCGGCATTGGAAGTTTCTGCCAGATCGTAGTGGGCTTCGATCTCTGCCAGTTCGAAGGAGTCCTTGTACTCTGACAGATCCAGGGGCAGATCCGGGAAGTTCTTGGACTGGAGAATCTTTTCGGCCATTCGGCTGATCTGTTTCGAAACCAGGCTTTCGGGAGCCATCTGGAGCAGGGGACGCATCTGTTCGATCGATTCGTGTACTTGATCGTCCCGAAATACGATCCCCAGACATCCAAAGGGGATTTCCAGGTTCTTTTGCACAAGGTTTCTCAAGCTCTCCACAATGGCGAGATCGTCCGGATGCTTGGCCATGTTCACAATGAGGTGAGGCTTGAAGGCCTGAAGGATTTGCCTGGCGTTAGAACACGCTTCGGGATTCATCCGTTCAATCTCGATAAGGATTTTGCCCGCGGCGGGAATGGAGTTGGGTTGCGTCTCCTTCTGGAGGGATTTCAGATATTCTGAAATTTCCTTCTCTTTGGAAAAGAACCGGGTGAGCAATCGGAAGAGGGCATTCTTCAAGAAACTATAGGTATTCAGGATGGAAGGTACCTGGGGGATGGCTACGAGGAGCCCCGCATTGGAACTGAGGAAAAAATCCAGGGTGCTCGCGTGAGTCCCTGAGCCGAGATCGAGAAGGATGTAGTCCGTTTCCAATTTCAGTAGATTGTCTACCACACGTTTTCGCTGGATATAGTTGATGTCTGCCGATCCTGGCACCAACACATCCCCCGGAACAAAGAAGAGGTTCGGGTATTCGGTGCGAAGGATGATCTCCTTGAAGGAGAGGGTTTTTCCTGAAATGAAGTTCCCGATGCCGGGAAACTTGTTCTTGATTCCCAGCACTGAATGGAGGTTGGAACCCCCTAGATCCAGATCCACCAGGATCGTTCGAAAGCCTGCCCTACCCAAAGCGATTCCCAAGTTAGCGGCCAGCACCGTTTTTCCTACCCCACCCTTGCCACTGGCAATGGGAATGATCTTTCTGTAGGAGTTTTCGCAAAGGATCATAGAAGCATTGTAGTATTTCTCTTGAAAAATTAACAGTCTCCCCCTGACCAATAAGGGAAAATGTTGTATATTATTCTCTATGATAGAAAATCCGGTCCAACGGGTTTTCCATATCGATCATGAATGCTACCTCATCTACCTGGGAAGTACCCACACGGAATACCGCCCTTTCCTCCGGATCGGCAATAGCCCTAAGTTGCCGGAAGAAATAAAAAAGTATGTATCTACAGTCCTCGTAACGGACAACTACACGGGGAATCCCTTCCTGGAGCACGAAAATGTAGAATTGCCCCTTAACGGTGAAACACGGTTTGTGGGGGATCCCCTTCGGATCGAGCGGCTGAAACAATTCCTGAACGAAAAAAACCTTCCTGTGGCAGAGTACGAGTATGAAACTGTAGAGTCCCCTCCTCAAAAAGGGAAGTCCATCGTCTTTTTTTTCAAGAGTGGTAACCTCCACGTGCACCACAATGGGGATGAACTGTTTAACCTGAGGCAGCGAGAGGTGGAGGATCATCACTTCGTGTATCTGGCCGAACGGATCAGCTCTTTCGTGAAGGATAACCCTCTTCGATATTTGTCCCGGGTGTTTAACAATCCGGGATTCATCTTAGTGGAGCAAAATCTCTACCTTTTCCATGAGGGCCGCTTGGGAATAGTCCACATCCCTGCTGACTTTCCCTGGGCCCTTTCCCGCGCAGGGATTGATCCAGACCTACTCCAGTGGTGTATCGAAGATCGGTTCGAAGAAGGGATTCTGCACAAGTTAAAACGTTCGGTGGCCATCAAAAAAGAACTTCGGGTGGCTTCCCACCGCATCGAACAACTTCGCAGTGCGATAAACCTGTTTTCCGGAGGGGGAACTTCCCTTTTTGCCGTCGAGCCTGACGCCTCGGGTTGTTTCCATCTACAGGGTTTCAGATTCTGTGGGGAAGCATTTTCTGTAGAGTTTCCTTTCTCCCTGGGGATCTCTTTTCCCATAACTTCCATCGCTTCCGAAGGGAATAGGGTCCTTCAGAAAGCGCTGGAGGAAAAGGGGTTACCGGTAGGAGTGAGAATCGTAGGAAAGGTGCCCTACCGGTTCTTTACCACCCCCCTTCCTTCTCCTGGATCTCTCCTGCTTTCTTACGGGATCGATCTGGCAAAGAATTGTGCGGAGGTTGGGCACGTACAGGAGCAGGATTGGTGGAGAGGGTTGGTCTCTTCGTTGACCCAGATACAGGAGCAATGGAAAAAGAGTGCCCCGCGGCTTTCCTCTTTCGACGTTTTGGAACCTCTATTCAAGCCGGATCTCTCTCTCGGTGAAACAGAGGAGATCCTCCCTTACTTGCTCTGGAACCTCGAAACCATCTGTAGACTCATCGATCCTGCGGCAATGGGTCGCGGATCTCTCTCAGAGCGCCTTCGAAAGAAAGCCAGGAATCGTACCCTATTTCACCTTCCCGAGGATCGGCAGGGGTGTATTCCCCTCGTGGGGGATTGCTGGATCCTTCCGAATGGTGGGCATCTCTTCTATCAGGTAGAGGGGCGTCTCAGTCCCTTGAAACTGTTGCAAGCCGGTAGATCTTTAGAGAACCTCGAGAAGTTACGAGCCTCTCTGGAAAAGGAGTCATTTTTCGTACAGGAACGGGAACGCCTTTCAAGGTTTCTCGAGCAACTGCATCAGGTGCCTCCGAAACGGATAAGGAAACCAGTAGCCTCCCCATCGACTGCCGCCACTCAGTCGGCAACCACCGAAACTTTCCAACCCCCGGAGCCGGAAACTTCCATCCGGTCGTCTTCTGTGCATCCAGTGCCCTCTACTCCTTCGGCCAGTACCCTGGCGGCTCCCGAGGTAGCAACAAAGGAAAAACTACAGCCCCAGAAAACTCCCCTTTCTGCCAGAGCTTCGGAGTCAACACCCTTCGAAGGGACTTCGAAGACGAGGTCTACAGGTATTTTCCACCGCAGGGGGGGCATCTATGCGGTGGGTGTACTTGTCCTTGGGGGGATCATTGTAGCCCTTTGGCAATTTGGTCTTCTTCCTTCGGTTAAGGGAACAATGAGGGGAGGTTCTGAACCGATAGAGAAGACCGCTCAGGTAGAAAAGCAGGAGCTCTCGGCATCTAGGGAGGTGTCGAAGGAACTTCAAGATATCGGTGAACAAAGAGAAAAAGGTGTATCCGCTACCCAAAAGGAGGGGCCGCCCCAGATAGGTCATGAATCTGGCAGTGCGCCATCCAAGGAAACTCTAGAGGTAAGGGAGGCGTCACCCATCCCTTCAAGGCAGCAAACCAGCACACAGGCGGGTCTGGGAGAAACAAAACCGAGTGAAGCCCTCCCCTCCACCTATACGGCAGACATTCCACCCCTGGGTGCCATTCAGATTACCGTACTAGATGTATTCTACCTGGTAAACGAAATCGCGGATACCAACGGATATCGCAGGCTGGATTCTCCTAAGGATCTCCGACCCGATCCCAACTGGATCTATCCGGGGAACCGATTCAAGCTACCCGATGCATCGACCTACGTCGTTAAGCGGGGGGATACCCTATGGCACATCACCACTCGGTACATCGAGGAGGAGGTAGCGAAAGGCATAGGGATCTTGAAATCTTACCTGGGGCCGGCGCTAGACTCCCCTGTGCCGAAGGGTAAACAGTACGAGCTGGAAGAGACTATCGGGAGACTCCAGAAAGGATCCCACTGCAAGGCCTTTGTGGAGTATCTCGAAAAAAAGAAGAAGGAGGTGGTGTATCGATAAGGTTTTTTAGGGTACTGTATTGTTTTTATTTGTAGATGTACTATACTGTATGAGGAAACTCGGGGATTACCCCAGAAATTTTTTAGGGAGGAGTTGTATATGTCAGATATATCCAGGAGCCCGAATGTATTTCATCCAACCAAACCGTCGGCTGTAGGGTCCAGGAACAGTTTAGCCCAGGAAGGCCGAAGGCAGAAAGAAGAATTCGAACAAGTAATCCGCGAAGAAACAGAAAACATCCTAAACGTCATTCAGACGAAACTCCCCAAAGAAGTGTTGGAAAAGTTGGACGTGATGGGGGGATTGAAGGAAAAGCTCTACAACTACTTCAACCAGAACTACCAGAACATGTTCAACCGGTACATCGTCACCGCAGAAGACGAAATGGTGAAAAAGATCCGCAATTTCATCGACAAGGAGGAAAGCAAGACCCTTGCTCGGTATTCTCCAAAAGAAATTGCCGAAATGCTGGATCAGATCGCTGGAGCGGACAAGTTCAACACGGGTGAAATCGAAAAATCCATCGTGAACATGTATGGCCACCTCCATGGACATATCCAGAGAGGGCTGAACGATCTGGAAAACGAAACGAACTCCCTGCTGCGGCAGAAAACGGACGTAGGAGCTTTCATCAGGGGAGAAAACGCCTATTCCGTGGTAAAGTGTGCCTTCAAAGACAACCTTACCAAACCGAAAACGGTCACCGATGTAAAACTCTCGGTAAACATCCTCGATTCCGAACTCATCAGTCCCATCTTCCAGTACCAGGCGACGGTAGAGTATATCATCAAGGATCAGATTTCCCGCACCATCATCAACTTCATCGAGAAAGAAGTGGAGGCACTGCAGGAACAGTTGGTGGATGAAGGAAAGGAAGAACTGCAGGATACGGAACTTCTTTTCGAAAAGATGAAACGCGTTCCCAACTATACAGACGATGATGTGGAGAACGAGAAGTCCAAACGGTACACATTCCTTGCCAAGAACCTGATGGACAAAATCGAAGGACTTCGGGCAGAGATCGATCCCAAGGAGTTCGATCCCCTCAACATCCGGGAAAATCTGAAGAAAATCGTGGATCTGGAAAATATCCGGAACCGCGGGTTCAACACAGCTGTAAACTCCCTCACCTCCATCCTCGATACCAGCAAGATGGGTTACCAGTACATAGAAAACTTGAAGAATGCCCGGGAGCTGATCATCCGCGAGTATGAAGACGTCAATGAAGCGAACCTTCCGGATGAACGGTACGTGATCCGCTTGAAGTACTACGATGCGGAACAGCTCCAGAAGGAACAGGCTGCCTACGACAAACAGATGGAATCCTTTAAAAACGAAATTCAGCATCTGTGGGATGTGGTAGAGGCGATCTATCAAAGCAGCAAATCCAGTTTCAAGGTGAACGATTTCGAGGATCTCAGCCGAAAGGTGGCGGGAAGCATCCGGCGGGCCAAGGCCAAAAAGGAAAGCACCGAGCCTCTCTACGAAGAAATCGAAAAGGTGTGGAACGAGATCACCTTGATCAAAGCGGAGGAGACGGACGTAGAACGGCTGAACCGAACCTACCTGTACGAAAAGAACCTATACAAGAAAATGCTGGCCAAGTGTAGGGAAAAGATCAAAATCATCTTCGGCTACCAGAATCCCCAGACTCGGGTGATCCTGGATCAGAGGGTCGATTTCCTAGAAAAAGAGTTCGAAGCCTTCGACTACCTGATCAACCCCTACCATATCCAGCCCGGACTTCTCCTCGACATCAACATTACCAGCATCAAACGGAAGAAGTACACGTTGATGCAGATGGCCAACGTGCTGAACGAATTCCTCCATGGAATCTCCAAAGGGTTCCAGGATGCTGCCTTCGCCACCTTCAAGCGCAGACGTTCCACAGTCCGCGAAGATATCACCCAGCATTTTACCTCTGAAATCGATGAACCCATCGTGAAAACCCTCCCGAAGGAAACTCCCAAGTATGCAACGGGGGAGGAATCGTCAGAGGAAGTGAAGGGTAAAGCGGATGTGACACCTCCCAAGAAACGGGGTGGATCAGACGAGTTACAAGAGCTTTAATCTATGGAAAACGAACTGAATTTTCTCGCGCGCAAAGCCGGTTTCAACACGGCTTTGCGCCATTTCAAACTGGTGAATCGGCTTGTGGGGGAGATCCAAGAGGGGAAAAACCTGGCGGATCTCCTGAACGATGCATTGGAAAACGACGAAGTCAAACGGGAACAGGTAAAAACGATCCTCAGTGCCCTGCTGATCGATAAGTTTTCCTATGCTTTCAAATCCCACAATATACAGAAAGGTTGGGAGGATGCGAAAGAACTGCTTCAAGCGTTTCGCCCCTGGGATCGAATCCAACTGGTCTTGATGTACGCATCTCCCCAGGCAGGAACCTTCCTTATCAATCCCAAGAAGGTCGAACACTGGGAACAGGCTTTACCCCTCATCAAGGATGAACTTGTGGTTGTCTACGCAGGCCCCGTGGGTACCGATACGGTGGATGGCAAGGTATTGGAGATGGCAGTGAAGGATACCATCGCAATTCTGGATGGTGGGAAGGTGCCTTCCCGGCCAGAATACACATCTCCCAAAAGAAAGGAAGCCCTCCCCGCAGAAGAAAGGGTTTCCCGAGCACCTCCCGCTCCCGAAGCTCCCAAGGGCCCCCCTGTCAAAAAACGCATGACTCCCAAGTATGGAGTCCTGGTTACCAACGAACTGTTCCACAACGGGAACGTGGAAGCGTGGAAGCGGGTCATCGAGAGCTACAAGGCAAAGTATCCCGATCTGGATGTGCTGATCTGGTACGAAAACGAAAGAATCAACGATATCAACGCTCTCTTCAAATGGGGAAAAGTGAAGCATGGGACTCCCATCATGATCAGTGTGGTGGGGGACAACATCAAGGATGTTTCCAAGCTTCAAAAATACCTGTATGAAGGAGCAAGCCCTAGGTTTGAAGTATTCCTTCGGGGCGCGGTGAACCGCGTTCTGGACCTGTTCTGAGGTTAACTATGGCAGAGTATTACTTTTTCTGTAACGGCCAATACGACGACAGTCCGGAAGCTATCGAGGCAATCGGGAATCGAGGAAGGCGGATCGTAGAATTAGCCACCCTCAATATCCCCACCTCCCCGGGTTTTATCCTTCCCAACGCTACCGTACGGTCTTTGCCGCGTACCACCGATAAGGTGTGGGAAGTATTGAAGGAGCCCCTTGCCAAGACAGAGAAGGCCTTTGGAAAAGGGTTCAACAATCCTTCCAATCCCCTGTTGGTGAAGGTGGTAGAAAGCCCCATGCTGAACATCGTCAACACCCAGTCCATCCACAATATCGGGTTGTGCGATGCTACGATCGATGGATTCGGGGCTTTTGTGGGACAGAAGTTCGCATACCACGAGTATTGCAACGTGATTCAGCACATCATCGATCTGGAACTTCTCACCCAAACCGACAAGGAGCGGATCTCAAAGCTCCAAGCCTATCGGAAAGCCTTGGATGGGGAAACCAAAACGGCCCTGGAACGTGCTTTCAAGAATTACCGTTCCCTCTATCCCGAGGAGATCTACACCGATGCTTACCAACAGCTCATGTTCGTCATCAACCTGTTCCGGAAGGTCATCGAGGAAAACACCACCAGCGAAGATTCCGCCCTCCTCATCCAGACGATGGTGTTCGGGAACTTCAACGAAAAGAGCTGTTTTGGGAGTTTCTTCACCCATAACATCATTACCGGGGAAAATGCCCTGATGGGCGAGTTCTTCACGCAAGCCTTCGACGAGCGGGAAAAGGCGGGTACACCCATAGAAAAAATCGAGTCTAGAATATTCACTCGTCTTCAAGAAATCGGCAAACAACTGGAGCGAAGGTTCAAAGAAATCCGGCGGGTACGATTCACCGTAGAAAATGGAGAACTCTGGATCATCGATCAGCAGCCTGCGGCGAACAAATCCACCCAGGCTGAAATCAAGAGTTTGTTGGATCTATTGAGCGAAGGAATCGTGGATGAGGAGTATGTGATCAAGGCGATCAAACCCGGCAGACTTTCGGAAATCCTCCATCCTACGCTGGATCCTCTTTCGGTGAAGAAGTTCCCCAAGGTTACAGGGGGAATCGCCGGAGCGGTGGGCGCTGCCATCGGAAAAGTGTACTTTTCTACCGATGCCCTTTTAAAAGCATACCGTCAGGCGGTGCAGACGAACCAGTCGACCGAATTTATCCTGGCGATGCCTGCCACCTTTGCGGAAGATGTGAAAGCCATCGAAGTAGCCAAGGGGGTACTCACGTCCGAGGGTGGGTATGCTTCCCATGCGCCGGTAGTAGCCCGAAGCTTGGGAAAGGTGGCGTTGGTGTACCCCGAAATCGAGTTCACCAAAGAGGGAATGAAAGTGGCAGGGCATCTGGTGAAAGAGGGGGATGTAATCACCTTGAACGTTCCCTACTACGATCCGCCTGCCATTTACCTCGGCAAAGGGGCTCTCACGAAACCCACCCCGGAAGACTCGGGGCTATTGGAACTCCTGGATATCGTCCAAAAGTATATCCACGGATTCGATGTGCATGCCAATGCGGATCAGCCGAAAGATGCCCAACTCGCCCGATTGTTCAAGGCACCGGGAATCGGCCTCTGCCGGACGGAACACATGTTCTTCAACGAGGATCGGATCAATCGGTTCCGGTACATGATCTTTGCAGAAACCCAGGAAGAACGGATGGCTGTGCTGGAAGAGTTGAAGAAAGATCAGTCGGAAGATTTCTATCAGCTGTTCAAGATCATGGAAGGATATCCGGTCACTATCCGGCTCCTCGATGCGCCCTTACACGAGTTCCTTCCCCACACCAAGGATGGGATGGCCGACTTCGTCAAGTATCTGCAGAAACGAAAAAGGAAGATGACCCCCGAAGAAGTGAAGATTCGTTGTGACCTGTTGCGGGAAGTGAACCCCATGCTAGGTCACCGGGGGGTGCGTATCGCCATCTCTTACCCGGAGATCTACAACATGCAGGTACGGGCCATTTTCGAGGCAGCTTACCGGTTGAAGAAGGAAGGGGTGAACGTCCTACCGGAGATCATGATCCCCGTGGTGATGACCGCTTCGGAGGTGAAGATCATCCGCAACGGGAAAAAGATCGAGGGAAAGACCATCGTGGGCATCCGGGATATCGAAGAAGAGGTACGAAAACAGTTTGGATTCGAAGAACCCATCCACTACCGGGTAGGTTCCATGATCGAACTGCCGGCGGCTGCCCTACAGGCCGGAGAAATAGCCCGGTATGCCGAGTTCTTCAGCTTCGGCACCAACGATCTAACCCAGACAACCAATGGACTCTCCCGGGATGATTTCAACAACTTCTTCTCCGACTACAACGAGATGGACCTGCTTCCCCAGAACCCCTTCAAGGTATTGGGAGACCAGGTGAAAGAAATGATCAAAATCGCTTCGGAGAGGGCCCGGTTGGTGCGACCGGACATCGTGCTAGGCTTGTGCGGGGAGCATGGAGCGGAACCGGAAAATATCCCCTTTGCCCAGCAAGTGGGCATGAACTATGTTTCCTGTTCACCCTACGGGATCCCCATCGCGAAACTCGCCATTGCCCAGTACAATCTTTCTCAGCGGGAGGCCAGAGCTAACTAAACTTTCTGCCTGTCCGCTAAAGAGGGCCTTCCTCTAGAGGTTCCCCCCATCGAAGGGATACCCGGGAGGAAGGCTTTTTTTTCCCCCCAGAAAAGGCAGTCGTCTTCCCTGCCATGCCTCACGATGCCAACCAACATAAAGTAGTACTTAGTGCAAAATGTCATTGTGGGTTCAGACTAGAAGCGAAAAAAGGAGGAGCGGTTTGTGGAGTCCCGTTCCCTCCTGAAGTTGACCAGGTTGATGAGGCTTTCCAATAGGGCAAGTTTGATCGTCGCTTCTCCCACCCACATGCTCTGCTGGTAATGGAGAAGCACCGTCAGAAGCTCCTGTTCGCAGAGAGTTGTGCATTTGGGAGGGAGAATCAAGTGTGGATAGTCTTCCGGAAAGAGGATTTTTTTTAAAAATCCATCGAGGAGACGGCTACCGTTGTAATAGTGTTTGTAGGCCTTGTGGTGGATGGATCCATCGGCAACGAAAGTTTTCTGGATCCGCATGTTTTGAAGGAAAGCCTCGCAGAAACTCTTCTGCAAGGTAAGCTCTTCCCGATCTTCAGGCAGAAGCTTTTCCGGTTCCCACCGTTCCAGGATTTTTTTCCCTTGTTTGATCTGTTTTTGGGCTAGAACGAACTTGATATGGAAGGGCCCTTCCTGCCGAATGTGAGGATTTTCCAACCCATAGGTATAGAAGAGGTGAATCCCGTTTTCGATCCTTAGCCAAGCTCTTTGGAGTTCCGTGTAGATACTAGGGGGAACATCGGGCTTTCCTGTAGCCTCGCCCTCTCCCGACCACCCCGAACTGAGACTTTCCCGGATCAGTGCATACGCCTCGTTGAGCCTGAGGGTCATTTCGTGAGACCATTTCAGGCGGTTTTGGTTCCTATCGGGATGATACTGTTTGATCAGGCTTCGATAGGTGGTCTCCAGATCATTCAACGTGATGGGAAGCTTGATGTCCATGAAGGAAAGAGCCTCAGGTAGTGTCATGGGGTATGATTATAGAGAGGGACCGACTTCTGGACAAGCTGCTTGGGGAAATAGTTCTAAAGAACCCTGCGGAAAGATTTGACAGAATAGAGAGAATCTCCTACAATAGGGGAAAACGGTAAGAGGTGGTAGTGTATGGCCATAGTAAAAGAACTTTTCGAAGCCTACAACAAGAAAGAACTGCCTACTACAGGTGGTTATATTGTCAGCGCTTTTTTCGATGACTCTTCCACGTACACGAAGTACGAGATCATATCTTTCAGTAACGTGAAGGATATCTATACCAATGAGGAAGGTCTCGTGTTTCAGGCGGATGGTCAGAAAGTGTTCGTATTGGTAGAACCCGCCAATTACCCCAACAAACACATCGAACCGGCCTACCGAAATAATTTCCAGCGGATCCCCTACAGGCTCCGGGAATTGAACATCTACACCAGTGCCCGGCAGGATCGAATTATGATCGGGAAGGAACCCGTGATGACCTACACCTCCTTCACCGTGTTGAAGTCCTTTGGCCAGAACTATTCCTACATCTTCTATATGACTGACGATATTCTGGAAGGGATGCGGGACTATTTCATGAAATCCATCTGGAAGGAGGCCCGGGTACCTCGGGCGGATGCTCAGAAAGTTACCGAGATGATCCTGGAAGTCTTCAAGAAGATCATCGTTCATTGACCGACGAGTTCGCCGTGTTCCAGGAAACTATAGTACCCATCCTCGCTAAAGATAACGTGATCCAGGAATACGATTCCTAAAAGTTCTGCAGCGCTTTGCAGTCTGGAGGTTACCTGTTTGTCCTCGGCACTGGGTTCCAGATTCCCCGAAGGATGATTGTGGGCAATGACCAGGGCAGCCGCCCGATCCTGCAAGGGGTCTGCAAACACTTCCCGCGGGTGTACCAGGGATCTGTTCACCAATCCGATGGAAACGACCCGGATGGCAATTACCTCGTGGGCTCCGTTGAGGGAGATGGAAAGGAAGTATTCCTGCTTGCGGTTGGCGTAATGGGACACCAGGGGTAGTACATCGCTGGGAAATCCGATTCGTTTTCGTTCGGGACACAGCCGCCTTCTCGAGAACTCCAGCGAAGCGAGGATCAGGGTCGCCTTGGCTTTTCCAATCCCTGGAATGTTCATCAACGCATCAGCGGACACATTCCCGTTGGAACGATCCAGGAGATCCAGGAGGAGGGTAGTGATCTTTTCTACCCTGGCGGCCCGATTCCCTGAACCGATGAGAATCGCGAGGAGTTCCGCATCGGATAGGGATGCCACTCCCTGGAAGCAGAGTTTCTCCCGGGGACGTTCCTCCGCGGGAAGACTCAAGATCTTTTCTTTCAGGTAGAGTTTCATCTACCCTTATCAACAGCGTCAATCGATCCTTTGATTCAGTTTTGCTCTGGAATATAAAAAAACTCTCCCTTTGCGGGGAGAGTTAGCGCGGGTGGGTAGGGTTGTCAGGCTACCCGAGCGACAGTAGGTTGCATCTTTACGTATTTGATGGCAGTGGCTTTCCGGGCCAGTTCGATGAAGGTTTCCACGATCAACGATGGCACCAGGTAGTCCTTGTGGAGATTCTTCTTACAGGTTTCCTTCAGGTCTTGCAGCATGTTCTTCAGATTCGCTACGTACTGCTTGTGGAGTTCGATGGCAGTTTCGATTTCATGGGGCGTAGCTCCCTTGTACTGGTGGTAATCGGCTATACACTCTTCCAAGTACACTTTTGACTTGTCGTTCAATTCACTGATCTTTGCATCGATCACTTTCATAAACTCGTCCAACCTCATGGAGGTTAGAACCAGTATGCCTCGATCCCGTTCATCTTGTGTAACTGTCATAAGAACCTCTCCTTGATTCGAGAAGTGATGTTTGTCTTTAATATAACACAGATTGGGATCTTTAGCCATATCCCCGGGGTAATTTTTCTGATAGAATCTCCGGGGGAGAGGATACACGTATGAAAAAACCCTTGATTTTTGCCCATAGGGGAGTTAGTTCCCAATGCCCGGAGAATACCCTCGCGGCATTCCGCAGGGCCATCGAGATAGGGGCGGAGGGAATCGAGCTGGATGTGCACAGGACCAAGGATGGACAACTCGTGGTTTGCCATGACGAATCGGTGGATCGCACCACCGATGGGAAGGGTGTGATCCAGGAGATGACAGTCCAGGATCTTTCCCGGCTGGATGCGGGCGGGTGGTTTGGCCCTGCCTACAAGGGGGAACGGATCCCCCTCCTGGAGGAAGTACTGGAACTTCTGGAACCTACCCCCCTCGGATTGAACATCGAACTAAAAACCGATTATTTCTTCTATCCGGGGATAGAGGAGGATACCTACGCGTTGATCCTTGCTCACGGGATGGAAGACCGGGTCATCCTTTCTTCCTTCAATCACCACACGGTATTACGGTTTCAACGGATCGCGCCGAAGGTTCGCACGGGAATTCTCTACAGTTGCCACCTCTATGAGCCTCATAAGTATGCAGTTTCCCTCGGGGTGGGAGCGTTACACCCCCCCATGCACCTTGCCCCCCCAGAAATCATCACCGCGGCTCACGCTTCAGGTCTTTCGGTTCACGGGTGGTTTTCAAGGGAGCGGTTCGATACAACGCAGGCAAAGGTCTACCTGGATTCTGGGGTAGATATCCTCATTACGAACTATCCCCAGGAGTACCTGGCGTTGCGGGACGGGAAACGAGCCCCTTGAGTTTCCCCTCGAGGTACTGTAGGGTGTAGGAAAGGGGGACATCCTTCAAGTTTCCTGCATTTCCATGATTCACCAGGTCTTCCGGGCTCCCTTCGGCCACGAGATACCCTCCCTCGTCACCCCCCTCAGGGCCGAGGTCGATGATCCAATCTGCCTCTGCGATGAGATCGAGGTTGTGTTCGATGATCAGAAGCGAGTGCCCTGCATCCACGATCCGATGCAGAACTGTTAAAAGCCTTTCGATATCCGCCGTGTGCAGCCCGATGGTGGGTTCATCCAGAATGTAGAGAGTGGAAGGGGATGCCCTTTTCCCCCTCTGACCGATCCGGGCAAGTTCGGTTACCAGTTTCAGCCGCTGGGATTCCCCCCCGCTCAACGTGGGGCTCGGTTGCCCCAGGGTGAGGTACCCGAGGCCCACATCCTGCATCAGTTTCAGTGGGTGGTGCACGGAAGGATGGAAGGAAAAGAACTCCACAGCCTCGTCCACGTTCATGGCCAGTACATCGGCAATGGACTTGCCCCGAAAAAGGATGGAACAGGTTTCCGGTTCGAACCGTTTCCCTTCGCAGACCTCGCAGGGTGCTTCCGCCTCGGGTAGGAAACTCATCTCCACCCGCTTCACCCCCTGTCCCTCGCAGGCTGGGCACCGTCCGCCGGGCACGTTGAAGGAGAATCGGCTCGGGGTGTATCCCCGAACCCGAGCCTCGGGCAGTTCGGCGAAGAACTTCCGTATGGGATCCCAGAAGCCGATATAGGTGGCGGGGCAGGAACGGGGAGTTTTGCCGATGGGTGTCTGGTCTACCTCCAGTACCCTGGATAGGGATTCCCAGCCATCGATACTGCGGCAGCCATGAACAAGAACCTTCCCCTTTTGGAAGAGCCCTTCAAGGGACGTTCGCAGGATGTCTCGCACCAGGGTACTTTTGCCGCTCCCGCTCACCCCGGTAACCACCACGAACCTGCCGAGGGGAATGGCCACATCGATCCCTTTCAGGTTGTGGAGGGTAGCCCCCCGAATCCAGAGCCGGGGAGTGTCGCTTCCCACAGGACGCCGAGATTTCCGCAGAGGGTGGGGGAGGGGGTGGGTCAGGTAAAAGCCTGTGATACTCTGGGGGTTATGGGCGATCTCCTCGGGAGACCCTTCGGCCAGGATCTCGCCCCCCTGGAGCCCCCCGCCGGGACCGAGATCGATTACATGGTCAGCCTGGCGGATCGTTTGCTCGTCGTGTTCCACCACAAGAAGGGTGTTC
>Ga0078972_1008996_pt1 | contig 20163 bp, 24 predicted proteins | sample YelNatPaOPGAMG01_FD_67568 | JGI IMG/M metagenome (GOLD analysis project Ga0078972, IMG submission 67568) | Hot spring thermophilic microbial communities from Obsidian Pool, Yellowstone National Park, USA - OP-RAMG-01 (SPADES assembly) (version 2) | ecosystem: Environmental > Aquatic > Thermal...
AGCGCGGACTGATCCTCAAGATCATCGAGGACGTGGCTTCCCAGGTCTTCATCCCGCTCACGGTAGGGGGCGGGGTCCGGGCGGTTGCGGACGTGAGGAGCCTGCTCAACGCGGGCGCTGACAAGGTCAGCATGAACACGTCAGCGGTATCCAATCCCGACCTCGTCGCCGAAGCGTCCAGTCGCTTCGGATCGCAATGCATCGTCGTCGCGATCGACGCAAAAAAGACCGGCGAGGGCAAGTGGGAAGTGTTCACTCACGGCGGAAGAAGGCAAACCGGGCTGGATGCTATAGAATGGGCGGTAAGGATGCAGCGACTGGGGGCGGGGGAAATCCTGCTCACCAGCATGGACAGGGACGGCACCAAGAACGGCTTCGACATCGAACTCACCAGGGCCGTGTCCGACGCGCTCGACATTCCCCTGATCGCGAGCGGCGGAGTGGGTAACCTCGCGCATCTTGCGCAAGGCGTACTCGAAGGGCATGCCGATGCTGTCCTTGCCGCGAGCATATTCCATTACGGGGAATACACCGTGAAGCAGGCCAAGGAGTACATGGCGAACCGCCATATCGAGGTGAGACTTTGAACGACAACTGGCTGAACAAGATCAACTGGTCCAACGAAGGCCTTGTTCCCGCGATCGCCCAGGATTCGACCACCGGGCGAGTGCTGATGGTCGCCTGGATGAACCGCGAATCCCTGGAGCTGAGCGCCAAAACCGGGGTAGCCGTCTACTGGTCGCGCTCCAGAAAGAAGCTCTGGAAGAAGGGAGAGGAATCCGGGCATACCCAGAGAATCGTCGAGATGCGTCTCGATTGCGACGAAGACGTGATTCTTCTGCAGGTCGAACAGCAGGGCGGCATCGCCTGCCATACCGGAAGGGAGAGCTGCTTCTTCCAGAAGCTTGAAGACGGCCACTGGGTGGTGACGGACGAAGTGATCAAGCCCCCCGAGGAAATTTACGGGAGCAAGGCATGAGCATACTGGAACGCCTCGCGGACACGATTGCATCCCGCAGGGGGATGGATCCGAAATCGTCCTATGTCGCCTCCCTTTTCGACAAGGGGCAGGATGCCATCCTCAAAAAGATAGCAGAGGAAGCCGGAGAGACGCTGCTCGCATCCAAGGACGGTGATAAACTGCACGTTGTGAAGGAAACTGCGGACCTCTGGTTCCACAGCCTCGTCATGCTCGCCTGGCACGGGCTGCGCCCGGAAGACGTGTATGCCGAACTGGAAAGAAGAGAAGGCATTTCGGGCAACGAGGAAAAGGCTGGGCGAAAATAATGGAAAACTGCATTTTTTGCCGCATCATCCGCGGGGAGATTCCCGGCAGGAGGCTTTACGAGGACGAAGACGTCATCGCCATACACGACATCCATCCGGTGGCCCCGGTCCATTTCATGCTGATTCCCAAGGAACATATCGAATCCATGGCGCATGTCGGCGAAACGCACCGGGATGTCATGGGCAAAATCATGGTGCTCGCCCCCAAACTCGCCAGGGAAGAAGGGCTCGCCGACGGATTCCGCACCATAGTCAATACCGGAAGAATCGGCGGTCAGGAAGTGATGCATCTGCATCTGCATGTCATCGGCGGCAAGGAAAGGCTTCCTCCCATGCTCGTCAGGATTTAATTCAAGGAGTTTAAAATGGGTTCATTCAGCATCTGGCACTGGCTCATCGTTCTTGTGGTCGTTCTGCTGATCTTCGGAACGAAGAAACTGCGGAATATCGGCAGCGATCTGGGCGGCGCAGTGAAAGGCTTCAAGGAAGGCATGGCGGGCATCGACGACGAGCACGCCAAGATAGACTCGAAAGAAGTCGGACACACCCTCGAAGGTGAAGTGAAGGAAAAATCGAAATCCTGATCCAATGTTCGACATCAGCTTCTCAGAGCTTTTCCTCATCGGAATAGTCGCACTCGTCGTCATCGGCCCGGAACGCCTTCCCAAGGTGGCGCGCACCTTCGGCCTGCTGCTCGGGCGGGCGCAGCGTTACGTCAACGACGTCAAGGTCGAACTGCAGCGCGAAGCCAATCTCGACGAAATCAAACAGATGCAGGAAGACGCCAGGGAATCCGCGATGAAACTCGAAGCCGCCCTGAAAACCAAGGCGTTCGAATACGAGCAAAAGTTCAGGGAAGCCGAAGGCGCGGTGCGCATCGAACTGGAGGAAGTGAAGAAGCCGCTTGGGGAGGAGGCGCACGGGGAACCCGTCGCTGAAGCGGATCCGAGGCAGCTCAAGATCGACTTCGGCGAAAAATGAGCACTTCCGAAAGCATCATCGCCCACCTGATCGAACTCAGAACCCGCCTGCTGCGGATCGCTGCGGTCGTCGTCGTCATATTCCTCTGCCTCGCCCCCTGGGCGCGGGAGCTTTACACCATTCTCGCCCATCCCCTGCTCCAGCACCTGCCCAAGGGCGGGAGCATGATCGCGACAGAGGTCACCACACCTTTCCTGGTGCCGATGAAGATCGCGATCATGGCCGCCTTCCTGATCAGCCTGCCCCACACGCTTTATCAGCTCTGGGCATTCGTCGCCCCGGGGCTCTATTCCCACGAGAAGAAGCTGATCGCCCCGCTCATCGTGGGCAGCACCTTCCTTTTCTTCAGCGGCATGGCTTTCGCCTATTTTCTGGTCTTTCCCGTCGTTTTCGGCTTCATTTCCAGGGTGACGCCGGAAGGCGTTTCGATGATGACCGATATCGGGAAATACCTCGATTTCGTCCTGACCCTGTTCATCGCCTTCGGGGTCACCTTTGAAGTCCCGATCATCGTCATCGTTCTGGTCAGGATGGGGTTCATCCAGATCCAGAAGCTCAAGGAATGGCGCCCCTACATGATCGTCGGGGCCTTCGTTCTGGGCGCGGTCTTCACTCCGCCCGATATCGTCTCGCAAACCATGCTCGCCGTGCCGCTCTGGCTGCTGTACGAACTCGGCATATTCCTTGCAAAGTTCGTCCCGTCAGGCGAAGAAAAGGAAGCTTGAGCTACGCCACGCTGCCGAAGGAGGTGTCCCGGCTGTAGGGGGGCGGCGGCACGCCGGCCAGGCGGCTTCCCTGGTTGATCGGCCCGCCGGGGAATAGCTCGTAAAGATGCTTCTTGCCGCCTCTTGCGCCGAAAGGCTCTTCGAGCGCATTCAGCAATCTCGTCCCGCTCAGGTCGTTGCCGCGCAGACGGTAATGGTTCCTCAGCAGCCTGATCACTTCCCAGTGCTCCTCGGTCAGCGCGATGCCCTCCTTTTCGGCGAGCTTTCTGGCGACTTCCTCGTTCCATTCGGGGAGGGCGGCAAGTCGTCCTTCGGGGTCGTCCCCCATCATTTTCTCTATGTCCAGCATGGCGCCTCCTGTTGCGAGTATCCGGATTCTCTTTATAGGACAGGAAGCATCCTTGTTCAAGCTGTGGCAGAATAGCGCCTCATGACCCACGTCGGACGCTTCGCTCCCTCCCCTACCGGCCCGCTCCATTTCGGCTCCGTCATCGCCGCGACGGGAAGCTTTCTCGCGGCAAGAGCCGCAGGAGGAAAATGGCTGGTCAGGATCGAGGACGTTGACGAGGCGAGGACGGCGCCAGGTGCGGCGTCCGACATATTGCACGTCCTGGAAAAACTGGGCATGGCCTGGGATGGGGAAGTCGTCTTCCAAAGCACGCGGACCCGACTTTACCGGGACGCTCTGGATAGCCTGGGGAATTTCACCTATCCCTGCTCCTGTTCGAGACGCGAAATCGAAGGCATCTACCAGGGAACCTGCAGGAATGGCGCGAGGGGCGAGGCCCGCGCGACCCGGGTCAGGGTGGGAAATGAGCGGATAGCCTTTCTCGACGGCATTCAGGGAGAATACGCACAGAACCTGGAACGGGAAGTCGGCGACTTCGTGCTGCTGCGCGCAGACGGCTACTTCGCCTACCAGCTCGCCGTGGTGGTCGACGACCAGGAACAGGGCGTGACGCATGTCGTCAGGGGGGCAGACCTGCTCGAATCGACTCCGCGCCAGATCCATCTGCAGCGATGCCTCGGCTTCGGGACGCCGGCCTACGCTCATCTTCCCGTTGCGGCGAATGAACAGGGGGAGAAGCTTTCCAAGCAGACGCTGGCGAGCCCCGTCGAACCGACAGTGCCGGTGCTTTTCAGGGCGCTCGGCTTTCTGGGGCAGAATCCCCCCGACTCGCTTCTGGACGCGGACATCCCCTCGTTCTGGAACTGGGCGATTGCCAACTGGGACATGGAAAAAGTCCCGAAAACGAAAATGATTCAGGAAATCGCATGATCAAAATAGAATCTCTCGACCACGAAGGCCGAGGCGTGGCGCATCACGAAGGCAAAGCGGTCTTCGTCGAGGACGCCCTGCCGGGCGAGGAAGTCGAAATTTCGGTTTACAAGAAGAAGCCCCGTGTCGAATTCGCCAACATCTCGAAAATGCTCCGCGAAAGCCCCTGGCGGGTGAAACCCGAATGTGCCAATTTCGGTGTCTGCGGGGGATGCAGCATGCAGCACCTGGAAGCGTCGGCGCAAGTCGCCGCCAAGCAGCGCGTCCTGGAAGATGCCTTCCGGCATATCGGAAAAGTGAGTCCGGGGCGCATCCTGCCCGCGATTCACGGCCCCTACTGGGGATACCGGCATCGCGCCAGGCTCTCGGTGCGCTTTGTCGAGAAAAAGGGAAAACTCCTGGTCGGCTTCAACGAAAAGCGCACCCGTTACGTCACCGACATGGACAATTGCGAGGTCTTGCCGGGAAGAATCTCGATGCTGATTCCGCACCTGAAGGAATTGATAGGAGCGCTTTCGATCAGGAAGCGGCTTCCCCAGGTCGAAGTCGCAGTCGGGGAGGAAGCAGACCTTCTGGTATTCAGGATACTCGATCCGCTCTCGAGCGAGGACGAGGCGCTCGTCAGGGCGTTCTCCGACAGGCACGACATTGCCGTCTACCTGCAGCCGAAGGGGATCGATTCCGTTCATCCCTTCCATCCGGAACAGCCGGCAAGGCTCCATTATTCCCTTCCCGAATTCGGGATCGTCATGCCCTTCCTGCCCGCCGACTTCACCCAGGTGAATTTCGCGATCAACCGGGCGCTGGTAAGGCGCGCAGTTGCCCTGCTATCGCCTTCGGCAGACGACAGAATAGCCGACCTGTTCTGCGGCCTGGGCAACTTCACCCTGCCCATCGCGAAATCGGGGGCGACGGTCGTCGGCATGGAAGGCAGTTCTTCCCTGGTCGAGCGGGCGATGGAAAACGCCGGGAAGAACGGCATAGCCAATGCGAGCTTCGTCGCAACCGACCTTTTCGATATGAAAGGGGTGGATTTGCAGGGATTCGACAAGATGCTGATCGACCCGCCCCGCGCTGGCGCAAGGGAACTGGTGGAGAGACTGGGGCCCGCGCTTCCTTCGCGCATCGTCTACGTCTCCTGCGACCCTGCGACGCTCGCAAGGGACGCGGGTATCCTGGTCCATTCGAAAGGCTATACGCTCGAATGCGCGGGAGTGGTCAATATGTTCCCGCACACTTCCCATGTCGAGTCGATCGCGCTGTTCACTCTTCCAGAAGCGCCTTGATGACTGCCCCGGCCAGCATGAGGCCGAAAAGGGGGGGCATGTAGCTGATCGTGCCGTTCACCGCCCTGGGGCGCCCGTGGCCCGAAACGGGCTCGGGAGGAAGCGGGGAGCGCCCGACTTCGTCGGTGAATACGGCGAGCACCCCCTGCTCTATGCCGCGCTTTCTCAGGCGCTTCCTCATCTGGCTGGCAAGCGGGCAGATGCGGGTTTCCGAAATGTCGGCGAGCCTGATCCTGGAAGGATCGAGCTTGTTCCCGGCCCCCATGCTGGACGCGACTTTCAGGCCCCGCTTCACGCTCTCGGCGACCAGCGCGACCTTGCAGTTGAGCGAATCGATGGCATCGATCACGTAATCGGCATCCGGAACGATCTCGTTCACGTTCTCGGGGGTGAGGAATTCGCGCCTGATTTGCACGCGGCAATCGGGATTGATGTCGGCTATCCTCGCCTGCATCAATTCCGCCTTGGACTTTCCGACGGTCGAATCGAGCGCGGGAAGCTGCCTGTTGATGTTGCTGACCGCGACGATGTCGTGATCGAGCAGCGTCAGCCTGCCGATGCCGCCGCGCGCGAGGGCTTCCGCGCAATAGGACCCCACGCCTCCCAGCCCTGCCAGGAAGACGTGCTTGCTCGCCAGCCTGGCTATGCCCTCATCCCCGATCAGGATGCGCGTTCTCTCGAATCGGCTCATTCCAGCTCCAGCACTTCCCTGGCGTTCTCGGTTGTCGCCATCGCCACTTCATTTGCAGTCATCTTCCTCAGGCTCGCAAGAACTTCCGCTATTCCAGGCAGATATTCTGGGCTGTTCCTGGCTTTCCCGATGAACGAAGGCGGCATGTCGGGGGAGTCCGTCTCGAGGACGATGCTCGTCATGGGCAGCGCTTCTGCCAGAGACCTGATCCTGGTCGCACGCTCAAAGGTCATCGCCCCGCCGAATCCCAGCCTGAAGCCGAGCCTGATGAATTCCTCGGCCTGCTGGAAACTGCCGTTGAAGGCATGGGCGATCCCGCCCTTGACCCTGATTTTCCTGAGCGAGGCGAGCACGGCATCCTGGGCGCGGCGAACGTGGAGAAGCACGGGAAGATCGAATTCCCTGGCTATCTTCAACTGCGCCTCGAAAAAATGAATCTGCCTTTCCCTGTCGTAATTCTCGACGAAGAAATCGAGGCCGATTTCCCCGACGGCAACGACTTCGAGCGCTCTGGACCTCAGCGCATCGAGGTCATCCGGAACGGCATCGTCGACGTACATCGGGTGTATTCCCAGGGCCGGGTAGCAATGAAGGTTCTCCCCGCAGATCGAAAGCACCTTCTCGAAGGCCTTTCGCTCCACAGCCGGAATCACGAATGCGCCGACGCCGGCCGATCGCGCGCGCGCGATCACTTCGCTGCGGTCGGAATCGAACTCCGCCGCATCGAGATGGCAGTGCGTGTCGATCAGCATGTCAGCGCCTGCCGGGGCCGGGACGCTTGCCGACGCTGACCCTGATTTGCATCTCCTTCCCTCCCCTCAGGATCTTGAGGGAGGCCTGCGTGCCAGGTTCGAGTTCGGCGATGCTGTTCAGCATCGAGGAGGAATCCGTGATCCTCTTGCCGGCGAGCTCCACCAGAATATCCCCCGGCCTGATCCCGGCGGAATAGGCGGGGCCGCCCCTGAAAACGCCGGCGATCAGCGCCCCGCTGGTGTCGGAGAGCCCGAAGGAGTCGGCGAGATCCTGGCTGATGTCCTGCACTTCGACCCCGATCCAGCCGCGCGTCACCATCCCCTTTTCCATGATCTGCTCCATCACGTTCTTGGCGAGGCTCACCGGTATGGCAAAGCCTATGCCGAGGGAGCCTCCGCTTTGGGAATAGATCGCGGTGTTGATTCCGACCAGGTTTCCGTTGGCGTCGACCAGGGCGCCGCCCGAATTGCCCGGATTGATGGCGGCATCGGTCTGGATGAAATTCTCGTAGGTGTTTATCCCGAGATGACTGCGTCCCAGCGCGCTGACGATGCCCATGGTGACGGTCTCCCCGACCCCGAAGGGATTGCCTATCGCGAGCACGACATCCCCGACCTTGATGCTCTCGGAGTGCCCGAAGGTGACCGGGACGAGATTCTTGAAATCGACCTTCAGCACGGCCAGATCAGTCTCTGGATCGGAGCCCACCACCTTCGCCATGGATTTCCTGCCGTCCGACAACGCGACCTCGATCTCGTCGGCCGCCTTGATCACATGGTGGTTGGTGAGGATATAGCCTTCCGGGCTCACAATCACGCCCGACCCGAGGCTGACGCTTCTCCTCGTCTGGTCCTGCTCCGGCTCGCCGAAAAAGCGCCTGAAGAAGGGATCGTCCATCAAGGGATTCCCGGGAACCCTGACTTCGTGGCTGGTGAAAATGTTGACGACGGAAGGCATGGCCTTTCCGGCTGCGACGGAAAACCCCGTCATCTTCCCCGCCGCGATCTCGGGCGCTTCGCGTATAGTCGCGATCGAGCCGCGCCTACCCCAGGGGAGAAGATCGGATTTCAGGGTCGAGACGACGAACAAAATGGCAAGACTTATGGTCGCCGTTTGTGCAAAAATAAGCCAAAGTCTGCGCATCGATGAGGGTCCTTATGCTTCACCATGAATTGGAAGATTATACCGGACGTTTGCTCGAGGTCGACCGGTTCCAGGATTACTGCCCCAACGGATTGCAGGTGGAAGGGACCCGAAGCATCCGGAAAATCGCAACCGGCGTCACCGCATCCCTGTCCTTTCTGGACAGGGCGAGGGATGCCGGGGCGGATGCCGTCCTGGTCCATCACGGTTATTTCTGGAAAAGCGAGGATGCGAGGATCAGCGGCATCAAGCGGGGACGCATCGAGCTCCTGATGAAAAGCGGAATGAGCCTGTTCGCCTATCACCTGCCGCTGGACGCCCATCCCGAGCTGGGCAACAACGCAAGGCTCGGGCAGATGCTCGGATTCTCGTTCGGATCGCGCTTCGGCGACCAGGGCATCGCCATGCTGGGTGAGCTCGACCGCCCGCTCTCCCTGGATGCGCTCGTAAGCCGGATATCCGAAAAGCTTTCCAGAATCCCCCTGATCGTCGGCAAAAAACCTGAGGCCGTGAAGAGAATCGCCTGGTGCAGCGGCGCCGCCCAGGGCTATCTGCTGGATGCGGCAAAACTCGGGGCCGATGTCTATCTTTCCGGGGAAATTTCGGAGCAGACGGTGCACGAGGCCGAGGAATCCGGCATCGCCTATGTCTGCGCGGGACACCACGCGACCGAGCGCTACGGCATCATGGCCCTGGGGGAGCACCTCGCCTCGCGCTTCGGTCTGGCGCACGAATTCATCGACATGGACAACCCGATATGACTATTTCCCATTCAAATACAATGAATTGAAACAAGAATATTCAAGTTTTCTCCGGAATTGGTTAAAATGGCGTTTTGCCGGGGATTTCTCCTATCATGATGACACTGTATTCGGGCACGTCCTGCCCCTTCAGCCAGCGATGCCGCATCGTGCTGTTCGAAAAGGACATGGATTTCCAGATCATCGACGTCGATCTCTACAACAAGCCCGAGGATCTGGCGGTGATGAATCCCTACAACCAGGTTCCGGTCCTCGTCGAGCGCGACCTGGTCCTGTACGAATCCAACATCATCAACGAATACATCGACGACCGCTTCCCCCATCCGCAGCTGATGCCTGCCGACCCGATCATGCGCGCGAGGGCCAGGCTGTTCCTCTTCAGGTTCGAGAAGGAGCTTTTCGTGCATGTCGAGGAAATCGAGCGCGGCAGCCAGAAGGGCGCGGAGAAGGCCAGGATTGCCATCAGGGATAGCCTGACCCAGATCGCGCCGGTTTTCGCCAGGCAGAAATTCATTCTCGGCGAAGAATTCTCGATGCTGGACGTCGCGCTCGCCCCGCTCCTGTGGCGGCTCGACTACTACGGCATCCAGCTCGGCAAGCAGGCCGCCCCCATCCTGAAATATGCCGAAAGGATCTTCAGCAGGCCGGCCTTCATCAGCGCGCTGACGGCCTCGGAGAAGGTCATGCGCAAGTGAGCGCAGCTTCGACCAAGCCCTATCTCGTCAGGGCGATTTACGAATGGTGCTCGGACGCCGGGCAGACGCCCTATCTTTCCGTGAAGGTCGATGCCAGCACGCGCGTCCCCGCCGAGTTCGTCAAGAACGGGGAGATCGTTCTCAACATCGGGTCGGGCGCGACCCGCGCACTCGTCCTGGGGAACGAGGTGATCCAGTTCTCGGCCCGTTTCGGCGGGGTTTCCAGGGACATCTGGGTTCCCGTCTCCAGGGTCGCGGGCATTTTCTCCAAGGAGAGCGGCGAAGGGCTGTTTTTCCAGGTAGACGAAACCGAAGGACTGCCCGAAGACGAGCCGCCGCCTTCCGCGCCGCCGCCCAAGCCGAAGCTCACCATCGTCAAGTGAGCATTTGCCCGCCACTTCCCCAGCTTATATAATTCAAACGCGCCGGCATAGCTCAGTTGGTAGAGCAGCTGATTTGTAATCAGAAGGTCGTGGGTTCGATTCCTATTGCCGGCACCAACCACCCCTCCAGCAAGTTCCATCAAAGTCCATAACTTGCTGTTTTATTGAAGTTTCACTCGAATTTCACTCCATTAGTTTCCGTCTTGCTCCGCTTGAATCCCGACCACATTCGGGGTATATGTGTACGGTGCCTGGTCTTGAATTATCGCTTTTCTGATACTTCAAGACCAGGCACCACAAATATTGCAAGATCAGGCACCACAATCGCCGGGGCTCGCGCAAAAATCAGCAATTCCATGTGATATCCTTAGGGACAGGAGACAAGACATGCTCGGGATCGCTGCGCTCACCATCAAGAAAACCATCACGCTTTTCGCCCTGGTCGGCCCGGTCTCAATGATCCCCATTTTTCTCGCCACGGTGGAAAGCCTGGGCGCCAGGGAAAGGGAGCGCTTTGCGCGGACCATAGGCATCAGCGTCACGATCGCGCTCCTCGTTGCGACATTCCTCGGCATGCCCCTGCTCGGACTGCTCGGCGTATCTTTCGGGGCGATGCAGGTCGGCGGAGGCATCATCGTCCTGCTACTGGCGATCGCCATGGTTCTCGGCAAGGAAACCAGCTTCAAGGGTTCCCACGCCGTCGCCGCCGAAACGCCGGAAGCATCGATCATCCCGCTCGCCGTTCCCCTCCTGGCAGGACCTGCGGCATTCAGCTACGTCATGGGCAGCGGCGCATGGCGCACCTATGCCGACCTCGTCCCGGTGGTGGTGCCCATCCTCGCAGTCGGCGGCGCATGCTGGCTGACTTTCCGCATGGCCTGCAGGGCGGGAAAAGAGATCAGGCAATCCTCGCTCGACGTGGTGGAGCGCGTGGGAGGATTCATACTTTCGGCGATGGCGGTCGAAATGATGGCGTCGGGATTGCGCGGCCTCTTCCCGGTGCTCACCCCGGGTTAGATGCCGAATCCTGCGCTCAAGCGGCATCGCGGCGCGGCAATTTCCGCGCCCCCCTGTTAGCGCCCCCCTTGTGAGCCATTCCAATGTGCCTTAGAATCCACCGGATTCCCCATAAGAACGGCGATCATGACCACGGCAGTCGATTCCACCCTGAAAAGCCCGGCCACCCATCCTGCAAGCAGGATGGCCATGGAGCATTGAGCGTTGGGCCAATCGCGGCAGGAGCTTTCCGAAGCCCAGGGAGAGATACGGCAATTCCAGCAAACCGTGCTGGCGCTGCGCAACCAGCTCGAGCATGCCGGCATCGAGCACGAGCGCCAGATGCAGGCCCTGCGGGCAGAACATGCCCAGGAAATCGCCCATCTCAAGTCGACGATCACGGAACTGCGCGACAAGCTCGAAGAAGAACGCTCGAATCGGGAAGCGCTCATCCAGCAGGCAGCCGCCCTTTTCCAGGACGAAATGAAGCAGATCAGGGAAACTGCCGTCTTCCTGCGCAACAGCCTCGAACTGGCAAGAATCGAGAAGGAAGATGCCGTTTCCATTGAAAGACAGAATGCCGGGAAGGAAAATGCCGAACTGAGGCAAACCATTGCACTGCTGCGCCACAGGCTGGAAGAAAAATGACTGCAAGCGAGAACCCCGCCGCGAAAAAGCCCCTCAGCATGCAAAAGCGCAGATTGCAGCGGGCCGAAATGCTGCTCGATCTTTCGAAGCGCATCGCATCCCAGGATTCGCTGGACGCGGTGCTGCAGACCCTGATCGAATTCACCACCAGCGAATTGCAGACGGAAAGAAGCTCCCTTTTCCTCAACGATCCCGATACCAACGAACTCTATTCGCGCGTGGCCCAGGGAAACTTCCTGCGCGAAATCCGCATGTCCAACAACGTCGGCATCGCAGGCTACGTCTTCTCCACGGGAAAAGGCCAGATCATCCTCGACGCCTATTCCGATCCCCGCTTCAACAGGAGCGTGGACGAGCAGACCGGGTTCGTCACGCGCAACATCCTGTGCGTGCCGATCACGTCCCACAAGGGCGAAATCATAGGCGTAGCGCAGACCCTCAACAAGCATAACGGCCAGTTCACCGAAGGCGACCAGGCGCTTCTCGAAGACATGGTCGCGCAGTGCTCGCTCGCGCTGCAAAGCACCCAGTTCATCGAGCGCATGCAGAAGCTGCGCAAACAGGAGATGGAATTCGTCAATATCGTCTCCGAAGTCACCGCAGACATCAAGCTCGGCTCCCTGCTCCAGAAGGTGATGGGGGAGGCGACCAAAATGCTCAACGCCGAGCGCTCCACCCTTTTCCTCAACGACGAAAAAACCAATCAGCTCTGGTCCGAAGTCGGGCAGGGACTCGACGCCCTGCAAATCAGGCTCCCCAACCACCTGGGCATCGCAGGAACGGTTTTCACCTCGGGCAAGACCGTCAACATTCCCCATGCCTACGCGGACTTGCGCTTCAATCCGGCCTTCGACAAGAAAACCGGGTTCTTCACCCGCTCCATTCTTTGCGTGCCCGTGGTCAACAAGAGCGGCAAGATCATCGGCGTCACCCAGGTGCTCAACAAGCGCGGGGGCGCCTTCACTGCCGAAGACGAAGCGAGGCTCAGGGCTTTTACTGCCCAGGTCTCCATCGCCCTCGAAAACGCCAAGCTTTTCGCCGACGTTCACAACATGAAGAACTACAACGAGGCGATGCTCGAAAACATGTCGAACGGCCTCATCACCCTCGACGAAACGGAAAAGATCGTCACCTGCAACTCGGCCGGGCTCGACATTCTCAGGGTCTCTCCCGACGAGATCCTGAACATGAGCGTGAGCGATTTCTTCTCGGGAAGGAATGCCTGGGTCGCCGAAAAAATCAGGGCGGTGACGGAATCCCAGAAGCCGGAAGTGACCATGGATGCGAACATCGGCGTCGAAGGGGAGTCGCTCTCCGTCAACCTCACCGTCCAGCCCCTCCTGAGCGGCGAAAAGAAGCGCATGGGCTCGATGCTGGTAATAGAGGACATCAGCTCCGAAAAGCGACTCAAATCCACCATGGCGCGCTACATGGACCCTTCCCTCGCGGACAGGGTAGTGGCTCAGGGCGGGGAAATCCTCGGCGGGCAGAGCGTCGAATGCACCGTGCTTTTCTCGGACGTGCGCGGCTTCACCACCGTCACCGAGCAGCTCGGCGCCCAGGCCACGGTTTCCCTGCTCAACGAATATTTCACCCTGATGGTCGATTGCATCCAGAACGAGGGAGGCATGCTCGACAAGTTCATCGGGGACGCCATCATGGCCGTATTCGGCATTCCGGAAGCCTCCGGCGACGAAGAAGACCGGGCGGTGAGGACTGCGATTGCCATGCTGAAATCGCTGTTCGCCTGGAACGAGGCGCGCATCGCGGAAGGAAAAATGCCCGTCGACATCGGCATCGGCCTCAATACCGATCTCGTCGTATCGGGCAACATCGGGTCGAAGAAGCGCATGGACTACACCATCATCGGAGACGGGGTGAATCTCGCCGCGCGCCTGGAATCGGCCTGCAAGCAATACGGCGCGAGGATACTGGTGAGCGAGGGAACCTACAGGAAGCTGAAGGGAACCTACAGGAGCCGCGAAGCCGACCTCGTCGTGGTGAAGGGCAAGACCCGGCCGGTCGCCGTCTTCGAGATCCTGGACTACCATTCGGAGCAGACTTTTCCGAACATCGTCGAAGTCCTTGCGCATTTTCGCGACGGACTCGCGAAATACCGCCAGCAGAAATGGGATCAGGCGATCGCAGAATTCAAGCAGGCCCTGGCGCTCAACGGTCAGGACAAGCTTTCCTCCCTCTATCTGGAGCGCTGCGAGGCGCTCAAGGCTTCCCCGCCTCCGGACGACTGGGACGGCGTGTGGGTGATGGAATCGAAATAACGCCCCGTCACCTCATGATCATCCTGACGAGCAGAATGACCAGGACGATTATGGCGACGATGGCATAGCCTATCCAGGCTCTCTTTTTCTCGGCATAGGGATCGGTCAGCGCGCGCTCCGCCCCTTCGGGCAGCTTCGCGAGGCCGGTCAGGGAAGTGCCGAACGGGATGTTGATTTTCGCCCTGGAATTGATCGCCCAGCCGTTCGCGTCGAGTATGGGGCCCAGGTTGCGCTGCCTCAGCTTGAGCCAGGCGATCAGCATGGAAGGGCCTGAAACCGCCATCATCAGGAAGAACAGGGCGAACGGGACCTGCCAGAACTTCAGGCCGAGCAGCCCTGTGACCACCGATGCGAGCGCGGTTCCGATCGCGCCTACCGCAAGGCCGATCGCCGCGAATATTCCGGCGAATTTCCCCACGTCGAATGCCTGCTGCGCCTTCGAATCCGCCTTCCCCGATTCGAGCAGGTCCTTGGTCGCGCTCTGCTGCATGGCCATGGTCTTGGAGGCTGCGATTTTCTGGATCTGCTCGCCGACCATCCTGCCTATCGTCTTGTAGGGGGACATGAAAGCCTGACGGATGCTGATCGGATGGTCCACGATCCTCACGATCGTCGCATCCCAGTCCTGCCCCTTCCTGTCGTAGAAAACGCCGTTTCTTCCCGTCATCAGCTGGTCGGAATCCCCTGCCGTGAAGGCGGCGGCGATCATCCTCTTCTGCTCGCCTCGCCGGCATTCGCAGTAGACGAGGCAGATCCGGCTCAAGGTGGCGAGCGCAGCGTGCCTGCCCATGTCCCCCGCCACTTCCACGCAAAGCTCGCAGCTTCTGCCGTCCAGGAAAAGAGTCCCGGCCTGGAAAATCGCCTTGTCGCGACGGGTATAGAAATCCCTGAAGGAGGCGAAATTATTGGCGAGCAGATAGAGGTCCCGGCAATAGCGGAGCAGCTGCTCGACCTCGGCAATCGCCTTCATCTCGGGCTCCAGCATCAGGTCCTGCTCGATCAGCCCGTCGATTCCGGCTTTTTCATTGCCGGATGCGATCTCGAGAATGCGCGCTTCCCCGAGCTTTTCGACGGCGGTCTCAGGCTTTTCAAGCTGCCAGGCTTCGAAGGGCTGCAGCTTGGACGAAATCATCCGCCATGCTTCTTCCGTCAGCTTCTCCCTGTCTCCGAGGAGGGGCAGGACGGCCTGTTCGCGAAACCTGGCGACGGCGTCGGCCCAGAGGGGATTCAGACCATGGATGAGGGGAAGCGGCTTTCCGGCCTCGGCGCTCGCAATCGGAAAGGCGGAAATTTCTTCGTCCGCGCGGGCCAGGTCGAGAGACGCGAGCCTCGCGAGATCCTCTTCCGAACGGTTGATCAGAAGCGCTGCGCGCGCATCGTAAGCGGCGATCTTGCAGCGCCTGAAATAGTCCTCGACCTTTTCCTTCAGGGCAAGCCATGCCCGTGCGGCCCCTTCGGTATTTTCACCCAGGGCCAGAATCTCCGGGCCGGCCTTGCCGACCCAGGCAGAGTAGCTTTCGATCTCGGCAAAAAAGACGTCAGCCATTTCGCGGGAGATGCCCGATGCTCCCGTGCAATCCAGAATTTCCTGCATGACCCTGCGCTGCGAATCGCTCCCGGCAGCCTCAAGCGGAACGATCCCGTCGCCGTTGAAAGGCAATTGCGCGAACAGGCCGTTCATTTCGATGCAGTCCGAAAGAGCGACTACATCCTGATTTTCCCGGCCCAGCGTCTTGAGGATGCGTCTCGCAGCGGCAACGATTCTTTCGTCGCCTATTGCCGAAAGCGGCAGGGTGTCCTTCCCTTTCGCGAGCCACTCCGTATCCTTCAGCCTGGCTGCGGCCCATTTCACCGCGCCGATGATCTCCCCATCGCGGACATGGCCGTCCCCATCCGAATCGATCAGGGCCAGCGTTTCGCTGTCGAACTCGATTCCCTGAGTCGGACAGCTCAGCGCGACCCAGAGCTTGCGGTCGAGTTCATCCAGGAAAACGAGATCCTCGCCCGTCTCGATCCTGACCTGATCGAAGCCTCCCGCCCTGAAAAACCGCCATATGTGGTTAGCCATATCCTTAGCCCCTGGTTCTTTTCGCCATTTTATACCCAAAACAGCTCGGGACAACCGGGTATCGACGAAGAGAAAGGGACAGCCCGCCCATGGCGGAGGAAAGCCGAACGGCCCTAGCGTATCAAGGCGCTCTCGATTTCTGCGAAGCTTCTCGCGGTTCTGAAGATGTCCAGCAGCATTATCCTCATTCGCGGCTGCCCAGCATCGCGTCGATTTCAGCTTCGGCCTGCAGCCAGTCCTCGACATGGTCTCCGCCGTTGCCCATGCCGCGCCTCTCGAAGCGGTAATACGCCGCATCCGCTATCATTTTCTGCCTCATTCCGGAATCGGGCGGCCCGATCTGGCCAAACCTGTCTGGAGCCGCCTGCCTGCGCGTCACCCGCCTTTTCTGGGGCAGGGTTTTTTCCTTTTCCATCTGCTTCTCCTCAACATGATCCACATATTCATTTCTAGCACAGAATCCCGGCCCTGCCAGGCTTACCCATTTCGCCCATTCCGGGTTAGAATGGGAAATTGCCCGGGAGAATACGCATGAACCGCAAGTGGCTTTTTTCCTTTCTTTGCCTCCTGTCCGCCATGCTCGCCTTGCCTGCAAGCGCGAAGGAGGAAGACACCTACGATCAGGATTCCATTGTCAAGGATGCGACGGCATTCTTCGGGAGCACCACGGAAGGGCTTGCCAAACTCATAGCGAAGGCATTCAGGGAACATGGCCGTCCCAACGGCTATATCAAGGGGGAGGAAGCAAGCGGGGCGATAGGCGTCGGATTGCGTTACGGCGACGGAAACCTGATACTGAAAAGCGGCGGCGGCGAGAAAGTCTACTGGACCGGGCCATCGGTCGGTTTCGATTTCGGGGGGAACGCATCCAAGGTGTTCATCCTGGTCTACCATCTTCCCTCGGCAAGCAAGATATTCCAGCGCTTCCCCGGCGTGGACGGCAGCCTCTATTTTGTCGGCGGAGCCGGAATCAATTACCAGCAGCGGGGCAACATCATCCTCGCGCCGATCAGACTGGGAGTCGGGCTGCGCGAGGGGGCAAGCGTCGGCTACATGCACTACACGAGAAAAAAGACCTGGCTTCCTTTCTAGGGCCTGTTGACACTCGTCCGGAGCGATGCGGCAAGTGTTAACAGGCCCTAGTTCTTCCCGGAGAGGCAGGACTTCATGAATTTCTTGCGCTCCTCCCCTTTCAGCTTCTTTTCCCTGGCCTCGCCATTGCATTTCTTCATTTTCATCTGCTGCCTGGTGAGCTTCTTTTCCGGCGCAGGCTTCTGCGATTCAGATGCTGCCAGCGCAAAGTTCGATGTCATGAACGCGAAAAGCACTGCAAGAACGATTTTATTCATTATTTCCCCCTCGTGAATGGACGAGCTTCAGCATAGCCGGCGAAATCTGAAAATCAAGAACAATCGCCCGGAAAATGTCGTGCAAAAACCCTCCGCTTTTCAATTCTGGAGGCAGAAAACTTCGGCCATTTTGCCGTATGGAGCAATCTGGCCGAATTCCGGCGATATGCCGATGTTGTTATCAAAAGTATAAGGAATCCCGCCGCTTTCCAGGATCGCACTTGCGGCCCCTTCCGGAGAATCCTCGGCAATCACCGCCAGGAAAGCGGGGACCTCTCCCACGATCACGTCCGAGATCTTCTCCTTTTTCCAGAGCAGTTCCTTCACCCGATACCATTTCCTGTCTCCCTCCGACTTGTACGGCGGGCCGAAGAAGGATTGAAGATAGCTTTCGAAATAGGCCGGCTCGATCTTGTCCAGGCAAAGCACCGCATTGCCTATGGTGGTGGAAAAATCCGACGGCACACCATCCGATGCCCTGGCTGTCGGAACGAAGAAAACAAGCCATGCAAGCAGCAGATACCTCATATTTCGCCCCCTGGCGCAAAAGCAGGATGGAACTGGCGCAGTGTATCAAGGAAATGGCTCCGCATGAAATCGGCGTCTGCTTGCGCCGACAGGAACTTTCCTCAATACTGACTATCCAATTTCGAAACGATTGCATTTGTGACGCGAAGGGGAAAAATAATGAAGAAAAATCTGATTGCACTGGTTCTGATGGCCTTGATGGCCAATCTGGCGCACGCCGACGGCTGGCGCGGTGGTGACGGCTGGCGCGGTGGCGACGGCTGGGGAGGCGGCTGGAGGGAAGACGGCGGAGATGACTGGGGAGGCGGACTGGGATTGCTGCTCGGCATGGGCATGGCGGGGGCGGTGATGTCGCAGCCTGCCCCGGTATATGCCCAGCCCGCTCCGGTCTATGTGCAACCTGCGCCAGCCTATGTGCAGCAGGCTCCCGTGTACGCGCAACCGGCGCCCGCCTATCAGCCTGCCCCGGCTTATGCCCAACCGGCGCCCGCCTACCGGCAACCGCCTGTCGCTCAGGGGCAAGTCACTTACGGGCCGACCACATACTATAACGGCTACGGCCCTCGCTGACGCATCGGCTTGCCATCTGCCACCATCAAGCCCTTGCGCAATTACCCGGCGGTCATTCCGGAGGCGCAGGAATCTTGCGTAACCAGGTGAATTCAATCAGTTCAGATACTTTGCTTCGAATACATCAGCGGGCACGGGCTGACTGACCAGGAATCCTTGCATCTCATCGCATCCCAACAATCCGAGCAGGCGCGATTGCTCCTCGGATTCCACACCTTCCGCCACCACTTTGAGCTTTAGAGAATGCGCCAGATTAATGATGGTAGAAACCAAAGCCAACCCCTCCGGCTTGGCTGTCATGTCAATTACAAAGGAACGGTCAATCTTCAGCGTATCCACAGGCAGCTTGGACAGATAGCCCAGCGATGAGAATCCTGTACCGAAGTCATCCACAGCGATGCTTACGCCCATGTCGCGAATTTGCTGCAGGGTAGCGATGCTGTGCGCCATGTTTTCCATAATCATGCTTTCAGTAATTTCCAACTCCAGTCCTGACGCAGCATGCATATCTACGCCGATTGTTCGCTTGATTTCGTCAGCAAATCCGGGGTTGCGCAATTGTAACGGAGACACGTTCACGGCGATTCGCACTGCCTTCAATCCAGCCGCACACCAACGCAGGTAGTCCTCGATGGATTTACGGAGCGCCCATCTTCCGACTTCGTATATCAAACCTGTTTCTTCGAGGATCGGGATGAATTCGCCAGGGGAAACAAGTCCTGCGTGAGGGTCGTTCCAGCGAATCAGCGCCTCCGCTGCGACAACCTTGCCGCTCTCGAGACTTACCTTGGGCTGATAGTACAGCAAGAATTCTTCTTTTTCGATTGCCTGCCGCAAGCGATTTTCCATTGAAAGCCTGGCCGCTACTGACTCGGTCATTCCTTTTGTATGAAACAGGTATCGATCGCTATTCTTCTTGGCCATTTTAAGCGCCGATTCGGCATTCCTGAAAAGACTTTCCGCATCGTCACCATCGTCGGGATAGATCGCAATACCAATCTTGGCCCCTATCCGCAATTCGACTTCATCCAGAATGAAAGAATTATCCAGCAAAGCCATCAGCATCTTCTCGACAAGGCGAGCCACGTCTCCGTCCTGCTTGACCGACGGCAGCACCCCGGCAAACCGGTCGGCGTCCACTCTTGCCAACAGATTGGCATCTCCGACATACTGCTTTAGCCACGCTGTTACCTGTATTAGAAGCATGTCGCCAATCGGCCTTCCCATGCTGTCGTTGATGCTCTTGAATCGTTCCAGGTCGATCAAGAACAAGGCGGTCTTATGCCGATGATCCACGCTTCTGATGAATTGGCCGACACGCTCAAGAAACAGGCTGCGATTGGCAAGCCCCGTCAGCATGTCGTAATACGCCAGGTAATTGAGTCGTTCCTGCTTCTCGATATGATCGATTGCGAATGAGATGTCCTGGGTCAGCTCGTCCAGCAGTTGCATTTCTTCCTCATGGAAGAAATCCCTTTCGTCGGAATACAAGGCCAGAACGCCCACTGCTTCATCCGAAACGATCAGCGGCATGACCACCATAGAATTGACGCCTGCTTCAGTATATTTCCGGTCAAATACCACCCTGGAGTCGTTCCGGGAATTATTGGCGACAATTGGCATTTTTTCGTGAATGGCCCTCCCGCACATGGTTTTCGATACGCCATCCCTCGACGACAGTATCTCTTTGATGTCGCATAGCAGGTCGTCGGCCTTGCCCGCTGAAGCGACCGGGACCATG
>Ga0078972_1008997_pt1 | contig 20160 bp, 20 predicted proteins | sample YelNatPaOPGAMG01_FD_67568 | JGI IMG/M metagenome (GOLD analysis project Ga0078972, IMG submission 67568) | Hot spring thermophilic microbial communities from Obsidian Pool, Yellowstone National Park, USA - OP-RAMG-01 (SPADES assembly) (version 2) | ecosystem: Environmental > Aquatic > Thermal...
TTCTCGTAGTCATGCCACCGTCCTTTTCCAACCATAGGTTGTAGCAGGATCGAGACCAATGATAGGGACGAGGGTCAATAGACATCGTCAAAAGGCTCAAATTTGGTTACGTGCCAAAGCCACTTTAACCCTAACTCTCAAATATGCGCCGTAGATCAACCCCACAGCCATACCTCCGAGATGCGCGCCGTGCGCGATTCCAGTAGGCGTGAATAGACCGGCTATATCTATGAGCGCCCAGATGACTGCTGCCAGCGCCATTGGGACTGGTATGAACCCGTAGATGTAAACGAGTAAAGAGGGCGCTATTACCGCTAGCGTGCCGATTACACCATAGATTGCGCCTGAGGCTCCTATGGCTGGTGTGTAGGGGTTCGATGAAGTGAGCAAGTACCCTAGGTTTCCCACAATACCGGAAACGATGAAGAGGGCTGCGAATGAGCCGCTACCTATGATCCTTTCAAGGTAGATGCCGAAGAAGAAGAGCGCAAACAGGTTGAAGAATAGGTGGAGGAAGTCTGCGTGTAAAAAGATCGATGTTACGAATGTCCAGGGTTCGTATAATGCGAAGGCTGGGAAGAAGGCTAGATTGATCCAAGTATCGGAGGCGAGCTGGTAGATGAAGAATAGGAGTATGAGTAGGATAAAGATGAAGGTGAACCTAGGTCTAGCACCATACAACCCCAAACACCTAGTAAATGTACCCTAGGTTACAGACCACGATATAAAAACAGTTCACCTAATATCCGCAACCCTTCTATATCCCACCGTGGACACTTGGCGTGAGTGGTGAGATTGAGGGTGGAGAAGATCGTCTACTTTGATTCACCTGAAGAAGCAGACCCAGAAGTGACACTTCAAGCCGCTAAGGAGCGTGCTACAGAATTAAATTTAGAGGATTTTGTCGTTGCATCTACAAGCGGCGCTACAGGTTTGGAAGCCTGTAGGATCTTCAGAGGCTTCAATCTAGTTGTAGTCAGGCATCAAGCGGGCTTAGAGTAGCCTAATGTTCAAGAAATGCGCTCTGAATATGAATCAGAAATAGTGAAAAGCGGTGCAAAGCTGCTTACAGCGACACACGCTTTATCTGGCGTTGAACGTTCTATTAGAAGGAAGCTGAATACTTATGGGCCAGTTGAGATCTTGGCAGAGGGGCTTAAGATGTTTGGGAACGGCTTAAAGGTCTGCATAGAGATAGCTGTTATGGCTGCTGACGCTGGTTTCATACCGGTGTATCAAGATTGCGTGGCTATTGCTGGAACTCGTAGGGGTGCTGATGCCGCGGTTGTGCTTAAGCCGGCCGATTCGAACAACTTCTTCGATCTTTACGTTAGAGAAATCATAGTCAAACCCAGGAGTAGGGGCTAGAGGCTCTTCGCCTCCTCGAGCTTTTCAGGCAGATATTTGTCAACGATCGTGGTTAAACCGTATTTTGCGAAGGCTTCTAACTCACTCTTCCTTTTTATCTTAAGAAACATATCGAGTTCACGCAGCCAGATCCCCTTTGCATACCTTGGGTCCTTCTTTAACTCGTATATCCTCTTAACATCTATCTCAGTTAAGGGGTCGCTTGGCAGACGATACTTGACTATGTCTGAGCCCCAGACGCCTATCCACTTGGCATCAGGAACCGTTAGATCTTGTAGATGAGCAGCACCGACAGACCCAGAAACAATCACCATAGCGATATGCTCGCCGTACACATCGCCGTCTGCAAGAATATACACTGGAAGCTTCAGCTCAGTATTCAGCCTCCTCAACATATAGCGTGTTGATCTTGGGGGTTGACCTGCTGTGTCAACGATCAACGCCTTAAACCGTTTGTGGACGTTCTCCTCAACGAACCTAGTGAATAGACCGCCTTTCTCAACAGCTATCACCATCTCAGCCGAGGTATCCACGAACTCAGCCGTGCTAAGACTAGGGCCGATAAGGTAGCCATCTGGGTGTGAAGCCAGGTTTAGGCGCTTACCCTCATAGCCAGGCACGGTATACTCTATCGTCAGATCGCCGAAGATCGCAGAACGCTCTTCGGGGTAGACGTTGAAGTCCTCTCTAGCCTTCGATAGCAGAACCTCTAGATCGGTTATTATCTCATCAGATTCTGCCTGATCGGTAAAATCTACACCGTACGCTTGGGCTGAGTAGAAGACATCTCTAAGTGTGGATGTCTTCGACGTCTCAACAAGCTTCTTTACGAACGAGGCAAGCCAGATCAGCTGAGTGAATGAACGAATGTGCTTAATGTTGTGAGCCGACCTCTTTATCTTCGCCGGACCGAGCACATACTGCCTAAGCCGCTCATCATAGACTATGTTGCTCACAGATCTGCTTGCCAAAGTGACTTCAGGGAAGTTCTCATCCTCAATATCCTCGTAGATCGTCTGACCCAGCTGGTAAAGCAGCCTCTTTACTTCATCCTTTCTCCTACTGGCTGTACTCTTCGAGCCTCCGCTGCTCAAATTTCACCACCTCTTCAACGTGATCAACCTCTTCCTCTCTGATGGGCTTCTCGCTTTCATCGACAAAAGGCTCCTCTACACTCTTCTTAAGCAGCTTCCTATAGTTTGGTGGTCTAGGCGCTCCTATAAGCTCGGCTGAAAACCTCGCAATTAAGGGCAGATACTTCTCATATATGTTCATCTTCTTCTTGACAAAAGCGAGTGTGCTCTTTCTGGAGAGGTAGGTGCTGAGTCTTCTAAGGACCTCCCTTAACCCGTTCTTCAGCTCTCTCTCAAGTTCGGGTCTGTCTGCCAGATACTCTTTTCCCACGGTCTTGTAAGGCACCTTAGTGGAGCACACGTGTGTTATGATGGTTAGAGGCGCATCCTGCGGAATCTTATACCTCTTCCAGTCTATCTCCTCATTAACCACCTTCCAAGATATATCATTAGCCTCATCATATAGAAGCGGGATTCTGTTAGCAAACCTAAGGAGCTTCAACCCAGGCTCAGCATTCTTCCCACCATACGCTAGACCAACCTCCACGATAAATGGGAAGCCAGAGTATGCGGAAGGAGGTCTCTGCACCACCGCTACAAACTCAGGCTGCAGTTCCTTTTCTATACCAGCAGCGAGAAGCTCCTCTCCTAAAGGTGATAGGCATCTAGAATCTGGTGGTAGGAACTTATCGTAGGAATGTAGAGCGCTCCCAAGCCTAGTTATCTCATCATTGGTCAGATCTTGAGGTTTCTTATTGTGGTCTAGACCAGCGTATCTTAGGAAGTCTTCTGCGATGCGCTCACCCACTCTATGAAAGTTCTTTGAAAGAAACTTCTTTAACGTGCTTTCACTAGATTCTCTGAGCAGCCTCCTAAGAGCCTCTAGGTCTATACCTAAGGGGTGTGGGAGCGTCTCTTTCGCTGGCTTCGGCATCTTCTCTGTCACCCGCTCATAGAAGCAGAGCCTACCACTTGGGTCGATGAAGAGAATATTGGCATAGGGTGTTACGAGCGCTGTCTGCTTAAAATATTCCTGTATCTTTAATCCAGCTCTACTATAGTCGCCTTCCAGTGTGAGCTGCACAGATACACCGGTTTTGCCGAGAGCTGGCTTAACCCATTTGTTAAGCACAAGAGGTGTATTGTCGTGTATGTTGATCATCAACTCAAATGTGTATGCTTTTTCACCATCCACCGAAGTCGTAACTAAAACGGGCTTGTTTGTTGTAATCTGCCCGTAAAGGATAGCCATTGTAGCACCCATACCGAACATCCCCCTAGACTGCTTGAGCTGAAATTTGCTCCCGTAGAATATGCGGGCGAAGGCGTCTGGGGCATACTTCGGCTCAACACCGGGCCCGTTATCTTGAACCTTCAGTACGTAGGGCTTTGGGTCCGTTAAAGCGCCATCAAAGTCAGCAGAAGTTATTCTCACGAATATATCTGGTAGTATCTCCGCTGCTTCACAAGCGTCTAAAGCATTCTCAACCAACTCTCTCGTCGCAGAATATAGGGCTCTGCTTGGATTACTGAAACCAGCCAGATCTCTATTTCGGTAAAAGAATTCACTAGGCGATATTTCTTTGAAGAGGGTCTGTCTCTTAGCCACCTTTACTCCTCCTCCCAAAGCTTCAGGCGCTCAAATTTTGCTTTATGCCTAGCTCTCTGCAGCATCCTATACACTGTGCTGTGTTGGCTTCCTGATGCGAGCATCTTAACAGCTTCTGACGCGAGCCTAACACCCTCCGGCTCACCTATTATGGCTACAGTATGTCCATAAACAGAGATCTCAGCCCCTGTGAGCTCTTCTATCACTCTTCTTGCTTTGCCGCGCAACCCAATTATTCTGCCCTTTATCCTAGTTAAGGCGTCTTTAGATCTACCCACATATTCTCGAAGATCTATAGTTTCAAGCACGCTGCTATCGCTAAGGAGCTTGAACGCTCTTTGAGGCGAAAACCCTCGACCTATCGCATTAATTATAGCTACAGCTTTAAATGGCTCAGCCTCCTCAACCGAACCCTTTAGCTTCACGGTAACCTCTCCGGTCTTGCTGTCGACAGCAAGAGACACATTACAAGTCTTCTCTATCTCCGCTTTCGTCGAACCCTGCTTACCCAACAGTACCCCTATGCGATCCAAAGGTATCTTTAGCGTCTGTTCAAAGCTCATTCGCCTTTCACTTTTTTGACTAAAGTTTGTATGCGTAGAGTCTTCACACCGTTTTTGTCGAAGAATCGGTTCAGATTTTCTAAGTCACGTAGGAGAAACTCATCTGCACTAGGGTGGTCTATGCTTACCGCAGAGCCAAAATCAAATAAGATGACTTCTCCCTTCCACTTAAAGATGTTGTACTCAGAGAGGTCTGCGTGGACCAGTTCTGCCTTCTGGTAAAGTAAACGTACCTGCTCTATGCAAAGGCGGTAATCTTTCTGCGTAACCTCTTCTGCATCTCTTAGAGTCGGGGCCGGTGTACCGTTCTCGCCTATGAACTGCATGACAAGTACATTACGGTTCAAACCGAAGGGTTCAGGAACCCTAACACCCGCCTCATAGGCTTCGGTTAAGTTACGATACTCTTTCCGAGCCCAGACCTCAATTACATCGTGTATGCCCCTACCTACTTCAGCAAATCTTGGGTCGCCTTCTATATATGGTAGGCGCCTTCTGAACTCAGAAGCTACTGTTAGATAGATCTTCACCGCAACGTCTGTGCCATCAGCCTTCTTGCCCCAATAGACTCTTGACTCTTTGCCAGTTTTGACCGCGCCTAAGAGTATGTGAAGCACACCTTTGTTAATAAGCTTGTAGAGTGCCATCTTGGTGCCTTTGTCGAAGACGTCTTCCACCACCTCATAGTCTTCCGAACGCTTCCTAAGGTATCTGCTCTTCTTCTCGTACTCTAGTATCCTCGCCCTTACCTCCTCTGGAAAGTCTCCTTCTCCACCCCACATCAATACTCATCCTCATAGGTCTAATGGTAGGTACCCTTGTGACTTTAAGAGGTCTACTTGTGCTACCGTGTAGCGCCAAATAATATCCCCACGCTCATCGCTCTTAAAGTCCCAAGGCGCCACCAAAACTACATCGTTATCCCTAACCCAAATCCTACGCTTAAGCTTCCCTCTTATTCTACCTATCCTAGTCTTACCATCAGCGCACTTAACAACCATAAGGTCACTTCCAAGCCTCTTAACCACTCTACCAAGCACCTCCCCTTCACTAGGATAGACCATCTCCTTTAACTCCTCTTCACTTATCACCTTCCTCTTTCCCATACTTAATCACCTACTTTACCCTCTTCACAAACATACAGCAGGGTGTAAGCTTATTATATGGTGGATAAGCAAATGTAATAAACTTTTATGAAGTCTCAACCGCAGCCGCTAAGGCAGCACACATAAGGGCATCAAAAATCTATCAAAAAGGAGATAACAGAAGCACTTCCAAGAGGCTTCGAATACAAATGGCATCGACTTACGATGAATTCTCAGCTCATAGCCTTATTCTCCCCTTAGCAAACACAGTTAACACCAATTCACCAAGCTACGGATAACCGTAATATCCCTCTTTAGCAGATAGGGTAATGGGGAGAGGCGCAGTCCAACCAATCGACGGGCGATCTGACCAATACACTGGGATGACGAGCAAAGTGTTGGGCTGTGCTTCAGTCCGCCTCAGAAGATGGGCCGGTAGTTCAGCGGTATGAGCAGCTGCTTTGGCTGGTGCATACGCCCGCCTCGCACGCGGGAGGTCGGGGGTTCAAATCCCCCCCGGTCCACCTCACAAACAACCGCTCTAGGCTCCGTGTTTAGGGCATTACTGCCGGCAGTAATGGCGTTACTACCGGTTGTAATGATCGGCTTTAGGGCGTCGAGGAGGTCTGGCCAACGTTTTGCGGCTTCCTTGAGGAGGGGTAGTTCGAGGTTGACGAAGATTTTGAGTTTGCTGATGATTCTGTGCTTCATAACCCTAGCGAAATTGGGGGTTGGATTCGCCAAACCTCGCAAGAAGTCGATCTCCGTCTTCGTTAAGAGAGCCGGCTTTACTTCCACGGATCCCACCCACCGTCTTCCTTCCAGTATGGGTAATACAAAGGACAGGCGTAGTCATATTTATCCCAGAACTCGCAGGCTTCGACCTGTAGGTTGCAAAATTTGCACCCTACGCAGAGTCTCTTTGATCGCTGTGGCCCAACCGTCTCCTCTTCTGGCGAGTCATTCAGGGAGCTCACCTCCCCGTCCTCTATCAGCCCAAGATCAACCTTCCCGACCCCTCAATCCCCTCTCATCGGAGTCGATCATTGGTCTTCATCTCTCCGTCCCTTTTGGGACGTGGCTTCATCGAATAGAGGCTAGGTTTCGCATCGTTTTAAATGCTGCTTCAAATCCGAAAGTGCTGTAGAGTGGCCTAGTATGTTGTGGGCTAGGGTTCGAAAGGCTGCCTCTTCATCTATTTGTGCTGGGAGTTTAGGTTAGCTTTAGCGGTAGTCTGAGCGTGGAGATGAAGTCGTCGTAGATGAGGGTAGCTTCTGTTATTGTTTTGGGTACTTCGAAGCATATCTTACCTCTTGCGGTCTCTCCTGGCAGCAGCTTTGCACCAGAGAGTGGGGTTGGAAGGGAGGCGGATGCTATTGAGACAGAGTATCTTACTCCTTTCTCGTCGGATAGTTGGAAGAATAGGGCTGAGATGGATTCCTCCCGCCTTCCGATGTTCTTTATGGAGACTTCGAGGACTAGGTACTTCATCCCCTCCTTCGGCTTCCAGACGTCGATGATCTCTTCGAAGCTTAGTGAATGTAGCGTTAGCTCAAGCCTTCCGTCTTTAACCGATGTTTCTGCTCCGCTTACCGTTTGTTGAGTTGTTTCCTCTCTGGTTAGGGTTTGGGTTACGGTCACCGTTTCTGTTATTTGTTTCTCTTGAGTTACGGTTTTAGTTATCGTCTGTGTTTCTGGTGTGAGTGTTACGGTCCTGTATTCGGTTAACGTTGTTGTTTGAGGCTTAGGTGCTGATGAAAGCCCAGTACCATACGCGGCTAGGGCCACTATTATCAGCAGAACTATGAAGCCAGCAACCAAACCTACTGTTTTAAGCTTCATACCCTTCCATTCGTGTTTTTTGGTATTTAAGTGTGCTGGACTGGTGCTTGAAAACTATCATATCGGCGGCGTATAATCCCTCATGATCTGGGGTTGCTTGGTTCGCAAAGGATACAGAAATCTTTCGATCCCTGAAGAACTCTACTTAGAGCTTGAGAGATTCTTGAAGGATTCTAAGGGGAGATATGTTTCGGTCTCCGAAATTGTGAGGGTTGCGATAAGAGAGTTCCTCGATAGGCAAAAGCAAAGGAGAACAATTTAGGCAATTAACGCTCGCTTCTCTGGAGCTTAAATACTCCCCCGGGGGTCTCTGCTCGCACGCAGGAGCGTACCCTTAGGATCTGAGAGAAGGGTTGTTTGGCACTTGGACTCCTGCTCCCTAGGAGCCAAAACATCGTGCTCTTTAGACGCTGAGGCAGCGTGCGGTATCAGGATAACAGGTCTATAGGGGTGGTGTTTGCAGCCTAGAGGGTGGTGTAACAGATGTAGAAGTGTAGATATCTACGGGACGGTTTGGTTTTCTGCAAGTTGTGAAAGTTGTGTAAGCTGTGCAGTAACGGGTGACGGTTGTTGTGCTACGGGTGGCTCAGGGGTTTGGTTTGGTGACGGTTGTTCCAGTTGTGACGGTTGTGACGCAACGGGTGACGGAGGGGGGATGTTCTGCTACCGAACATACCGAACATACCGACCTACCGAACATACCGAACATACCGAACATACCGAACATACCGAACATACCGAACATACCGACGATACCGACTGGAGGGGGTTGGTTCGGGTACCGATGGTGCAGACGGTGTAGAGGTGACGATATCTACATGAGGGGGTTGCCAGGATCTTAACACGCTCTCTATGCGGTTGCATTCTAGTGCAAGATTGAGTTTGCTTAAGGATATATTGTATTTTACTGGTGCTATGCGGGTGCGGTATGCGTAAAATATCGGTTTTTGAATAAAGTTTATACAAATTTTTGATGGTAGAAAGTGCGAGGTGATGTGGATGGCTGTTCGCGATGCGAATGTGTTGGAATTGAATAGGAGGTATAGGGAGAGGTGGGAGAAGGTCGAGGACTCCAGGGTTATAAACGTGCAGATTGCGGCGAAATCCCTCGGCTTTGTTGAAATGGCCGCTTCGGTTATCGATGAGCAGTTTAAGGGGCGATGCAACATGTCGCGGATTTTCTACGACCCGCGAGACGACATCTACAGGTGCTACGTGAAGATACGATTCAACATCAAAGGCGTAGACATTTAAGCTAACATCTAGTCCTCGAAAATAGGCTCACCATCTTTCCCTTTTCTTTTGATCGTCTTAATCTCCCAGTTTAGGCAGTAGTATTTTCGCTGGGGGATTATCTTCAGAAATATCGGCGGGTGATGATTATCCTCCTCTAATTGCCGCTTATACTGCAGCAGCTCCTCGCGAGGTGCACCCCAATCTTTTTGCAGTTCATTCAAAACGAATTGCTTGACTATGTGCTTATAATATTCCCTGCATTCTATCGAAGGTATTGCTTTCGCCGAGTCAGATCGCGTGATGTACCGATAAACCCTCTCATAGGTATTGCACTCTTTGAGGTACTTGGATATGCCGTCAGCAATCGTTTTGGGTCTGCGGACATTCAACAAGCCCCTTGCAACTCTTTCGCTGAACTCTTTAGAGAAAAGGAGAACAAACCTATTATTCGCCGCTGGAATAAACTTGCCGTCTTCCCACAAACCAACTATCAGCTTCCCACCATCATCTGTGAAAACGGGTTCTCTGTGTATGAAGCCCTCTGAGTCCCTCCACTCCCTCATCTTCACACCGCTAAGAACCTTAACTACGCCCTTCGCAATCAACCCAGTCGTAGGTTTATGAAGCCTATCGTGAAGCGTTGCCTTAGGAAGATTAGTCACCCTCTGAAGCTCGCTAAACCTCAAAGCCCCATATTTCAGCAACGCCAACCAAATCTTAGATTCAGACTCCTCGATCTGCCTCCTCTGAACCTCACCTAAACCACGCAAACGAACCCCCGAACAATTTTCCGCATTGAAATCGGTTATTTAAACGCTATTATGTTATTAAAGCGGGGTGATGTGGTTGAGGATAGTGACCGTTTGGCTGCCGGATGATCTGCTACAGAAGATCGATCAAGCACGTGGCGACGTGCCTCGAAGCAGATGGATCAAGCGTGTATTGGAGCGGGCGTTAAATGAAGCAGGCTAAGACTATAAGGCGAAGCTTAGGGTGGCTGGTTTGGAAGGGAGTAGAAGTGTGACCGTGAGAATTATGGGGGAGACCCCAGAGGACGTTAAAGCGGTGGCCACAGCGATAGAAAACTCGTTCAAGGGTCGGTGCATCACTTCCCCGATTTTTCGTAACACCAGAGATCCTGGTTTTCGGTGTTATGTGAACGTGAGAGTTGAGAGGAAGGATGGTGGGATTGAACGAGGAGAACGTCAGAAAACTCAAGAAGTTTGAAATACCGATAGCGAAGATCAGGCTCCCAGTTACGTATGCTGGTGTTGAGAAGCGGTTAAAGAAGCTCGATAAAACCGAGCCTAAGGGTGCAGTAGGCTTCTGCCCCTCCTGCAAAAAGGTTTACGTAGATAACCCAAACAACTTATGCCCTATCTGTAAGCAGCCGCTTCAGATACGATTTTTCACGCATTTGTGGAATCTTGGTGCTGAACATGTGGGGCGTAAAGTTCTCGTTAAAGCGTTGATTGCTGGCGAATCCCAGCCTAAGGCTTTCTACCCTTTCGTTGAGGCTAGATGCGGTCGATGCGGCACCATAGCCCAAGTGGATTTACTCGCAGAGGGGGCTTCCAGAGCTTTGGTTGCGATCTTCTCTCGAGATTTAACGGCTGAACAAATCATACGTGACAGCCTTGAAAAAGACGGTTGCGAAGAAGGCGGTAAACATAAATGGAGTATTGAAGAGGTAGGAGAGCCGCAAGACTACCGGGAGCTCTTCCTGAGAGACATATTTGACTTCGAGGAGGTCACTGAGAAGTCGGTTACAGCCCGGAATTATCGAGCGTATTTTCTTGGAAAACCACCTTCAGAGAAGAAGGTGCTACTAGACGGCGAGGTTGTTTTAACCCCTAAGAATGAACTTGTGCTACTCGTGAGGGAAGCAACGCCTCTTGATGATTTCAGTCAAAGAACAACACTCACAGAGCACGACCTCAAGCAGCTTCAACAGCTTCAGGGGATGAGCTTCGAGGGGCTGTTGAATTTTGCGGATTCTTACGTAGCCCCGAGGATCGTGGGGCGAGAATATGCGAAACTCTGCTCACTTCTCACAGCGTGCTCACCGACCTGGATTAAGGTGGGGTATAGCATCGAGCGGGGCTGCCTACGCACACTGTTTATCGGAGACCCCCGCACGGGCAAAGGCAGCATAATCGAGTATTACGCTGAAACTTTGAAGATCGGGGAGCACGGTGTAGGTGAAGCTGCTTCAAGAGCAGGGCTGCTGTATTTTGTTGAACCCGAAACAAACACTTTGATCTGGGGTCTGCTTGTACAGGCTGACCTCGGCTTAATCGGTATAGAAGGGCTGCACGGCCTTCCTTCTGAGCAGCTTGCGGAGTTTCGTGAAGCTCTGCATAATATGCGAGTTGAGGTGAGCAAGAAGGTCTCTGGCTCGGCTTGGGCTAGAGTGCGGATTTTAGCGGACGCGAACACACCTATCCCTTTAAGCAACGAAGTCTACCCAGCATTGGCGATCACGAAGGTAAAATGTTTGCAGGATCCAATCGACGTTACACGCTGGGATCTGATGGTGCCGTTCGCCTCAACAGACGTGCCTCCAGAGAAGATCGCCGAAGGCAGGGAGCTACCTGCTGATTACGAAGAAAAACTCCTGCTGCTTAAGAAACTCATAGGTTGGGTGTGGAGTAGGCGGGTCGATCAGATTACCTTCTCAGCAGAGGCTTTAGCGAAGGCGAAGGCAGCAGCCCCTAAGCTCATAGAAGAATATGCGGTAGATGAGGTGCCGCTCATCCACAACGCTACTCTTGAAACCCTGCTTAGGTTGGCTTGCAGCTTCGCAGCCCTCACATTCTCTTCCCCTGACGGTAAGCAGCTTGTGGTGAAAGAGGGGCACGTTGAGATGGCTGGGAGGCTGGTTAGGGAGCTAGCAGAGCTCTGGGACCTAGCTGGTCTTAAAGCCGCTTTAGGTTCGAGGGAGTTGAGTGACGAAGAATATGAGAAAGTTGAGAAACTATTAAAGGAGAGCGAGGTTGCTAGAAGACTTCTAAACGAGATAGCCTTACGGCCTGAGAGAAGCAACATTCTCGCAAACAAACTGGGGTGTAACGCCTCATACATTCGAGATGTGGCAAATGAGTTCAAAGCTCTGGGGTTGGTGAAGACCACGTCAAGAGGCTACGCTCTAACGGCAAAGGGAGCGTATGTTGTTAGGCATCTTCTCTTAAAGCCTCCACCGACGCCACCCAACAAAACCAACAGCCAGAAAGGTGGGGGGTAGGTTGGCCGACATCATAGTCGATCCACCTGATTTGATGCTGGCTCTAAAACTCTGCCAAGATAAAGATGTGGGGCTTGGAATCAAACATATCTACGTGGTGCCTAGGAGCCACAAGGCTTTAGAAGGCGGAAAATATGAGGGCAGAGTAATCGGCGATACTATCTACTTAAGTAAGCATTCAAGAAAGCTCTTACTACATGAACTGCTCGACCTCCATATAACAAAATACGCTGTTGACCCCTCACTCGACCTTCTCAACAAACTGCTTGAAGGCTATGAAAAACTGATTTACGAGAGAAAAGAGAAATGTGTTGAAGACCTAGAACGCCTCTTAACCTCGAATGAAGTAAGAAAACTTCTGGAGGATGAAGAACCTTCGGTAAAAACCCCTCTGGCCAAAGTCTATTCCGCAAAGTTTGATAAAGAGTACGGTGCGTACGTCTTAAAGATCAAGAACGCTGATCCACGTTTTAAAGACCACGCACCCATCACCATCTTAACCGCCAAGGAATGTAAGAGGGGCGATGTGATCCCACTTAAGGATCTTAAGCTGATCCCCTACATTGAGGTCTGGCCTCCTGGGAAGGGGTTCTATGTTAGCGACTCGCTTCTTAAGAAGCTGGAAATACCTACGGCGAAGAAGGCAGCGGAGGAGGAGGTTGCGAAGATAAGGAGGATGCGGGTTGAGGCAGCGAAGGAGCGTCTTGAGAAGGGGTATGACATCGTCCTCAGCTACCCTAAAGCCTTCAAAGTCGAGTATGAGCAAGATGGAGATATTGTTTACGTGACCTCTCAGCGGCCGCCCCTCCGCTTCTCATTTAAGCCGAGGAGTAAAGACGTCTTCGGCGAAGTTCTACGCGAGGTGGAGAAGCGGAGTCTAGGTGGGCTGTGGGATAGGTTGGTTGAAGGCGGGGGAGGATGAGGAAAATAAAACCATTCACTGTTCCCGTAGCTCGTCTTAGGGACGACGGCTTATTAGAAATCGAGGACGATCTGGCCCACGTTTATAGAGCCATAGCTGAGCTTCTCGCTAAGAGGTATGGAAAGAAGAGAAGAAGTAACTTCATCGGCTCAAGGGATTTAGAGGATAAGCAGATAGGGGTTGTAGGCCAATTTATGTTTCAAAGCCTTCTTAACCAGCTAAGGATACCGCATATATCAGATAATCCAGTTTTTGTATTCAGGGAGCACAGAATCCTATGGGACTTCTTGGTTCCTAACCTCGGCTCAATCGAGGTTAAGACCTTCAGACCAACAGACCACTACTTTATGGTGAAAAAGAATCTATGGCTGAGTGAAGTAGAAGGTAGAGGCGAACCAGATTACGTTGTTGCCCTAAGGCTCCTAAGCAGCTACACAGCTAAACCAGAGGGCTGGCTCTTCGGCTCCGAGGTTTCTAAGCTACCAGTCAGCGAGAAGGGAGGTAAACTTACCCCGTTCTGCGATGCATATTTCTGCAGATTCGAGGAGCTCCGCCCCTTCCCCGAGTTCTTAGCGAGGTTGAAGAAGTGTTCACTAAGCAAGTGCCGCAGTTAATGGGGGGTTATGCTGCTGGCTGTTGGATTTGTTGGTTTTGTTGGATGCAGCACCCCCATCACCCGTTGATGCACAACCTACACTACTTGCACAACCTTCACCTACCAATAAACCCGATGGTAACGTCACTTGCTCTTCTTAGGAGGGGTGTTGCCGATGTACTACTCTAATCAAGATGTTCTTGAGGCGTTGGCTTACCAGTGTGCTGGTAGAGAGGTCTTCCTAAAGGGTTTGGATAGAGTGAGCCCAAGGCCTCTTAAGGCTGAGGGTAAGGAGGAGCTGGTGGGCCTCTTCGAGAAATACGGGTTTAAGGATAGGTTCGGGGTCTTCTCGTCGGTTGAGCGGTACAGCAACCCTCTGGATCCAAGCTCTAAAACGGGTTGGGACTTCGTGATAGATCTCGATGGAGGCAGCTTAGATCAGCTTAAGATATGTGTGTTGAGCTTAATTGGGGTGCTGGAGATCTTCGATCTCAACTCGGTTAAGGTAAAGTTCTCCGGAAGGAGGGGCTTCCACCTCAGCGTAAGCGGGGAGGCATTCGACGCGTTCTCTAGCAGAATAGAGTTTCTGAACGCCTACCCTAGGCTCCCCAAGGCGATCTGCGAGTTCCTAGAAGCGGCACTCAAGCCGGAGCAGAAGCGGGGCGTGAAATTCGACTACGAGATCTACCAGCCCAGGAGGCTCCTAAGGTTGGCGTACAGCCTACACGAGGAAAGCGGCTTGGTGAGCCTACCCCTATCAGCGGAAGAAATCCGCTCCTTCAAGCTGGAGGATGCGGCACCGGAGAGGGTTAAGGTCGATTGGGGTTGGTTAACCGCCAAACCCAGGGTCGGCGAAGCCTGGAACCTCCTCGACTCGGTTTCAGAGTGGCTGAAGAAGAGGGGCGAGGAAACACCCGCTCTCAAGATCATCAAACCTCCGACATCGAGCAGAAGCTTCAAGGGATACGCGTGGATCGAAGCCCTTCTAAGCAAACCAGTAGACGACGGCAGACATAGGATACTCTGGCTGATCGTCGCACCATACCTAGTGAACGTCAAGGGGCTGAGCGTAGAAGAAGCCGAGCGGGCAGCCCTACAGTACCTAGAGAGGTGCGATAAAGTCAGGAGGATAGAAGATAACGTTAGACGGCTAGCCCGCTACTACGTGAAATACGCCAAAGACCACCGCCTCAAACCACTAAGCCTATCGAAGCTGCGAAGCAAATACCCAGACCTATACGAAAAAGTAAGGCCCCAATCAGCGTAGCCGACTAGGCTTTAGCCGTGAACACGCTCCTACACAAAAGCAAGAGGGGCCTATAGGCAATATAAACCTCTTTGAAGTAGGCTAGGCTGATTAACGGAGTCGCCAACACACGCGCAAACAATAGCCCCCTAGGGGAGCATATAAACTCCCTCAAAGTAAAACCCCAAAAACCAAAAAAGAAGGGTAAGGCCTCGGGGTTGGGCTAAGGTGCCGAGGCCTCTTCAGGTTAGGATTCTGAGGCTGGCTTGTTCGTATATAGCTTTCAGCCGCTTCGGCGAATAATCGCTGTAATGTCTGGCTAGTATTGATTGGGGCACTCGCCCTTGTAGGGCGTCTATGTAGCGGTCGGGTACACCTCTTTCACCCATCTCTTGGCTGAACCAGTCCCGTAGATCCTTCGGCCTCAGCTGCGTGTTGGACGCCTTCCTTATCTGAGCCCACTCTCTTTTGAAGTCGCTCAGATCCCAAGGGAAGATCTTATTGGTCTTCTGGTAGCGTTTATCTTTCGCCCTCTCCTCCAGCCACTCTTTAAGGGCTTGCTCAGCCTCCTCGTTGTAGAAGCTGAACCACGCCTTCTTCGTCTTACCTGTATGGCATCTGGGTGTGATCATTCGGTTTTTGAAATCAACCTCGTCAAGGGTCAAACTCAACACTTCGCCTCTCCTCAGCCCCGAAGAAGCCAAGATTAGGAAGAAGGCCCGCATCTTCACCGACTTTATGGCATAGTGGAAGCGGCGAAGCTCCTCGGTTTCAACGATACGCTTCGGCTGGTAGACGTGTGGGAACTTGAAGTCAGAAAGGGGGTTCGGTTGGTTCACGAAGCGGCTATATGCTATCACGGCTTTAAGGTAGGTTGAGTAGGTGCTGAAGCGCCCCTCTCCTCGAAGCTTTTTGAGGAATTCTCTGATCTCGTTTATCCCGCCACCCGTGAATTTCACCAAATGCCTAAGGCGCTGCGGATAATCCGTTTGAGTCCTCCGACTATACCCCTCGTCAGCTAGCCAACGTTTGAAGGACGCTAACTCCTCACTTGTAGCTTCGATCTTCTCCACGCGGGAGGTCGGGGGTTCAAATCCCCCCGGTCCACCAGTCACTAGCGTTCCGAAAATTTGATTGGTCTTTCGAGGTTTACGGTTAGGTTTGCTAGTGCTTCGAGGGCAGCGACTTCATGTTTGCTGTGTGCCTCTACGCATAATCCAAGTAGGATTGTTGCCCTTGTTTCTGCGGCGAGTTCAACTACGTGTCTTAGGAAGGTGTATGCTTTGTCGAATCCTGTGGTAAGTATGAGATCAGTTAGGTTGTCGAAGATTATCAGGGTCATGTTTGAGAGGTTTAGTTCAGCTAATGCTGCTAACATTTCTGAAGGGTCTTTTATTGAAACGTATGATCTTATCGCTTCTAACTCGGAGTGCCGTGTGAGTGTTAGGTATATGTATTTTACATCTAGTGGTGTAAGCGCCTCTTCTACTACGCTTCCTCTTCTTGTGAACACAGATATGTCGTAACCTTTTGCTAAGGCTTCTACTGTTAATCTTTTGAGAATCAGCTTTAAGGTGGTTTGTGTAGTAAATTCCAGTAGAATAGCTTTTCCAGCGTTTTCTTCTAGTGGTTGACCTAATATTAGGTTTGACGCTTTTAGTGTATCTTTGGTGATCGGCTCGTTTAGGAAAGGTAAGGTTGGGGGCTCAGAGGTCAGATCTGCTAAAGATGTTTGGAGCGTGGAGATTATGCCGAGCTTTGACGCTTTACGCCAATTTAACTCTAAGACCCTATTGATCTTTCTTACGAGGAGGCTTGCTGCTCTAGGTGAGTTGTCTGCTATCTGTGAGAGGATAGATGATAGGAAGCTGTTAAAGATGGTTATAATCTTGATGGATGGGTCTTGTTTATGCTTCTCTAAACATTTGGCTATTGAAATGTATCCTTCAGCGTCTGCCTCTATATCCTTCAGCACATCGTAGAGAAGCAAGCGGTTAAGCAACTCGCTGCCTAAAACGTTTTTGAAATCTGGGAAGGCTGCTAGTAATATCCTCTTGTATATTCTGAGAGCAGCCTCTGTATCAGAGACATTATGCAGGCTCTTATCTACTTCGATCTTCTGCATCAACCTTCCACCATCCACACCGTATAGTATATCACCAGCCAAAAGAAACTCTGCTCGTTTTAAGAGCGCGTCATCCAACTTATGTGCCTCTTCGGCTGGTAGGGTTGCGTAGGCAGCGTTTATGACGGGTAAGTAGGGGTCGAGAAGCGAGATAAGTTTGTGTTCGTGTAGATAGTCTAGCGTCTTTTCTATAATCGATACTATTGTTGGCGGTCTATCTTCTGTGAAGACGGGCTGATCCTCGACGTATTTTACATAGGGCTCTATATCGGTCTCCTTCACGAATTGCGAGAAGAGCATATATTTTTGACCTAAAGCGCCGCCTGGCAAAGTATCAAGCAGAGTGTTTAGAAAGCGGGTATATCTGCCGGAAAGACTTGATACTTGTAAGTATGTTAAAGTTACTTTAGGTCTAAGAGTTAAAGCGTAGCCCATAGCTACAAACGTCAATATGTGCAAAATACCACCAAACGGCGGTATATCCGCACCCGTTACAAGCAGAAGGTTTGTGACAGAGAAACCTATAAACTGAAAGATCAGATAAGCATACAGAAGGATGTTTAATTTACGTTTAAGTAGGGGATTAGTTGCAGCACGGTATAGGAAGTAGAGCGCTAAGAGTATTGCTAGGTTGTAGGCTTCGTTGGTCAAGCCACGTGCTGCAACTGATAATAGATCGCCTGCGAGGCTATATGACCAGCCGAAGCTTGTGTATGTGAATCGAAACTCTCCGAATCCTAGATAGATTATTGAAGTTAGGGAGGCGGGCAGAGCAACGAGCAAATAACGTTTCTTAGGTGAACGAATTGCAAACGCCATAGATAGGTATACGCCTTGTGCTACGAACAGAGAGATAGCGCCGATCCTAAAGAAGAGTTCTGAGATTTCAAGATAAGGTGTGGTTCTATGTATGAAGACTGAGAGAGACCAGCATGAAATTAGTAATGAGTAAAGGAGAAGAATATGATTCACCATGACCCTTGGTTCTTTGTGTAATATTCTGACCGAGACTGCTAACCCAACTATGGCTGCAGCAATATATTGTGTTGACCAAAGTAGTGTTGCGCTCATTTTTCACACACTTCTGAGAAGGTCAAAAATGTCAGCTCTATCCATGGGTATGATCTTCGGCGCTTTAAGTTGGCCTAGTGGTAAGCCGAGCTTGGTTGCTCTTATTAAATATCGTGTAAATGCGCCTTGCCTAAGGTACTCGACCTTTACGATTTGTGAAGGTCTTCTTATTCTGAAGATTCTCACATACTCTGCAAATTCATGTGAGATATTCATTAGCGAATTAAATATCTGTTTTTCAGCTTCTTCTTCGGAGTAGTCCCACTCCTTCTCCATTAGGAAGTGTAGGTGCTCCTCTGGGGTGAACTGTTTAAAAACTGCCCATTTGTCAGAGTTTCTTAAACCCGCCTGCGTTAAAGCTTCAGCTATAAGCCTTTCAGTAAGCCTAAAGTAACCATATACGTCAATAACGTGAACTTTCCTTCCCTCGCAGGAAAAGATAGGCATACCGTCATCACTTATCTTCACAACCCTAAACAAGTCACCGCTCTTATACCTAGCTAAACCAGAGCCAAAGGGTGTAACAACCATCTCATACACTTCATCTTTCTTCACCTCATCTAACGCAACTACTTCACCGTATTCGTCGATGAACTCATAGTACCCTGAGCGAAGGTTCGGAGTGAGATTCAATCTATCATCAGGAGTACCCATCAGAGCTATCCCCGCTTCAGAAGAACCATAAATGTTCAAAGGAAGAATTCCGAAGGTGTTCTTAAAGAATTCGCAGTAGACTCTTGTATCAGCACCTCCCACCATAGCTCCCTTCAGCGGGAACACGTCAGTAACATTCACACTGTTATGCGCCTTGAAAAAGCTTTTCAGAACTCTGTAGAAGAAATAGAGCTTCGTAACGCCAAAGTCTACAGACTTATATAGGTCTCTAAAAAACGCTGTTTGATCTGTGAAGTATCTGAATAGCATATAGAATGTGGCTGCATTGGCTCCGCCAACAACCACTTTTTCACCCTTTTCCATAAGTTTTAGAGCAAGATAAAACTTCTTTCTGGTATCTGGAATATTATCTGTAACTTCTAAAGGTGGTACAGGTTGGAAATATGGAATGACAGACTTTATCGACCAGCCGCTCAAATATGGTATTGGTGCTACGACATTCAGCCCTTTATCACCTATTTTATACTTTGTTTCACCCCATCTTTCGCTGCAAGCAAGCATCCCGGCTGCTATAGAGTCTAAGCGGAAGTTCTCCCAAAAAAGATCGCCGTGCACCAGCCACTTACTGTTTCCCGTCGAGCCAGTTGTCTTCACTACTATGGCTAGCTCATATGGCAAAGCGTCTTTAACTATGTGAGCGATCCTTTTTGCTAGCTTACAGTAGTAGTCTGCAAGAAGTTCGCCTTCTTTTTTCGGCTCTTTTTGGGTAAGGGTTTGGAGAGTATTTCCGAATTCCACCATCTCTTTGTAGTCGTGGTAGTCTGTTAGCGGTATCTGCTCTATGCGCTCTGCGGTAGGAGCGAGCCGCTTGTAAGTTACGGTTTCTTTCCATCGCTGCAGGTGCTCTTGAAGCCGCTTCAGATTCTCCTCATATTGGTAGGCGAAGCTCTTTTCAAAGAAGCCGCAAGACTGTTTGTAAAGAGCCTTTTCATCCAAATATGATCCCTATTCAGCGAGTATAGGCATTATCTTGAGGCCGACTTCGTGCTGAATATCGAATCTAAAGTATCTTAGATCGTGATCTGTTCCACGCATCTTTAATACGGCAAGACGCCGCTTAAATTCATACCCTTCACGCTGAAGCTCCAAAACTATCACGCCATCTACAACAAACTCCTCGATCCCGATGCCCATCATAGGGTAGCCGAAAGGCACTTCAGCGACGAAAATGGAGGTGCAGTCCGTCTGCTTCAGTAGCTGTTTCAGAAGATAAACTATGTTCCTAACTTTATACCGCTCACCCAAGCTTATAGAGAGGGCTGTAACAGAATCGATGACCAGACGCTTTATGTTGCGCGTAGGGATAGGCTCTAAGATAGTCTTGATCACGTGATCTAGACCTTCTTCAGAAGTAGAGAAGAGATCCAGGTAGGTGAAGAGACCCTTCTTCTCAAGCGTATCAAAGTTCCAGCCTAAGCCGAGCATATACCTCTTGAAGGTATCACGGGGCTCTGTGAAGCTGACATACATACCATTCTCATTATAATCAGTTATGCCGCTGTAGAG
>Ga0078972_1009002_pt1 | contig 20148 bp, 16 predicted proteins | sample YelNatPaOPGAMG01_FD_67568 | JGI IMG/M metagenome (GOLD analysis project Ga0078972, IMG submission 67568) | Hot spring thermophilic microbial communities from Obsidian Pool, Yellowstone National Park, USA - OP-RAMG-01 (SPADES assembly) (version 2) | ecosystem: Environmental > Aquatic > Thermal...
AGCATGCATATAGATAAAGCTATGATGCTTTTAGGGATTTGAATCAGAGAGTTCTCGTTACTCTTTTTTCTCTCCATCTCTAAAGAAGGGTAAGCTCTGTCAAAGTATGCCTTAATTTCGCCAAATGTGAGCCTTTATGGGTTAGGAAAAGCCAATCTCTTTAATGTACCATGCCAATATTTTTAACTTTCTCTTAAAGATCCTCAAAAGGGACCCTAATCGAATATGACTTTGCCGTATCCCTGTTGCATGGCCTCCTTGATTCTTACTTCATCTTACACTCTGTCTCTTCAATGGGAGGTGTTACCTGTTCCGCAGGGAAGATCCTAACGGGATCCAAGATCCTAATGGGGTACTTGGGATCCGCCTTAGTCTTCCCCCAGGTGGCTGGACTTAGGGCCTGATGGTCTTCCCTCCTAATCTTAAGCTTGCCTATGGGGGCCTCCAATTCAAGCCCTTCCAGCGCCTGGATCACCTTGTCCTTGTCAAAGGACTTTGCCTTTTCCACAGCCGCCTTGTAGGCATAAACAGCCGCATATGCCCCATGGGCATTGTATGATGGATACTCTTCATACTTCTTGTGATATGCCTCCACGAAAGATTTGTTCAGCGGGCTTTGATTGGCCAAGAACCAGTATCTGGTACCAACCCAGAGATTCTCGGGCATCTTATCCTTGAGGGCATAGAGTACTTCTGTTGCAGCCCCTAAGGTCATCAGTACCTGCCAGTCTTTCTTAAAAAATCCCATCTCGCTGGCCTGTTTCACAAAGTCTATGAGATTACCTCCCCAAAGGGATATGAGCACACCCTCTGGATTGCTTTCCATAACCTTGGTTATATAAGGAGCAAAGTCAGTGGTCTTGGTGGGAGCAAATGCCACCTGCTCTTTTCCAAAAAACTTCACATCTGGCTTTAACTTGCTCAGGTATTTTTGGAAATACTCCCAGGATTCATAGCCAAAGGCATAGTCAGGACCTATGGTGGTCCAGGTCTTTGCCTTGGACTCAGAGGCAATGATTGCCGCTGCCTTCACATTCTGGTTTAAGCTCACAGAGACCCTAAAGGTATACTTGTTACAAAGCTTGCCCGTAACAGCAGGCGTTGCAGCATGGGTCACTTCAACGGGGTCTGAAGTTCCTCCATGAGCGGCACCACTGTCTGGGCAACACCACTTGAATCCAAACCAATCACCACTCCCACATCGTCTTGCATAACTAACTTTCTAATTACCCTTACTCCCACATCGGGCTTCCCCTGGGAGTCCTCAAAGAACCCTTCAATTTTTTTCCCGAGGATACCACCCTTTTGGTTGATCTCTTCCATGGCAAGTTCTGCACCTTGCTTTGCAAACTGGCCATAGGTGGCAAAAGGCCCTGACATGATGTAGACAAAGCCCAGTTTTGCAGTATCCTTTGCCATGGCCCAATGAGTGCATAACACCATCCCCAAAACCCAATAGCCATGCACACATACCACAACCTTTTCATGCCACCCCTCCCGTTTCTAAAATACGCAATAAGCCAAGGCTAAAATGTTCTCAGTCTTTAACCAGAAGAGCCTTTAACCCCGCAAGGCCAATTCTCAATATGTTGGCATCTCTTTAAATTTCCCCACCTTTGGCGTCTGTTGCGTTTAGGCCTCTGTTGGATTTAGGTGTTTTTTGGGTTTAGGCGTTTGTTGGGTTAACAGGGTTATGAGTTTGTGGAAGAGCAGAAAGGCAAGACAAGCCATCTCCTCCCCTATCAAATAACAGTGTTCACACCTGGTAAATGAAGCCATGCCTGAGTATTTCCTTGACTTTTTAAACGAACCTATTTTAACCTCTAACACATGGAAGCATTAATACAAAACACCCCCCATGAAGGCCTGGACCATATGGTAAGCCGTATCATAGAAACACGGCTTATGCCTGTCTTAGAGCAATTCGTGCGAAAAGACGACCTAAAAACAAGAGAGGTTTCCCTGATAGAGAGGGTAATAAGGCTTGAAGAGGAGCTCAAGGCCTTAAGGGAAATAGAGAAGGCTCACTTTGAGGCCATTGAAAAGCGCTTTGAGGCACTTCAAAGGGAAATAGCCGCGCGATCAGAGGCCATGGATAAACGCTTTGAGGCCATGAACAAGCGTTTTGAGGCCATGGACAAGCGTTTTGAAACACTTCAGTGGGAAATAACAGCCCACTCAGAGGCCATGGACAAGCGTTTTGAAACACTTCAGTGGGAAATAACAGCGCTATCACAGGCCATAGACAAGCGTTTTGAGGCCATAGACAAGCGTTTTGATGCCATGGACAAGCGTTTTGAAGCCCTTCAGAGGGAAATAACAGCCCACTCAGAGGCCATGGACAAGCGTTTTGAGGCCATAGACAAACGATTTGAGGCCATTCAAAGGGAAATAATCGCCCGCTCAGAGGCCACTGATAAACGCTTCGAGGCCATGGACAAGCGATTTGAGGCACTCTTGAGGGAGATGAATGCAAGGTTTGAGGCCACTGAAAAGCGATTCGAGGCAATGGATAAGCGATTCGAGGCAATGGACAAAAGATTTTCCCTTTTACAATGGTTCATCGGTATCGGCTTTAGTGTACTCGCCCTACTCCTTACAGTGTTCAGATTTTATCCAAGCTAACAATCCAATAATGAAACCCTTATGCCAGTCCACTGGCACAAATGAGGATGCAATTCCCAAATGAGACTGTGAGCTTGGAGATTCAATAGCCCATGTTCAACCCGTTCTTCTATGGATTCCACTAACTTTCCGTTAACTATGGAGAACATTTCGGCTAAAATAACATAGTTTAACAAAATAACAGCAAGGACTGTTGTGAAAGGTCCTATCGGTGATTGGGTAAGGGACTGCAAATTTAATGTGTGTTGAATCAACCTAAACTTGATAACCATTCGGAAATAGGCTAAAAAATAGATTTGATAGGGACTTATAAGATCCGGTGGATTAAAAAAGAGCAGAGGGAAGAAAATGAAAAGCATAAGATCAGCCGATCTCAGAGCTGCCAAGCTTCTCAAAGTGGCTGCCAAGATCTTGAGCACAAAGGGTTATGACAAGACCTCACTGGAAGACATAGCCAATGCCATGGGCATCACAAAGGCAGGTCTTTACTACTATATAAAAAGTAAGGAAGACCTGCTGTATAAGATTTTAAGCAATTATATGGATCGCCTAATAAATGGTATAAAGGCGATTGACAATTCAAACACCGATTCTCTAAACTTTTTTAAGGAAGCTATCAGATTTCAGGTGAATATATACAAGGCTGATCCATATTGTAGTAAAATCATAATCCACGATGAAAATTGTTTGAGTGGTTCTTACTTCAAAAGTATAAAGGCAAAGCAAATCGAATACCTTACCTATTGGAAAAATCGTCTGATTCAATTTGCAGAGCAATACTCGATAGAGTTGGATTATCCATCTGTTTATGTACACCTCCTAATTGGAATATGTAACTGGATCTATCAATGGTATAATGCAAGAGGAAGCGTAAAGCCAGAGGACTTGGCAGAAAGGATATTCAAAATCTTCTTTCATGGCTTCTTATCATTAAGAAACACGAAGCGAGATGAAATGTAAAACCTTCCCAATCAATGCGTTACATCCATTTTAAAAACAGATTCCTCTTGCACAGTCTTTTTTAGTGTAGCGATGTTACCCTTTTTGCATATGATTTTTGTTTTATCATATGAAAGACGATTGAACCACGGTAAGGCCTACTCCAATCTTGGGAAAGATCTCTAATACCTGTCCCTCACTTCTAATCCTGTTGTTGTCCTAAGCCATATATATGCTAGCCTCTCTGAAAAAGGTATCAATAAAAGCGAGGTTCCTGGCATGGATCCTTCAAAGTGTCTCTATACCCTCAATAAAGGAAAACAGGGGGCACGACCTGTTACAATGCTCTCAATACGATCTGCCAGTTTTTTCCACCCTTCCTCAGGGGGCTGAAGGTCTGTACTTAAATTTAACAGTGTAGGCTGTCCTATGCCTCACCCCAATACCAGTAAGTGCTTGAAATTATCAGATCTAAAATTTTGGGAAACGCAAAACTACGCAGATTTCAGGGTTTTTTGCATTAAGTTGGGCTAACTTTATCACTGCCTTACAGATAAAACCTTCATATGCTTGTGTATGCAGGACCTTCCTTTCTCGTGATATGGTCTTGCTCCTCAATGACCATACTCCATCACTTGCAGGAACCATAAAATTAATCTTCATAGGGTAGCTTCTACACCCATTGACTCGTTCCTGACAAACCTATTTTAATAGTTTTAATGCATGCCTACGAGAAATCCTCAACTTCCACCCCTGAGCACACAAATAGATCACAAACTATAAGGAGCAACGAGTAATCATTAATAACCCCCGTGAAACGAGAAATCATTAACAACCCCAGCAAAAACAAAGATGTAGGCAATATGAATCACCCTACTTAGCTTTTACCTTAGAATGCCCCAAGAACCCATGGCACCTTAGGGAGTAGCTGAGAATTTAGAGCAATCCACGGTCCTATTTCCGTGATTCTTTCATAAACCTCTTTATATCAAAACCTTCCTTCACTTTTGAGAGATAAGATAGATCCGGCTTTTTGCCTTGGATCTTTCGGGTCTTTCCCAGAAGGGGGGTGAGAAAGATCTAAATTCCGCTCAGAGCCCTAAAACCTGGCCCGGCCTTTTGCTGATAGGGACCAAATCAGCCTGATTTGAGAGGTTAAAGGATGAAGTTGACCCCTTTAAAGACAATCACTATAATCCAACCAATTTTAGAGGAGGCTCACTTGGAACATATCCTCATAAGATATTTCATAGCAGGCCCTTTTGAAGTGATGACCTATTTGCTTGCGGATTTGGAGAGTGGTGAGGCCATGGTAATTGACCCTGCAGGTAGGCTTGAAGAGATCAAGCAGATTGTGGAATCCAACTCTTTAGAGGTGAAACTTGTTGTGGCAACCCATGGCCATGTGGACCACATCCTTGAACTAAAGGGATTTCAATCGGCCTTTGGTTCAAAGGCGGCCATGCACGATCTGGATCACCGATTGTTGAAAGAGGGCTACGATAGTCTCTTTGGTGACATAAGTGAATTTAAAGAGCTGGCCATCAACCACTACCTTGAAGACAATCAGATCATATACCTGGGAAAACACCCCATAAAGGTTCTACACACGCCAGGACACACCCCTGGTTCTGTTTGCCTGCTGATAGAGAATAACATCTTTACAGGTGATACGCTCTTTGTGGGAGCGGTGGGTAGGACGGACCTCAAAGGTGGCTCTTTTGAGACACTTTTGGATTCCATCAAACGCAAGATCCTACCCTTACCCGACGAGACCATAGTTTGGCCTGGTCATGACTATGGGGACACCCCCACATCCACCATAGGCAGAGAGAGGCAGGAAAATCCTTATATTACTGATTTCTTATTATGAAGGGAGGGAGCTATGGACAGAAAGGAATTGATGGAGATCTTTAACAAACGGCCGAGAATTGGCACCTTGAGCACTGCCAATAAGAATGGTGAGGTAAATGTGGCAGTATTTGGATCACCCCAGATGATAGACGAAAACACTGTGGTTATGGGGATCGGCAATAATAGGACCCTTAGAAACCTTAAGGAAAACCCCAAGGCAGTCTTTATCGTTCTGGAACCTGGGAAAGGAATAATGGACTGGAAGGGAGCACGTGTGTACCTGAGGGCCACCAATATAGAGAGCTCAGGCGCCTTTTATGAAAACATCAAAGAGGCCATCAGAAAGGCTGCAGGAGAGCAGGCTGCACAAATGATACATGCAGCCATTCGCTTTGAAATCACAGAGGTAAGACCCATAGTGGATTTTGGAACCTAAGTTTATGAATAGCCTGGACATAGTCCTACTGGTCACCCTTGGCTTCTTCTTGGTAAGAGGCCTCATGAGAGGCCTCTTTAAGGAGATTGCCTCCATAGCGGGTGTAATATTGGGCATTTATCTTGGGTATAAGTACCAGCCTCCCCTCACCCAAGTCTGCGTAAAGTTGGGACTCTCACATTCCTGGGGCTTATCCTTGGGTGTATTTCTTTTCATATTCATAATTACGCTGGTGGTGATAAGATTACTTGCATGGCTTGTGACAAAGGCACTTGGGTCTGGAGCACTGAGTGCAACCAATAGGCTTTTAGGTGCAGCCCTATCTGGCTTAAAGGCCACTTTGCTGATTTCCTTTGCAGTTCTACTAATAAGCTTTGTTCTGCCGGCGGATGCAAAGATCTTAAAGGAATCAAAATTAGCACCCTACAGCTTGAATGTGAGCAACTTCTTGGTAAAAGTTATAACTCCACAGATAAACAAGACCTGGAAAGAACAATTTAAAGGCTCACAAAAACATTCTGAAGAAAAACCTGAGCCTAAAGAAAGGCACATCTAATGTCAGAATGTTTTGAAGACTTACTCCAACTCATAAAAACACTTAGGGGCCCAAAGGGATGCCCGTGGGATAAAAAACTGGACATCCAAAGTATCAAAAAATACATCTTGGAAGAGGCATACGAACTCCTTGATGCCATTACATCTGCCGATCATGATGCCATCTTGGAAGAAGCAGGAGATCTTTTGTTTCAGATACTTTTCCTAATAGAACTAGAACATGAAGCAGGTTTCTTTACTATTGAAGACGTAATCAATGCCACTAAAGAAAAAATGATAAGAAGACACCCTCATGTGTTTGGTGATACAAAAGTTAGTGGCATATCCGATGTTCTTCAAAATTGGGAAAAGATTAAACAAGACGAAAAGTCACACAAGAATAACAACGAACTTTTAATTCCAATATCAATGCCTGGCTCTGAGAGGCTTCTAAAAGCCTTTAAATTAGCCCAAAAAAAAGGATTAGATCCAAAATGCTTATTAAAAGACCAGCAATCTGATGAACTGAAAGAGAAAATTTCTAATCTAAACCTTGAAAATTTGGATACACAACAACTTCAATCACTGCTCTATTTCTTCATTACTTATTCATACTCCAATGGATTGGATATTGACAAAAACCTAAGAGAATTTTCCGAAGTTATTCTCCAAAAGATATACTCCCAAAACAAATCAACAAATAAACCTGATTATAAAAGTGCTAAATAGGTACAATGCGCTGGGCCAAGCTCTCTAACCTTTTGTTTTCTATTCAAAGTATTAGCCTTAAGTGGAAGATCTTAATCCCATTTTTACTGTTTGCCTTTATTGGTACAACGGTCTTAGTTGGCCTTTCATTTTATGAAAAAAGAGCGATTATTGAACAGAGAGAAAAAGAACAGGCACTGACTCTGTTTCGTATCTTCCTCTCAACCATAAATGAAACGGAACGAATAGCCTTTTCTCTGGCAAACCTAATAGCATTGGATAAGGAAATAGGAGAATATATTGTAAAACATGACAAGGAAAGCCTGTATGAATTACTGTTACCTAGATATCAGGTACTCAGATCAGAACATGGGATCTATCAGCTTCATGTACATTCCCAAGGCGCTTGGTCCTTTCTAAGAGTGCACTCTCCGTTGATGCCTGGAGAGAGGATATCTTACCGCACAAGTGTGATGGAGGTTCAAAGGACTGGGATTTCCAAAAGTGGCTTAGAATGGGGCCTTACAGGTCTCAGCATTAGAAGCGTAGTGCCTGTTTGGTATGGAGAAGATATCATAGGTAGCTTGGAGGTGGGTTTTCCTTTAGACAAAAGGTTTCTTTTGAAGCTCAAAGAAACTTGGGGTGTAGATTTCGGATTATATCAAATCAAAACCCAAAACGAATTGGTATTTATGGCCTCCACCTCTAACAAAGAAGAAACAAGTATTTTAAAACATACACATGACACACCAGAAATCATAATTTCTCCACCTGAACTGCCCCACTCTTTGGTTCTTTACGGAGGGCTAAAAGACTCAGAGGGGAATCCCATTGCAGTGGTAGAAATTATAATTGATCGCACCCAAATTATTAAAGAGATTCAAAGCACGAGAAATAAGGTGATTGCTGTAGCTATTATCGGAATTTTAGTTTCATCTCTGCTTACTCATTTGGTGGCAATCATGATCGTCAAACCCATCAAAGAGGTAGTATCAGAGGCAGATCAAATAGCAGAGGGCAAAAAAGAATCACTCTTAAAGCAAAGACCAATGGATGAAATGGGTGTTTTGACCAATGCCTTGAATAGGCTGCTTTCTATACTACTTCTTAGGAAGAATGAGCTGGAAAGATATGCAAAGCTCCTTGAAAGAAAAGTTTTTGATAGAACAGAAGACCTAATAAGATCAGAAGAAAAGTACAGGACACTTGTCGAAAATCTTCCACTCATTGTCTATAGACTTCTAAAAGATGGAACAGTGGAATTTGTAAACTCATATTTTTCCGAGAAACTTGGCTACTCAATTGAAGAAGTTGTGAAAGACAAACAATTTTGGTGGAGAAATATCTGTGGCTCCGATCCAAAGGAACATGCTGAAATTTTGAGTTGCTGCTGGGAAAATGCACTTCAAATGAGGAAAGAACGAAAGATAAGAAATAAAAATGGCGATGAGTTGATATTTATGGATCACATAATACCCATCAAATCTAATGGAGAGGTACACTGGATAGATGGATTTATGGTGGATATAACAGAGCTGAAAGCATTGGAGGCAAAGCTTTTAGAGGCAGAGGAGCTAAGAACACTGAGGGAAATATCACAAAGGTTTGCCCACGAGATCAGAAACCCCATTACTGCAGCAGGCGGATTCGCAAGGAGATTATATCAAGGCCTACCAGAGGACTCGCCCTATAAAAGAGCTGCAGAGATCATACTCAAGGAGATAGAAAGGTTGGAATCTGTTGTAAATATCTTACTTATGACCATAGAGCCGATGGAGATTGAAAAAGAACCTATTGAAATATATCAATACACAAAAGAACTCATTGAAAAGCTTATGGAGGATGAGTCATATAAAGACAAATATGTGGAACTTCACGGAGACAAAGAAGGGCTATATGTGGAGGCGGACAAGGTCCTCCTTAAACAGGCATTGGAAGCAATCTTATGTCATAGCCTTCACCACATGCCTTCCAAAGAAAAGATGGACATACACTTAAAGAAAACCGATCACACAATAATGATCCACATCACACATCCATGCACAGGCATTTCCAAACAAGATGTGTCTGAATTTTTCTTGCCCAGGGTTAGTCCGTATAAATGTGCTGCCGCCTACCCACTCCCAAAGGCACGCATTGTTATCAACAAACACGGTGGTAAGGTGTGGGCTAGGTTATTTGAATCACCTACTGAAATCTCCCGAACTGAAATTGACCAACAAAAGGCCATTAAAAGATTGGAACTTGTCTTGGAGCTTCCTTTAACATCCCAATACAAAGATATGCAAACGAGGGTATAAGATGATCCGAAATGTTATTTTTTATCTTACCATGATTTTGTTAACAATACCATTGTGCTGCATTGCCATTTTTTCCTCAGCATTTGATAAAAAAGGCATTTGGATCCATTCCAACATTTCAGTCCCATGGGCAAAGCTACTCCTCTTTATCTCGGGTATAAGAGTAAGTGTAACAGGACTGGAAAATATCACCAAAGGCAAACAATACATCTTTGCAACAAATCATCAGAGCTATTTTGATATATTGGCCTTACTCTCATTCATACCTGTACCTTTTGCCTTTATAATGAAGGAAGAGCTCATGGCCATCCCTTTATTGGGAAAAGCAATGCAAAGTGCAGGTTATCTGGGTATATCGAGAGAAGACCCAAGAAAGGCAATTCATGGGATAAACAAGGCAATTGAAAAGGTAAAGCAGGGATTTTCCCTTGTTATCTTCCCAGAGGGCACAAGAAGTTTGGACGGAAAATTAAATGAATTTAAAAGAGGTGCCTTCAACTTGGCGCTAAAAACCAAATTGGACATAGTTCCAGTTGCTATTGACGGAAGTTTTAGGATTGTAAAAAAAGGAAGGCTATACATAAATAAAGGCTCCTTTAAACTGAAGATCCTACCACCCATTCCAACTTCAAGCATATCAAAAAAGGAGATCCCGAATCTTGTTATAAGAGTAAAAAATACCATTGAAGAAAATCTAAAACATGATAGCTGATGTGGCAGTTCCAGTTCCCAATCACTCAACCTATAGCTATTTGATACCCGCTTACCTTTCAAGCCGACTTGAGGTGGGACAAAGAGTTCTTGTACCCATAAAGACAAGAGAAAGTGTAGGTTATGTACTGAGTCTGTACGAAAAAGAAGAAAAAGGCCTTAAGGGAATAATAGACATGATTGACGAAATCCCCATTTTCCCTTCAACAATGCTACCCTTGTTTCAATGGCTGTCCAGATACTATATCTATCCAATAGGCCTGGTCATTAAAGAATCCATTCCCTTCAAGGAAAAAGAAAGGCCATCCCTGTATCTTAGTGTTGGAGAAGACCTAAGGGATACCAATGTGTTGAATGATGAGGAATTAAATATCATTAAGACAATTAAGCATAGGAAATTACCTATTGGGCTTGACCTTCGGATCCTCAAAGGCCTGGTAGAAAACGGCTATCTAAAGATCAAATCGCCATATGTGGGAGGGCCTACAAGTGACTCAGAATTTGAAAGACCAACCTGCCTCAATAACTACCAAGAGACTGCACTAAACACCATATGTGATTCCATCACATCAAATACATTTAAAGTTTTTTTACTTCACGGCGTAACAGGAAGCGGTAAGACAGAAATATATCTAAATGCAATAGAAAAAGCCATAGCAATAGGTAAGTCAGCTATTATAATAGTCCCTGAGATAGCACTTAGCATATATATGGAAAACTTTTTTAGGTCAGTATTTAAAGATTCACTTGCAATATATCACAGTAAGATTACACCTAAGCACAAGCAGTCACAGTGGATGGGAATGCTTTTGGGATACTACAAGGTTTCTTTGGGAGCAAGGAGCGCAATATTTTCTCCCTTTAAAGATCTTGGCCTTATAATTGTGGACGAAGAGCACGACGATTCTTATAAACAAGAAAATGGATTGAGATACAACGCAAGGGATGTGGCCATTGTAAGGGCCATGCATTCCGGTTGCCCTGTTGTTTTGGGTTCTGCCACACCTTCCATAAGAAGCTATTTTAACGCCCTACAAGGGAAATATCACCTCTTGGAGCTTCCTGAAAGGGTTGAGAAAAGACCTCTCCCAACGATCAAAATCATAGACATGGGAAGCCTTTCAAAAGAAGAAAAGGCCAAGTCCTTGGTAAGCCCTCAGATGAAAGCTGCAATTGAGGAAACGCTCTCGTCAAACGGCCAGGTTATAGTATTCCACAGCAGGAGGGGCTTCTTTAGGATGCTCATATGCCAACTCTGCGGTTATGTGGTCAAATGCCCTGACTGTGATATAGCCATGATCCATCATATGGAAGATCAAATCCTTCTTTGCCACTACTGTGGAAAAAGACTTCCTGTGCTCACCTTCTGCCCAAAATGTAATAAAAATACACTAAAAGCCTACGGATACGGAACGGAGAGGATAACAGAAATAGTAAAGGAAGTCTTCACTAATGTTACAGTGGAAAGGATAGACACCGATTCTGCCAAAAAGAAAGATCTTCAAAAAATCATTGCAGATTTTAAGGATCAGAAGATACAGATTTTGGTGGGAACTCAAATCATAACAAAGGGATATGATTTTCCAAATGTGACACTTGTTTGTGTGATTTCATCTGATCTGCTTCTTGATTTTCCCGACTACAGGGCTTCGGAAAAAACTTTTCAATTGATATCACAGGTGGCAGGAAGGGCTGGAAGAGGAAAAGATCCTGGTTATGTAATTGTTCAAAGCCATAATCCTTGGCATTATTCGGTCAAATATGCCATGGAACATGATTATAAAAAATTTTATGAAACCGAGATCTCTTTGAGAAGAAAGCTCTTTTATCCACCATTTTGTCACATTGTCCTAATAACTGCTATAAGCAAAGAAAAACTAAAGGCTTTTGAACACTCAAAGGAACTAAAAGCTCTAATAGACAAGACCATAGAAAACTCACCATTGAAGGATAAGGTTTTGTTGTATGGCCCAATACCAAGTCCAATAGGCAAACTAAAGGGGTTTTATAGGTTTCAAATCCTTTTGAAAACGACAAAAATCATGGAACTCTCAGACATTCTAAGGGGTATGATCCCCAGGAAAAACCCAGGTGTGAGGGTCATAATAGATGTGGACCCATATGATATGCTTTAAATTACCTCCCTCAATGCCTCGGGGATCTTTCTGATCACCTCTGCCACCTGTGTGGCAGGAGTGGGATTTGAAAGGACTCCTGCAATTCTGTTGGCCCTAAGGGCAGTAATACAGGCATCTTTGGCATTCATCTTACCATCTATCATTACAGATACCATCCCTGTTATGGTATCCCCTGTTCCACCAATGGGTTCAAGGGCATCTACCATAGGTTCATCCACAGAACCCACAATCTCTCCCCCACAGGCCACATAGTCTATCCTGCCTTTCACCAACAGCCATTGGGAGGCATTTTGGTGGGAATAGGCCCTTTTCAAAAGTATAGGCACCTTTTCCTCCTCGTGCAGTATGAAGCCCCTTGTGTAAAAGGGATGGGGAGCCTCCTCATCGGCCAGGAATGCCAGTTCTCCCACATCGGGTGTGAAGAGGTGATAATGATCCGCATATCCGCTCATCTTTGCCACATACATGTAACCAGCATCTGCAATTAGAATAGGAGATCTTTTTAGGCCTTGGATCTCCAAGAGTATGCGATTATGCCAGTCCAGGTCGGGCAAGAGGTAATGGAAGGTCAAGGTATCCAGCTCATATCTTGAGAGGTTCCTTGCCAGATAATCATACAATAGTCTGCTTCCGCCACCCTTTCCTGTATCACCTGCCAAAAAGACCATTGGAGGAGTGTAGCCAAAACAACGAGCTGTTTCTAATGCCGCCGCAACCAGTGCCATGGTACCCCTGTTCACAGGAAAGCTCATCCCTGAAACAGATATCTCATCCCCCAAGAGCTCAGGCACTCCTATCACAATTCCCACATCTTCTTCAGGGACCGTCCCAATTATTCCCAGCATAAAGCCTCCTAAATTACTTTTTCCAATGGCCAGGCAAACACCTTTAATGCCTTATCGCCGATTTCCTTCAAGAGATTAGCTAATGAACTCAATAGCACGGACTCCAATTCAGGCTCTGCTGCAACCATTACAGCACAGTTATAACCTGGCCAGATGGCATCATCCATCTTGGGTTCGGATCTTTTACCCTTTCCCAACACCTTTTCCCACTTTGTAAACCCTGTTACACAGCACTTGGAGAGGGTTTCCATGACCTGTTCGTCGTAGGTCACATCGTATATGATGAGAAGCATCTTCATGGCACAATCCCCTTTCTTTGAATCCTTCTCCCCTCCACGAGGAAATAAATGGTGGGGATCAGCACAAGTGTTATCAGTGTGGAAACTGACAGACCGCCCAACATGGTAATCCCCAATGGGTTCCATGCCTCTGCACCCACGCCCTTGGATACGGCCATGGGCAACATCCCAAAGATTGTGGTGAGTGTGGTCATAAGTACTGGCCTAAGCCTGTTCTTACCTGCTTGGGTTACGGCCTCTTTCAATGAAAGCCCCCTCTTTTGAAGCAGATGGGTATAATCCAAAAGGATTATGGCATTATTTACCACTATTCCCACCAGCATCACAACGCCCATAAAGGACATGATCCCCAAGGTGGTACCTGTGAGATAAAAGGCAAATATAACCCCGCAGAATGCAAGGGGGACTGTGAACATGATCAGGAACGGGTCTCTAAAACTACCAAATAGGGCTGCCATAACCATATATACCAAGACCAGCCCTAAGATCAAAAGGATTGTGAGATCCTTGAATACCTTTCCTTGCTCTTCCACCTCGCCCCCAAACTGGATTTTGACGCCCGAGGGGATCTCCATCTCCTTTAATCTCCTCTTCAGATCATCCGTAACAGCACCCAAGGCCCTCTTGTAGGTATCTCCCTCCACCTTTACCAACCTCTGCCTGTTTTTCCGCTCTATCTCTATAGGGCCTCTTCCCTCTGCAATCCGGGCTATGTTCTTGAGCCGTATAATCCTTCCATCCTGTGCATATATGGGCACCTCGGGTAAACTTCTCAGCTTGTCCTTATCCCTTTCTGTGAGCCTTGTGAATATATCCCACTTGTCACCTGCCTCCCTGTATTCGGTAGGGTCTAACCCGTAAAAGTAGTTCCTCACGGTCCAGCCGATGGTTTGCAGATTCAAGCCCAACTGACTGGCCTTTTCTCGATCCACTTCAACCCATATCTCAGGCCTTGGTTCTTTTTGCGAGATCTCCACATCCACCATTCCAGGGATCTCTTCCATCACACCCTTTAACTTCCTCGCAAATGCCATAAGCTCTTCCAAGTCGTTTCCCTGGAGTTCCAAGCTGATGGGTTTGCTGGCTCCCATGAGTATGCTGGTTATAGGGTCTGTGGCCCTCACCTTTATCTTGCTGTTCCCTGGGATGTCTCTCACCCTCTCTCTGAGGGCATAAGCCACATCCTCAGAAGATCTCTTCCTTTTATCCTTATCCACCAATTTAAAACCAATGCTACCCACATTGGGGCCTTGCTCAAATCCCAAGGCCACCCCAATACCTTCCTTAGTCTCTCCGTCAAAGGCATAGGAGTGCCTCATCTCTTCCTGCCTTACCACCTGATCTATTTCATCCAGGATCTTTGTGACCACCCCATGGGTTTCCTCTATCCTGGTTCCCTCTGAAAGTCTAAACCTCACCTCCACATCCCCTGTGTCTATCTTTGGGAACAAGGAAGTGGAAAGGAAGGGAACAAAAGCAATACTAACCCCAACTACAATCAATGTGATTGAGATCACGGACTTGGGATGCTCCAAGGCCCACTTTAGGATCTTTCTATAACCCTCCTCAACTCTTGAAAAGGCCTCTTCTGTGGTGTGGTAAATCCTTGTGTATAGCCCACTTTTTGTCCCAGGTCCTTCTCTCTTCCCTTCCAATAGCCTTGAGGCCAACATGGGGATGAACATCAATGCCACCAACAAAGATGCCATTAGTGTAGCTGTCAATGTAATTCCCAATTGTTTGAATATTATCCCTGCAAGGCCTGTCAAAAACATCAAGGGAAGGAAGACTATAACAGTGGTTAAGGTCGAGGCAGTAATTGCAAGCCCCATCTCAGAAGCCCCAAACATGGCGGATGTCTTGGGAGTGCCACCCTTCTCCAAGTGCCTGGTTATGTTTTCCAAGACCACAATCGCATTATCAACAACCATTCCAGAGGCAATTGCAAGGGACATCAAAGACACTAAATTGATCGTGTACCCCAAGACATATAAAAGTATAAAGGCAATGATCAATGAAAAGGGAATTGCCAAAGCTATTATGAAAGAGCTTCTTATCTGCCTCAAAAATGCAAGTGTCACAAGAACCACAAATATGATTCCATAAAAAAGTGTATCTCTTAGGTTTTTGACTGAAATCAATATATTCTCAGATGCGTCCATGATAATGTTCATTTCCACATCTGGAGGTAAGACTTCTTTGAGTTCATTGAGCCTTTTTTTGACCCTATTTAGCACATCAACTGTATTTTTTCCAGTCTGCTTTTGTAGAATTAAGACCATTGCAGGCTTTTTATCTCCCCACCCCATTACATCCAATGGCTCAAATCCATCTTCAACATGGGCTATATCTCTCAGATATATGGGTCTTCCTTGGTAATTACCCACAATTAGGTTTTTTAGTTCTTCAGGAGACTGAAATCTTCCTGGCAATCTAACAAAGTATTCTGTGGCACCTGCTTTAATACTGCCTGCAGGGATATTTACATTCTCCATTTGTAGCACTTGGTTTACCTTGGCAATGGGAAGATGGAATGCCTCCAACTTTTCCAGGTCAAAGTACACATTGATTCTTCTCCTGAGCCCACCGTGCACAATCACAGTTCCCACACCAGGTACTCTTTTGAGTTCATCCACGATTTGTTTGTCCACTATCTGGTATAATCTGGGCCAGCTCTTCTCTCCACTTATGGTCATAAACATGATGGGAGCAGTGGCACTGCTGAACTTAAACAGGATTGGGGATTCTGCATCCTTGGGCAGGTTTCTCTTAGCCAGCTCCAATCTGTCCCTTATGTCGTTACTTGCCACATCCAGATCCGTGCCCCAATCGAATTTAAGTGATATGAGGGATAGATTATCCATGGACTTGGATGTAAGTGTATCCAAATTGTTCACAGAATTTACAACATCCTCTATGGGTTCAGTAACCTCTGTCTCAACGTCTGAGGCACTGGCACCGTACCAAGATGTGAGGATGGATATCACAGGAGGATCTATATCAGGCAAAATGTCCACATTTAATCTAAAAAGAGCAAACCCCCCCAAGAGTGCCAGGGCCAAGAAAAACATAAGACTTGCAACGGGCTGTTTGACAGAAAACTCTGGAAGTCTCATCTTGAAACCCTCACGAAACCACTTTCACCTTGGCCTGATCTCTCAAGCGGTTTTGACCCTTAACAACCACCTTTTCCCCCTCTTTAAGGCCCTCTGTTACCTCCACAAGGAGCTCTTGCACCATGCCTGTCTTTATGTTCTTCAAGACCGCCCTATCTCCTTCCACCACATAAACATAGTAGGTACCTGTCCCTGGCATACGATTTAGGGCGTCCTTTGAAATGGTAAGGCATCTCTTTTTGCCTAAGTCTATTGACACCTTGGCAAACATCCCCGATCGCAACACCAAATCAGGGTTATCCACATAGATCTCCACCATCCCCGTCCTCGTTATGGGATCCAGGGTGGGATTTATCACCTCTAACCTGCCCTTGAATGTACGGTCAGGATAGGCATCCACCTGCACAAGCACCTCCATCCCCCTCCTTAGCTTTGTAAAATCCTTTTCTGTGATATTTGCCACCACCTTCAAGACCTTGTCCTGGGAAATCCTTAAGATGGGGACCTTTGTATCCGAGAGGGTGCCAGCATCCACATACCGATTTGACACATAACCCGTCATGGGAGCTGTTATTGAATGATCCTGAAGGAGTATGTTTAAAAGATCCAGGGAGGATCGAAGGCTTTTTACTTGGAATGACGCAGCTTCCAGGGATGCTTCAAGGGATCTTAGCTGTGTTTCTATCTGTTCATACCTTTGTTTAGCGATGGCTCCTTCTTTGTACAGCCTTTCAAACCTCTCCTTATCTCCCCTCACGTATCTTAGATTTGCTTCCACCTCAGCCACCTTTGCCTCTGCTGCCCTAAGGGAGGCCTCTGTCTGTGAGATTTGAGCCAGAATGGTGTCCTTCTCCAAGGAAACGATTAACTGTCCTTCCTTTACCCAATCACCTTTTTCAACGTGTATCTTCTCTATTATCCTGCCCGCGATCTTCGGGTATACATTCACCTCTTGAAATGCCTTTAAATCCCCCACCACTTGAAGGGTCTCATCCAGCTCTTGGCTAAGCACACCCTCCACCTTAACAGGGACCAACTCTGTCTCTTTTCCCTGAGAAGTGCCTTCTTTTCCCTTTCCCGTTACATTAAGTGTCCAAAGCAAACCAAACAGCACTATCCCTGCCAATATAAAGAACATGACTTTTTTGCCCTTCTTTTCTCCCATTGCAGCCCCCTATTTTTCACCCAATGCCTTTAAAAGATCTGCCTCTGCCATCTTGTATCCGTAAAGAGCCCTAAAATAATTGTTCTCTGCCTGTGTCAGATAGGCCCTTGCATCCAGCACCTCCGTCGAAGTGGTAACCCCTTCCTTGTACTGCAGATCTGTGATCCGAAAGTTTTCCCTTGCCTGTAATCTTGCAGTCCTTGCAGTTTCAATGTTGGCCTGAGATACCTTCAAGTTCTCATAGGCCTGCTTCACCTCCAAAAGTATGCTATCTGTCAGGCCCTTCAGCCGTTCCTCCAGTCCTGCCTTGGCATGCAATGCCTTTCGCACCTCGTTTTGGGTCTTCCCCCATTCAAATAGATTCCACTTTGCCATAAGGGTTATGCTACTGTTGTGATCGTTTCCGTAATCGTTATTAGAAGCGGAAAAATCATCCCCTACCCTTTCATACTGGGCCACCAGAAACACTTGCGGGTAATAACTACTCCTTGCGATCCTAACTGCCAAACCTGCTTGCTCAAGACTTGTCTTCAAGAGCAAGATCTCAGGCCTCTGCTTCAGGGCCACCTCCCATAGGGATGAGATCTCTTGGGGTTCCTTTGTCTCAGGTTCAAGGTCTTCCACTGCAGTGCTCTCGTTTGGGTCTCGAGTTAGTAAGATGTTTAAGGTGGCTATGGCTATCCTCAGATCAGCCTCTGCCTTTTCCTTCTTTTGTCTTGCACTGGCAAGGGCAACCTTGGATTTTAACACATCGTTGTGTGCCACCACACCTTGCTCATAAAACCTTTCTGCATCCTTTACGTGTGCCTCCAACTGCTTTACTTCATCCTCTGCAATCTCCACACCTCTTTTGGATAATAGCACGTTAAAGTATGCCAACCTCACCTGCCTTGCTAACTCCAAGTTCACAACCTCTTTTTCATACCTTGCCACATCAACACCCAGTTCGGCTATTTTCTTTTTGCTGATTAGCGCAAAGCCTGTGAAGATGGGCTGTGTTAAAGTGAAATCCCACACTACCCTTTCCTTGTCCGACAAAGGAAATTTATCTGATACGTGTGGGATCTTAGGACCAGGCATTGTATTTAGTTTATCTATCAGAAGATTCAGAGATGTGCCCATCGGGAATAAAGAATAAGGTTCATCCCTCAGTTTTGTGTATGAATAACTTGTACCTACCTTGAACAAGAGATCTTTTTTTGCAGATTGCTTATCTTCAATCGCTTGCAACTCTTTCTCTATTACTTCTTTGATCCTGTGGTTCTTTTCAAGTGCCTGTTTTATAGCCTCCTCCAAGGATATCTTTTTAATTTCTTCCCCTTTTCCATATGGGATTACGATGAGCGTAAAAACTATTGACACAAGAATAAAGACGAACTTACGAAGACATAACATGGTACCCTCCGTTTGTAAGCAAAGGTTCGAACAATAATCTCAATATTTCGTTTTCATCCTCAGGATAAGAGTTACTATCTGGATTCTCAAACCATTCAAATAACAATGCATTACTTACTGCTTCCAAAACTATTGCCAATTGCTTAGGAGTTAAGATACTCCTGAAGATACCCTTTTTGATACCCATCTCAAATATGCTTGCCAGTCTTTGAATAAAGGATGAGTAAAGCATTCTAATATCTTCTTCCATCCCTGCCTTTGGGTTTAATCTCACACCTTGTGTTTCCCTCACATATAGTCTAATCAAAGAAACATTGTCTTTAAAAAGTTTAAGCTTTGCCCTCAAATACGACTTCAAGGCACCTATCTCATCCTGGGCTTTTTCCAGGGCATCGGATATGACATCGTGAAACTTATAGGCATAGTCCCTTAAGATCTCCCTATAGAGATCGTACTTACTTTCGAAGAAGTTGTATATGGTGCCCACAGAGAACTCCGCCTTTTGGGCCACCTCCTGCATGGAAACATTGTGATACCCCTTGGTGGAAAACAGATAAAGGGCCGCCTCCATGATCTCTTGCCTTTGCCGCTGTCTCTCACGCTCCTTTCTGGTGGACCTTACTTCTTCCATTCCCAAAACCTCAATTCAATTCTTGAATAACGATTCAGACTATAAACACCAAATTCAATATGTCAATCCCATTTTTAGCCTATTGCACCCCACTACCCAAATGGGGGTCTGAAGAACAGAAAGATCACAAAAATACACACTTTTAAACACTTCCAATGCCGCTTGAAGGGAGACTTTCATTCTCATGTCTCATAGGATAAAATTAGGCGATCTAAAAAATGGGGGGTGCCCAGTGAAGAAACTACCCATAGGAATTCAAAACTTTAAGGAGATGGTGTCCGAAGGTTACTACTATGTGGATAAAACCGCCTTTGTGAGAAAGCTTGAGGAATCTGGAAAGTATTTCTTCCTAAGTCGTCCCCGCAGATTTGGCAAGTCCTTGTTTTTGGATACCTTAAAGGAGGCCTTTTCAGGGAACAAAGAACTATTTAAAGGGCTCTATCTCTATGATA
>Ga0078972_1009004_pt1 | contig 20146 bp, 16 predicted proteins | sample YelNatPaOPGAMG01_FD_67568 | JGI IMG/M metagenome (GOLD analysis project Ga0078972, IMG submission 67568) | Hot spring thermophilic microbial communities from Obsidian Pool, Yellowstone National Park, USA - OP-RAMG-01 (SPADES assembly) (version 2) | ecosystem: Environmental > Aquatic > Thermal...
TCAAAATGAAATTCCCCGCCTTCTCAAGCAAGAAAGAGGTCGCAGAGTTTCTGGCCAGAGGTTACAGTAAGTCTGGCAGCATAGCATTAGCAAATGTTAACGTCTTAAAGTTGATCGCTGACAAACTGCCCTCCCGTGACATTCAAGTTTTGCCTCTCCAGCCAAACATAGATGTGTTATGGTATGAGCAGAGTAAGGATGAGTTGAACGGAGTTATAGTGAAATATTTTCGGCAACCCGCTGAGGCTGTTACGCAAAACGCATTTAAAAGCGTTGGGAAAAGCTTAACTTGCCAGCTGAGACCTTCAAGATATTATGCAGGTATAGGCGAGGCTTTAGCGATTTTAAACTATGGAGTGGATTATTCGTGGCTTTTCCACGTTTTCGACGACAACGTAAGCAATCAGTTGGCGGAATACACCTACAATTCAGCAACGAAACTTCTGTCCTTGACTCCAATAGCGTACATGGTTGTGGTGCATGCCGAAGCAAAAATGTTAACAGAAAAAGTTTCCAATCCAAACCTCAACAATGACGAAATGAAACGGTTAAGAAGAATCATAATCTAAAGTCTGCTCAGCAAGAGCAACATGTGAAGACAGCGCGGTTGCATGTTCTCCAAAAGTATTAGATGCGAGAAACAGTTCCTTTAATTAGAGAATATGGACTACTCGATATAGGTTTAAAAGTCGTGGTGAGGAAGAGTTTTACACGGGAGTAACTGTAAGGCGTAGACTGTTGAGGTTTGGTTATGGCTCCAATTTATGAGCCTAGCTACGAGGAAATAAAGGATTTAGCTCTGAAACTCTATCAAGCAAGGAATCCGAATGCCTTACCGCCAAGTGATGAAAAGCTTAAAGTTGAAGGCTACTGGACAAAGGCTAGGCTTATTTTGCAAGGTAAAAGGGAGATGCCAAAATACGTAAAAAGGGCCATCTACTCGCGCCGAGTCTACCATATACCTAAAGCATTTTATTCTAAAGAGGCGCACCTTGAAAGGTTAAAAGACCTTTTAAACTGGGCAAAAGGAAACGAGCAAGTCCAGAAGTGTCTGAAAAATAAGGCGTTTAAGAAGGCAACTCGTTTGATAGCTGAGGAAGCCATTATGAGATACGGAGTAGACAAGAGGTATGCAGTTCAGTACGCGAAGATGGTATTAGCGAGGCTTGAGTCAAAAGTTGAAATTCATACAAAATGGGGTCTTATCTAGCTCGATTTTTAAAAAACAACTTAAACATGCGAAAGTTAAAAATTACGTGCATGAAATATAAGTTCAAGCTGGAAGTGCAAAATGGAAAACGATGTTGCAAGATACAAGTTAAACGCAGCTGCGTATTTCTACAATTTAGCCCAACAACTAGAAATAGAATGCGAAAAGGAAGGAGATTCAAAAGAGTTTAGGGAAATGGAGCTAGCCTATCTCAAAGCAGTCAAGTATTATCAAGACGCTGCCTTAAGCTTGGAAAGGGCTGATTTATGGGAAAAGGCGGGCGATATACTTTTAACAAAATTAGTGAGAGAAAAGGAGGCGATTCGTGCGTATGAAAAGGCGTTAGAACTTGATCATGGTAATAAGCCATTATTGAAGAAACTCGGAGAGGCTTATTTAGGAATGACAATAAACTCCGAATATGCCTTTGCGAAAAATGAGGCATTATTAAAGGCTTCGGAATTATTTCTGGAATATCTTGCCGAGTTCCCACAAGATTATGACGCATTGACATCATTAGGTAATGCTCTATATAAACGAAAAGAGTATGAGAGAGCTAAGGAGTATTATGAGAAGGCATTGAGCATCAAGCCTGACGACTATCGAGTGCTTTGGAATGCAGCACAAAACTATGTCGCATTAGGAAACTATGAAATGGCCATTAGGATGCATGAAAAATTATGCGAAATCAAATACGATTCTCCTCACCCGTTTGCGGATTTAGCTAGGCTATATTGCAAGCTTGGCGAGTACGAAAAAGCTATTGAACATTGGAACATGGCTCTGGAGAGATGCCCAGATTGCTGGGGGTATTGGCAAGAACTGGAAGACTGCTACGCCAACTTAGGCCGATATGATGAGGCAAAAAAGTGTAGAGTGAAAGCTTTGGAAATTAAAGCTAAACGAGAGGAAGAGGAGTCGGCGTGGCAGAAATCAAAGAAGCTCACTGCATCAAGAAATAATAATGACGTATGAAAAGGAGCATGGAGGTTAGTTTGTGCCCTTCACTAGAACCTAGACCGAGGAGCTTGTGGCTGAATGGCTGCAGTTAAATGGATATTTAGTGGAAGTGGGTTTACCTGCAGCGACTGCCGCGCGCGCGGATTTTTTTATGTCATATTTTCTATCGCCTTTGAGAAAAGCTCGATACAGTGATGCAAGAGTACCTCGTGTTTCCTTAAATTCCTCCCATTTTTGGGGGCTAACGCAAAGGAACGTGAGATTTGTTTGAGGATCAACGTCGACCATAAGAACTTTCTTATTGTGATACAAAGCTAATGCACAACCTATATGATAAGCCGTGGTAGTCTTACCTACCCCTCCTTTGTAGTTAATGAATGAAATAGTTTTCGTCATAAACTTCTCCCATTGGATTTTACGTACATCCATCTTTTTTAATTTTTACATTACTTTCATCTTGACTTTATCAGGTACTATAGAAAAAGCACGGATAAAAATTAAATACAAAATTCTACAATTTTGCAGGTATGCACACGGAATTTAAAAGAATACCGGAATTGTTGTTGCCGATTTTGGGGTATCTAGAGGAAATAGATAGAATTAAAGAGGAGGAATTATGGCACAGGGAACATCATGTTGCGCAAGAGTGGGCGCGACATGCTAGAACTCGGCGTCTTTCGGGTCGCGATTTGCTATCAAATGCCATAAGCGGGGGTATTCTTGGCCCTCACAAAGACTTTCCTCAAAGCGTTCGTGGCATACCCGTAAATGTGATTCCTCCATATGGAAGGGTAGGTTCTTGTACTGAAATACTCTTAGTTTTTATTGGCGAAGCAGACGACTTTGAAATTCGAATACTTGAAGCCATTGAGCATTGCGCCGCACGCTGTCGTGAAACAACGAAATATGCGATTTTCTATACTATGCAATGGAATGACGTAACATGGAAAAAACATGAAGATTCGTTCAAGCTGGCAGGAATAATTGTTGTGCAAAAACCTTTCGGAAGATCTCCGTTAAGACTTCTATAAAACATAAAATCAAAGGCAATTTGTTAAGCAAAAGTGTTAAGGCGAACACGAACAAAATGCATCGTAAAGGAAATTGGAATCTAATAGAGAGATATTTAAATTGAGTGTAATACCTGCTATTGCAGTCCAAATTTTGACGACATTACTTTCTTCCTTTCGGAATACTGATCGATGCGATGATTTATACAAGCCTTAGTGCTTATCAGTTTTATCCTTGGTATTTTCCGAATGAAAATTACTTCTAGATAATATTCATTAAAAAGTTTTGGAAACGTTTGCAGTTTGAAACTCTAAAGTGGTTCAAAGCTCAACTTAAGATTTTAGAGAAAGATTATACAATAATAGTATTAACTGAAAAGAGTTTTATCATTGTTAATATAAAATAAAACTATGATCCACAAAGGTAGAATATTAAACGGTGTTAAAAATGGAACTTACCCTTGGAAGCAAGCATGAAACCAAGACAAATTATCGGAAGTTAATACAAGATCTGAGAGAACAATATCCTCATGATCCTTTAAGTACATTGATCATAGAAACTTTTGCAAATGCGCTGGACGCAGGAGCAACCAATGTAGACATTTATGTAGATGAAAATCACTATCAAATTAAAGACAATGGAAAGGGAATGAGCGCTTATGAATTTAAGGAATATCACAACGTTGCCTCTTTAACGAAAGTCAAGGGAGAAGGCGGAATTGGCTTTGCTGGTGTTGGCGCCAAAATTTACTTAGATCGCGCTGAACATATAATTACTGAAACCAAATCCAGGGATTTTTATGGTGCAAGTAAGTGGGGATTTGTTGAAAATAATCCAGTTCCTCAATGGGAAATAATACCTCCAACAGGAAACATTACCAATACCGGAACAATTGTAAAAGTAAAGTTGAATCCAGAAGATAGTGGAAAATTAACAAAAAATGCGATTATTGAAGTCTTAAGAGACAATTATAACGCAGTTTTGTCGGGATATTATTGTGTAAGAGAAGTCAAAGTTAATGGTGAAAAAGTTGAACCGTGGAAGCCCCAAGAAGTTGTTAAAAAACATGATTTTACCATTAAAATCGGAAGGCACACTGTAAAAGGGTTTTTCATTAAATCAAAGTGTTCTTTGCCAGATGAATTTCAAGGTATTTCGGTTGTGGTTTGCGGAAAAACTGTTCTTAAACAAGAATGGTTCAAACAGTTTGCCCTCTCGAGCGACACTATTACGGGCTTAATTATTGCGGATCATTTAATAGAGATTGTGACGACCTCTAAAACACAACTTGTAAGAACATCCATGCTCTGGAAGAAATTTCACGCGAAAATAAGTATGGAATTCTCAAAATGGTTAGAAGAAATAGGAGCCAAGCCAGCTCTACCTGAGGTTTCGTCAGATATAAGCAGAATCGTCAAGGAACTTGAGAGGAGCATAAACAATATTTTAACGAACACCCCTGAACTTTTAAACTTAGCTAATAGTATTTTTCAAAATATTATGAAAAGATCAACCGTTATCAAAAGCGATGTTGGAGGAGTTATGGGCGAGGAAGCTGAAGGGTTACAAAAAATATCAGGCACATTAACAGGACCAAATCAGGGGGCTGGTGTTGAAACAATAGGTCCAGAAGAAGGAACTGGAATAATTGAAAGCGATCTTGGGGATATAAAGGCTGAAAGAGTGAGAAGACGAATGAAAAGCGGTGTAAAAATCGGCTTTTTCGAAAAACCAGACGATCAAAATGAAGGGTGGATAGACCCTGCATCCCAAACCATTACGATAAATGCTGGGCACCCAGCTTATAAGATTGCATGTGGTTTAAGTATAGAAGGACAGGTGTTCAGCGTGTGGGTTTATCACGTTTTGCGGGTTGTTATTAAAGTTCTGTCTAAGGAAGCTGAAGAAAATTCAGAAGTTGTCGAAAATAAGATCTTACTGCAATGGTTCAATCATTCAATTGATGAGCAGACAAAGCAGCAAATTGGCGTATTTTTCCCTATAAGCGGTGGAGAAACTAATACCTAGTTTATCTTCAAAAGGTGAGTCCTATGGTGAGGCCCGTGATTCCGTTCGTTATACACAAGATAAGGGATCCAGACAATGTGGAAAGGTTTCGTTTAGTTCTATCCTTTGAGGATGTCATGCATCAACCAGCGTTAAGTAAAGAGATGATTGAAATCCAAGAAGCCTATACAAAGCTTATAGAAGACTGCAAAGCCCAACTTAAAAAACTCGAATCTAGCCGTAAAACACGTGGCGATCCTCTGTTAAAATGGCGCTTGGCGGATACTTTATATGGATTTATACGGTCAGTTGAAAACCGCGGCTATTATTTCGCCAACTTTTCTTCGGCTCTTTCTAGAGACTTGGGAATTTCCGTGCGGCAAGTAAATTATCTTATTGAATTTATTCGGACTTTTCCTAAGAAAGAACAAGTACATCCAGAAATAAGCTGGGACAAATACAAAGAGATCTTGGACATAAAAAGTAGTCCCCTTCAGGAGATAGTTATCAAAAAACTACTCAAAGGTGAATTAAAAACAAGAGAAGATATCAGAAAATTCAAAAGGGAACTTTAACCGCGAAGGTAGCTTAAACAGAATATGGCATCAATCAATTTTTGACGAGGAGTATGTCCCATGTTCTGTCATGTAAAAACTTAGGTTTTTTAAATCTACTTTCTCAAGGTATACTTTTTGATTTCTAATTCTTACTTTTACACTTTCTAAGCCCCTTTTCTTTAACCTTGACTTTAATGCTGTACAAACAATTATCGGATTCCTACCAAAATTTTTAACTTCAACACATCTGAGACCTGATTCTATAAATTCGTCAATTATTTCATCATAGACGCTATGTCTTCTCTTTCTTCTAGGAGGTATTTGTAAAACTGGCTCTATGAAACGAAATCTCTTTTCTTTGGTTTCTGTCGTATCCATTTTATCTCTCACTATCATTTGTAATGAGCGTTCATAATAATTAATGAATTTTACATGATTTTATTTTTATGAAAGCTCAATACTGATTGATACTACTATGGCTATGATGAAATAGTTAATAGAGCAGATAGAGTTGAACAACGCTATAAAAAAGCATTTATTTATGACTGTGTCTTTAATTTTTGACAGTCTTTTTTATTAACTTTGTGCCAAGAGAAATTATTAATGAAGGAAATCGACAAAATAAGAAGAAGTGAATGACTATGAAAAGTATTATCGCGTGATAAAGAAATTTCGGAAGAAAAGTGGCGAATGCTATGATTTTTGGAAAAGGTTATGGGCTTTAAGAGAACCAGACAGAAAATTTCTATTTTAAACTCATTTGTTGTTGTTAAGGCGCGCCCTATTTTATGGATTTTATGGATTTTGAATTCGTAATTTTTTTGTAGGTGATACCACAACATACGAAACGCGTAGAAGTGAAAAAATGAATCAAGATAAACCTAGGATTTCAGGTACAGCTGTTTATTTTCCAGAAGACTTAACTGTTGAAACATTTCGTGAAAGCGACGGCCTTTTCATGCCCGATTTTACATTCGCAAAGTTTGCAGAAAGCACTGGCGAGGCACTCAATCTAGAGCACATAAGCAATATGGAAGAAAATTGCAATATACCAATTGAACATCATACACCAAGATGGAAAGAAAACATCCGTTCAGGCAGAAGCATAAAGTTAAATTTTATCCAATTAATGAAAGTGATGGGGAGTTTCACTATTGCCAACCTTTCTCGAAGATTTTGCATGTCTAGTTAACAATAAAAAGGACTGTTTGAAGGATAAAATTTTAACTGGTAAGCCTAACTGGTTAGAAAAAGATTTTAGAAAATATGTATCTACTCACTGGATCTTTTTGAGGGAATTAAGCGAGTTTTCCGTTAGCCCAAGTGAGTTCGATGTGTTGGCTGTTGATTCGAGTGTTTATACGAATTTACTTTCTAATGGCGGGGTGTTCTATATTATTAGGTCTTTAGCCGTCCAGGAGGATGTTGTTGGCAAGAGGATACAGTCTGATGTGATTTTTAGCAGGGATAAAATGTCTCGTATTCGTGAGCTTATTACGGCGAAGATGGAGATGTTGGAGTTTGAGGTTGCTCTTGAGGCTTTGAAGGGTGGTTTCGATGGAGATGCAATCTTGTTGGATGGATCTCTTTATGGAAGGGTTTCCCATGTTCCTATAGAGTATAAGGTTGAAGAGGAACGTGATGTTCTACTGCATTATTTTAGGGTTTATAAGGCGCTGCTTGATGCCTGTTCCAGATCGGGTGTTCTTTTGGTTGGAGTAAGCAAGGAGAGTAGGTCGACTTTTTATCGCGATTATTTGCTGAGTTTAATATTTGATGAAAAGTTGAAGAAGTTAGATGTTGAAGAAAGTGATAAGAAGCGATTAAGAGAGATATTTTTTCAAGTTCTTGATGTGGAAAGGCTTGCGTTTGGAAAGTTTTCCAAGCTTAAGGAGAAATACGAGGATAAATTGGAAGGTATTGAATTGATTTTTAGAGAGTTGGCGTCTTCAAGACCTGATTATCAATTAATCATGAACTATGTTTCTTCAACTGGATATATGCGTCCATTATGGTTAGGCCCATCTATTAGAATGGCAAGACGCTTAAAAGAGTATTATAAAAATCCAAAAGAATCCGTTAAGAAATATTTTCCAAGGTTAACGATGGAAAAAGGCGAAGATTTTATCCGTTGGGCTTCAGAGATTCTCAAGAGCATAGTTGAGTTTCCAAGTTTTGTTTCGTTTTACATTTTGCTGGACCTGAGGGATTCGCCTATACGTGTTGATATGCCATATTATGGTAAGTTGCTTTTTGAGGTTGGCTGGCCTGAGCCTGTTGAGTTGGATATTAGTGAATTGTTGAAAATTATGGTTACGGGTTATTGTGGTTTGAATGCTTATAATCTTTGGCTTAAGAATGCTGATGAGAAGGTTAGGTTGAGGCGGAAGGTTGTGGATGATATTTATTTTCCATATTTGGAAAAGTTGTTTGGGGAGAAAATAATTCGTGGGAGGAGTTATAGGCGTGTTAAATACCCTTAAGGAAATTGGCATAATTGTTGGCGAGGCCAGTCCAAGCGAGTTCTATTTCACTTCTAAACCGGAAGATATGCCTTCGAGATGGGAATATGTAGTTGTTTCTTCGTTGGAGGATGTTAGCGGTGTTTTGAAGGAAGTTACAGTTATAGCTCAAGTGCAAGGGGTAGTATCAGCGAGCCAAGCGTTAACGAAGGAGCTTGATTTTGACATTAGCAAGAAGCTTGTAGAGGCTGGAATTGCTGATAAAAAGGTTTGGTGTAAAGCCCGAATTTTAGGTTATTTAACTGAAACGGGTGACGTACTTCAGCCGAGAAAAGCTGTTACTCCTGGAAAGCCCGTTTATATGGCACCACAAGATCTCTTGGAAAAATTTTATTCTTTCTCAGAGGATGAGGCTATCCATGTTGGCAATTTAATTACAAGAAGTGATGTCCCGGTATATCTTTCTCTAAAGGGTTTTAGAAGGCACCTTGCAATAATAGCCCAGACTGGAGCTGGAAAAAGCTATTTAGCTGGCGTTCTTGCTGATGCGCTTCTCGCGAAAGGCGCAACCGTGATAATGTTAGACCCGCACGCAGACTACGTTTTTCTTTCGAGAACAAGCGATGGAAAAAGGCATGAGCTTTCAGACAATGTTGTTGTGCTTCGGAACCCAGCGAGTACAGGGCGATATTCAGCTGAAGAAGTTGGAAAAGTTGAGCCTTACGAGGTTTGCTTCTCTGATCTTGACTTTGACGAAGTATGCCTCATTGCACGAATAAGCCCTACCTATGTGAACATAAGGAGCGGACTTGAATATGCCATTTCAAATCTAAAGGAAAATAGAAAGATTTTCGCGCCTCGAGATGTTTTGGAAGAGTTGCAGCGGGCAGATATGTGGGAGGTCGATGAAAAGGTAAAGTCTGGAGCCCGTTCCGCCCAAAAATATATCAAGCGTGTAATAGGGATGAAGGTTTTCACAAATGTTTCTACGTCTATCGATAGGATGTTAAAGCCTATGCAATTATCTGTTGTTGATCTCTCTGGGCTTGAAGATGAAGTTTCCGATTACATCGCATATAAAATTCTTTCAGAGATTTACGATAAGGCTGCCAGCGGAGATTTCAAATATCCCATATTTATTTTTGTTGAAGAAGCTCATCGTTTCATTCCGCCTGACAGAAAGACTTACTCAAGCGAAGTTATTAGAAAGATTTCTGCCGAGGGGCGGAAATTCGGCATATTCCTAATTCTCATAACCCAGAGACCTTCAAAGATTCACCCTGATGCATTAAGCCAATGTAATAGCCAAATAATAATGAGAATAACTAACCCTGAAGATCAGAGGGCAGTTTCAGTAAGCTCTGAGCGTATAAGCCGCGATCTTCTTGACGATTTGCCTGGGCTTAATGTTGGCGAAGCTGTTATCGTTGGAGAAATGACTAGGGCTCCAGTCATGGTTAAAGTTAAGAAGCGGCGAACTCGAGAAGGCGGAGCAGACATAGACATTGTAGGTAAGTTAAAGGAGGCTTTAGCTGTTGGAAGCGAAAGTAAAGGAGAGAAGGAAATTCAAAAGCTGAGGGATGAACTAAAGGGAATTTACAGCTGATGGTGATTATAAATGGTTAGAGTTGCCCATGTTGCAGATACCCATCTCGGTTTTAGGCAGTATAATCTTGACGAACGGGAGCAGGACATTTATGATGTTATGGATGAAATAGCTAACAAAATCCTTGAGGAACGGGCAGATATAGTTGTTCACACAGGCGATCTATTTGATTCACCGAGGCCTACCGCTCAAGCATACTACGCCTTTAAAAGGTTTCTCGCCAAGCTTGAGGGTAAGACAAAGGTGTTTTCGATATTAGGCGATCATGATACGCCTAAGCGTCGGGGCATGCCTCCGCAAAGACTATTCGATGATAGGATACAGATTTTAGGCCTAGTCGGCGGAGAACATCAAATATTGCATTTAAATGGGCAGGACGTTTTAGTTGCAGGAATATCCCATGTTGGACGCCGATATAGAGATTTGCTTATTGAAGAGTTGAAGAAGATTGATTCTGTCGCTGCCAGTTATCCAGTGAGCATAGTAGCTCTACACCAGGCTATTGACAGATTTTTTGGGCTTGAAGAAGCTTTTGAGTTAAGGATGGATGAGTTGCCAAGGAATTTCAAGTATTATGCTATGGGGCACCTTCATAACAAGGTGCAAGCATCCTTTGGCAATGGAATGCTTGCCTATTCTGGCTCCACTGAAATTATTAGAAGTAACGAGATTAGCGAATGGGAAAAGTATGGTAAGGGCTTTTACATTGTAGACCTTGACGGCAGTAAAGTAAGCATTAGAGAAATTAACCTCGAAAATGTTAGGCCACAGTTAAAGGTTAAAATGAACTATGCTGATTTCGACCAGCAACTTAAAAGATTTGCCGATTCCCTTGCAAGCTATGCGAAACCTCCAATAGCGCACATAGTTGTTGAAGGAAGGGAAGTTGATAGGCAGAAGGTTCAGCAAGCATTGAATGAGGCTTTATCCGGAAAAGTATTGCATTATCGATCCCAGATTGTTGAGGAGTCTGAAAAGAGGCTTGTTGAACTGAAGCCGGGAGAAGTTAACATAAATGTGCTTTTAAAAGAGTATTTGAAAGACGAAAAAATAGCGGAGTTCGGCTACGAACTCTTCAGGGTTTTAAGGTTCGGAGATGTTGAAGAAGCGAAAAATATTGCGGAGGAATATTTCCGGAGGATGAAACAGAGTGCTGTTAAAGAAGGTTAATCTTGAAAATTTCATTTCACATAAAAGCAGCGAGCTGGAGTTTGATTACGGAATAAACGTTATTACCGGTCCTAATGGGGCGGGAAAAACCTCAATTTTAGACGCTGTAAGCTTTGGACTTTTCAATGTTCACAGTAGAGGAAAGAATGAAAATCTTGTTCACAGAGGAGCTGAAAAATCAAAGGTCGTTGTGGAGTTCAACGAAGGCGGAATAGATTATGCGGTTGAGTGGGACATTGACCGAAAAAGAAAACAGGCGAAAGGTGTCCTATTTAAACTTAAAAATGGTGAAAAATCCATTATTGCCAGAGGTGGCGGACGAGTAATAACTTCAGAGGTTGAAAAAATCACAGGCTTGGATCAGACCCTTTTCATGCAATCCATTTATGTTCAACAGGGAGAAATTGAAAAGCTTGTCACCACAACTCCTGCGGATAGAAAACAGATAATCTCAAAGCTGCTTGGCATTGAACACCTTGAAAAGGCTTACCAGCACATGAGAGAAGTGATTAACGAATATCAAAAAATCGCTTCTAAATTAAGCGGAGAACTTGCAAGAAAGCCTGAAGTCGAAAACCGAATCCAAAGCTTAAGATCAAGAGTGGAAAGTTTAAATGCGAAACTTAAAGAGGAAAATAATAGGCTTAGCGAAATTGAAAGCGAACTTGAAATCCTTGAAGCCAAGCTGAAAGAACTTGATCAAAAAAAGGAAACCTTTGTTGAGCTGAACTCTCAAAAAGCTGTTTTGGAAACTAAAATCTCGAGTTTAGACGAAAACTTGAAGAGAAAAGAAGCTGAGCTGACAGAAGCTGAAAAGGCCTTCGCTAAAGTGGAGTCACTTAAAGAGAGTGTGGCAAAACTTCCTTTGATGGAGAATTATCTGGACCTACTGAGGAAAGTGATTGAGAAAGAGAAAGACAAGGCTTCCGAGCAACAAAAACTTGAACGTGTAGAAGGCTTAAATGAATCATTGAAAAAGAATGAGGAATCTTATAACGCCTACCTCGCAAAGAGTGCACTTCTTAAGCAAAAGAGAGAAAAAAGGAAAAATTACGAAGGATCGAGAGAAGAACTTACAAGGGTAGAAAAGCAGCTTCGAACCGACTTAAAGAAACGAGATAGAAAACTAAAGGACATTTCACAAAAGTTGGAGGAATACTCGCAGATTCTCGGAGGGAAAGTCACTCAAGAAAACGTTGATTCGGTTCTGGCAACCAAGAAAGGCGAATTTGAAAAATTGAGGAGCGAGTTAGAGGAAAAGGCTGACAAAATAAAACAAGAAATTGGAATAGTTAAAGGACAGATTAAGGATATTGAGTTTAAATTATCCAAAATATCTGAGGCTGATGTATGCCCCATTTGTGGACGGGAATTAACTCCTGAACATAAGGCAATGCTTCAACAAGAATTTGAGAAAATTCGTAGCTAAAGTTGCGAAAAAATCGGTGAGCTCGAAAGAGAACTCAAAAATGCTGATGCTGAAAAGAAAAAGTACGAAAAAAGCCTTGAAAAATTGGCTCTAATTGATTCAAGGAAAATTGAGGATATTGCAGGCGAGATTGAGGAGTTAGATGCGAACATTCTTCAGGAACAGTCTGAGATAGACGAGCTGAAGCGTAAAGCTGCAGCGTTAAAGGAAATTGACGATGAAATAACGAATCTTGAAAGGGAAATTGATGAAATTAAGGATGCTTATCAGGATTATGAAGCGGCGAAACGTGAAATTACAAAATGGCCATCAAAAGAAGAAATTGAAGCTAACCTTGACAGAATCAACAAAGAGATTAATGCAGTTTCGAAGGAAATTGAAGCATTGATAGTTAAACTTGGATACAGACCGGAAAATCCTGAGCAGGAATTGGCGGATCTGCGGAGTAAAAAAGCCGAGTTTGATAGGAATGAACCGTTGGCAAAAAAGAAGGATTCTCTACATGGTGAAGTGCAGGGTTTAAAACAGGAATTAGCTGATAAAAAGTCTGCTCTTGAAAAGGTTTTGGCTGAAATCAACCAACTTGCGTACGACGAGAATCTTCATAAGGAACAACAAAAAGCATTTGAAAGCAAGGGGCAGGAAAAAACCAAGGTAGCCGCAGAAATTGTCAGATTAGAAACTGAGATCAAGAATAAAAATGAGGAAAAGGAAAAGTGCGAAATTGAGTTGAAGAAGCTTTTAGAAAAAGAAAAGGAAAAAGCCACGGTTGAAGAGTTCATCAAAATTCTTGAAAGCATTAGAGGTGCCTTCCACAAAGATGGGCTTCAAAGGCTGATTAGAGCGAGGTCAAGGCCCATATTAGAGAAGATGACGAGGGATTTCTTTGAAAGGTTTAACTTGGAATTTTCGGATGTTCAAATCGATGACGACTATGACATTTCGGTTATAGGACCTGCTGGTGTCCAAACCATAGACCAGATAAGCGGTGGCGAAAGGGTTGCGCTTGCAATAGCCCTAAGATTGGCGATAGCTCGATTATTGTCAGGTAAGGTCGAAACCATAATTATGGATGAGCCTACGACCCATCTGGACGAGGAAAGGCGGAAAGAACTCGTTAATATCCTAAATTCCTTCTTCAGAGAAGGTGGCAGAATTATCCCGCAGATGATTGTCATAACTCATCATCATGAAATTGAGGACGTAGCAGACGTGATATATAACGTAAACAAAAAAGAGGGCTACTCAACGGTTGAAACAGGAGCTATGTCATAAAGTTTTTGCAAAATCGAAACCCATTTGAAATACTAATGTGAGAATTTTTCGCGCAATTGGTTGGTTTTCTATTATTTCTGCGTATTTTTTGATATCCTCTAGGGACTTTCTTAACTTTGAAAGCGCTTCGCTGGAATTCTTTTCTGTTATTTCAAAGGGTGACGTTATTTTTCCATCTTTGACATCCGCATAAAGTCCTTTGATTTTCATCTGCTGTTTTTCCTGAATTTCTGGAAATCCCTTTCCTCGTTTAATCAGCTCTTTCAATTGGTTTTCAAACTCTGGTTTTCTGGATACGAACTGTTTCAATTGGTTTATCGTAGTGACGGATAAAACCCATGAAAGAAGCAATTTTATTAAATGTGCCCGTCGATTTGCGGATATTTGTTTTTGCAGTAGGTTCATATCTTCTTTGGATATTAGGTCGTATGAAGCAAGGAGGAATAATAGCGATTTGACAAGTTCATCCTCGCCGAGTATGCAAAAGGCCAACGCATGACCATAGCTTTTAAGCTCTATGAGTTTCGCCGCATCCTTTGCGTATTGTTCCGCGTTTTGGAGGCTTTTAATATGGACGGTTTTATAGACATTATTAGCGGCTGCAATTATTTAATTACCTCATTTCATTGCGTATGCAAGTTCTTTTTTGGGGGATTCACCTGGTGAGAGTATGTGGAGCCAGTCGTTTACTCTTTTTCTGTATTCTATGGCTATGTCCATGATTGTTTTTAGTTCTGTTTTGTCGATTGATTTGTTTGGATTTACGAGTTTTAGTAGTCCGCTTGCTATGCGTTTTACGGCTCGTTCGTCTCTTATGGTATAGTCGCCTATTAGTTCTATTTCTTGGTCGATTATGTGAGTGTAGTTTTGTTTTCTGAGTTCATGCATTGTTTCGCAGAAGTAGTCTGAGGCTATGCCGTATCCGCGTGATAGGTGGCGTGTGGACATGCTTATTTTTGGTAGTTCCCAGCCTGGGATAATGCCATTGATTCTCTCGATGAGTTTCGCCGGGTCGTTTTCTCTTATGTCGTTTGGTAATACGTATGTAAATTCCTCTACTGGTCTATAGGCGCTTTCTTCTGCTTCAACTTTGATGTTGCCCATTAGCATGAGCGCGCAGGTGCTTGTGACTCTTTTTGGTCCTCTTTCGTAATGTCCGCTTTCCATATAGTCTGCCAGTTTGCCCATCATTTCGTTGGGGTTTGTGAATTTGACTTTGCTGATTTCATCGAGGATTATGGCGTCTTTTGTTGCCAATTCGCCCAGTTCCCTGCGAGCTATGTTGTAGAAGAGGGTTGCCGCGCTTATGTTTCCGCCAGCAAAAATTCTGGTGTAGTAGGATGCGTTTCTGTAGAGGTAGGTTTTGCCTGTTTGTTTGGGGCCGAATTCCATGAGGTTTGTGTTGTTTTCGACGAGGGGGATTAGGCGTGTTAGGAAGATTAGTTTTTGTCTTTGGTTGTAGCGTTCGTGGTTTAGGCCTACTGTGTTGAGGATTAGGTCTATCCATTCTTCGAAGGTGAAGTATTCGCGGGCTTCTTGGAATATTTTTGGGTCTATGGTTGTGCATTGGAAGGGGACGAAGTCTTGTATGACGACAGGGGTCATGGTTGGTGGGGCGGTGTCTGGAGAATATGATAATGTGGCGAGTCCCCACATTCCTGCCAGGAGTAGGTTTTGGTTTTTGTCGAGGACGTCAAGGCTTATCATGCAGTCTTTTAGGTTTAGGTTTTGGAGGTGTGCTCTGTATGTGCCGAGTTCTACGTCTGTTGTTACTTTTATCTCGTCTATGATTGTTGCTTTGCCTGTGGTCATTATTTCTGAGAGGATTTTGTCTCTTTCTCTTGCTTCGTGGTAGTATTTTGCTACGAATTTGGAGAGTTCTGGGGCGTAGTTGTCTTCGCCGTATTTTTCTATGAACTGGGAAGCCAAATATTCTGTTACATATCTCGGAAGCATGAAAAATTCTTGTTTGTTGGCTATACGTTTGTCTGTTGCGAGATCGGCAAAAACTCTTTTAGCTTTGTTAAAAACTTCACTCATCCTTTATCACCAAGCAACTCATCAAGCTTGGATGTTAAAGTTTCATCTTTTCTAAAATGCTTCTTCTCTTTAACGTGAAGAGTAAACTCGCCTCTTGCTACTTTTGATCGAGTAATTATTTTATAAGGAATTTTGTATTCTCTAGCCTCGAGTGGAGGAACTTGAACTTTGACGGTTTCCTGCTCTTTATCTGTTTCCAATTCGACTTTTCTATCAGGCAACTGCAACTCTATCCTTACCGTGTCTTTCAAAGGATTTGAAATAGCTACTTCAAAGCTCCCAGCAACATTTGGACTTGCAACTGCACTGAGGAAATCTACTTTAACTTCTATCGATTCCTCTTCAACTATCTCTTTTTCAATCTCTTCGCCTTCTAATGTTTTTAGTGCATTTTTGATTTCTTTCGCTTCTTCGTCCGTCAAGCCATAAAGTTCTGCAACTGTATTATCAATGTCTTCCTCAATTTTTGAGAGTTCATATGTATTTTTCTCGGAAGCAAGCTGATGAGTCTTTTTTGATAGTTCTGCAAGTTTTCGATGTATTGGATTTTCTGGATCGTATTTTAGTATATTAATTTGTCCAAGGATAGACGGAGTTGCGAAGCTTTTCCCGCCAAGTTGGGAGAAAGACTTTACAAGAAATGTTACTTCTGAGGAATTTAATATGCTACACAGATAATGCGCTTCGTCTTCCTGTTTCAGAGGGATAAAGCTGATTGTCTCTTGGGGTATTAACGGTTTTTTGCCTATATATTTGTCTTCCATTGGGCTGAGAACTGAAGCGTTTATTTTGTCACCCATTCGTTTCCATGCCACTTTGTACGGTGCGAAACTATTCTTCCTTATATCGACCATAATGTAGAAAGGATGCCCTTTTCTTAAAAGGGTGTAAGCAGACCGTTTGAGCAGCATCTCTTTAAAATGTAATAAATATTCGTATGTTTTTGGCGATTCAACTCTTAGTTTATGTTCTGGAATCGCTTGCCAATCCGTCTGTTCTGTGTGAGGAACAATAATATAATTAGTTGGTGTTGGCAGCCACCTATTTAAATCGCCTGAACGAATTAATTTAAAGATGTGTTTAGGCTCTATAAGAGCAGCTATTTTTTCCAGTTTTCGTTTGCCTATGTCGTATAAATTTTCAATTAGCAGATTTCCAGAGGGGTGTTTATCTACGATTTTTATCCAATAAACACCATTAGCTCCGCCAGTGTTAACACCCAAATGAGGTTCATAATGTGAAGACCCTCTAATCTTGTCAAGTGCACTTAATACTTTCTTATTAACTGTTAGCCATTGGGAGGTATTATCCTTTGTATCTATTGGCACGGCTATTAGTTCATCTTGAGAACATATGTGAAATACCTCTTCAAGCGTGGCATTAGTAAGGTCACATTCCTTTGTTTTGGTCCAGCGTATGTAAGGAACAGGATATTTTGTATTAACACCTTTTTTTAAGATTATCATGCTTGTCATGTTAGCTGCTGCTTCAAAGGGCTTCAAGTCCACCATGTCATGCACTTTCAAAACCTTAATTCCCACACCTTCAGGAAGTCTAAATCTTCTGAAAACCTCAGCGCCTGTAGCGTTTGCCACAAAATCCCAGTCTATTAATTCGCGGTAATCACTACGGGCTGTGAAGTCAAATATGCGCTTTATCCTATTCAATTGCGCGTATTCAACAAGAACTCGCGTCAAAAACTTGTTTCTTTTCCATATTTCCTGCACCTTTGATCCTCGTTCAATTGGCATACTATACAGCTGGATTGGCTCAGCTGTCGTCACTAATCCGTAGAGCCCCGACATAATAAGCACGTGATGTTTTGACCGCAGCAGTTTGTCCCTTCCATCCCTTCCAAGCGCGGTATAGAAACGCCCATCATATCTGTAGATAGCTGGAAGATACTTAACATCCTCTATGTTCTCGCCAAAATCCTTGCCTAGTCTTAATTCCTTGTTATACTTAAGGTTTCCAAGAGGGATTCCCTGCCATTTTATCTGTCCGCTGAATAATAAATCAAAAGCCTCACGTCTAGCCTTTAACAAGTCATCTCTTGTCCTCACCAGTTTTGAAGCTAAAGCTTGCGTTTCGTCATATTTACTGGAACCACCAGCTTTTTTATTTAAAGAGCAGATTGTCACCATCAACACTTTAGTTTCTGGCTGATAGAATGCTCTGTTAGCTGACAGAAACCCCAATCCCATCACCAGTTCCTAGAATTAATAAAACACATCTTGATTAAAATTAAATTTTCATCCCAACACTTAATTTTCACTAGGTGTCAGAATGAAAAACAAAAAGAATGAAAGGATCTTCAAGTGCACACGCCCAGAAAATGTTGATCCCAACCTTTGGGCGGACTGTGAGAAGTGTCTGTGCGCCGACTACGGCTATTCCCGTTGCTTCGAACCTAACCCAAAATGGGAAGAACAGAATGGTATATGTAAGTATGAGCATTGCATTGAGAATATGCCACTCCTTATGCCAGAAGATGCGAGAAGATGCCCAATTTTCGGCCATGAATGCCCCGGAGGCGTTGACCAAGTTACCGAATGCCTCGAACAAATGGATAAAGTATCAGCCAGAGTTCAACGTCCTCTCAGTCCAAGACGCAGTAATAAGTAAAGCAACATTATACTTTACTATTTTACCCCTAGATACGACTCATTTTGCAATCACATCAAATCTTAATATGACTATTCTGTTAGTCGCTGTTAACAGAAAAAATTCTGCTCAGGAAACTGTCAAAATAATTCTACATTAAGCATTATTAAAAAGTATATGAAAAACTTTGAGGCAAGGTGTGTTTCGATGCTGTTTAAAGATTTCGCGGGAAAATCCTAGTAAATCTGCAGCAGTGCTGAAACCGCTATTTCGCTTTTGTTGCAAATTCTTCAGAGATTTTCTTGTACATTTCCAGCTCTCTTTGTGAAATTGGCTTAACTTTTGTAAGCGCTTCTTCAAAGTGGCGCCTGCAGACTTTTATGTTTTTAACGTTTTTCTTTGCCTCTTCCGGATTCTTGTTCTCCATAATGTGTTCTCTTATGGCCAACATTACTGCTGTGTTGCAGACCGCCGCCAAGTCTGCTCCAGTATAGCTTTCAGTTCTTTTTGCAAGCTCATCTATGTCTATATCCTCGGCTAGAGGCTTCTTATTTAAGTGAATTTTAAGGATTTCTTTTCTCGCTTCGAAGTCTGGTAATGGTACGTATAAAAGTTTGTCAAATCGTCCAGGCCTTAAAAACGCCGGGTCAATTATGTCTGGCCTGTTTGTTGCAGCTATCACGACAACGCCTCTAAGCTCTTCAAGACCGTCCATTTCAGTTAGGAACTGGCTTATTACTCGTTCAGTTACATGAGAGTCGCCGTATCCGCCTCCACGGGTCGGCACAATAGAGTCAATTTCGTCAAAGAATATTATGCTTGGAGCTGCCTGCTTAGCTTTTCTAAAGATTTCTCTTACAGCCTTTTCTGACTCGCCAACCCATTTGGACAACAATTCTGGACCCTTAACGCTTATGAAGTTAGCCTCACTTTCATTAGCTACAGCCTTCGCCAGCAAAGTTTTTCCAGTGCCTGGAGGCCCGTACAGCAGAATCCCTTTTGGAGGTTTGGCATCCATATGTTCAAAAATTTCTGGATATTTTAGCGGCCATTCCACGGCTTCTTGAAGCTCAAGTTTCACATCTGCTAATCCGCCGATTTCTTCCCATTTAACCGTTGGCACTTCAACTAGGACTTCCCGCATGGCTGAAGGCTCCACATCCTTCAAGGCTTCCATAAAATCGTTCATGGTTACCGTTATCTTGTTCAATATCTCAGCTGGAATTGTCTCCTTCTCAAAGTCTATTTGGGGCAGTATTTTACGCAGCGCCCGCATGGCAGCCTCTTTACATAACGCTCCAAGATCGGCTCCCACAAAGCCGTGAGTGACGCCGGCTATTTTTTCCAGGTCCACATCTTCAGCCAACGGCATGCCTCTCGTGTGAATCTGCAGTATTTCGAGGCGGCCTTGCTTGTTCGGTACGCCAATCTCTATTTCGCGGTCGAATCTTCCCGGCCTGCGTAAGGCTGGGTCTATGGCGTTCGGCCTGTTTGTTGCGCCTATAACAACTACTCTGCCGCGTGGTTTCAAACCATCCATTAGGGCTAGAAGTTGCGATACAACCCTTTTCTCAACTTCGCCTGTGACTTCTTCCCGTTTTGGTGCAATAGCGTCTATTTCGTCGATGAATATTATGCTCGGCGCGTTTTCCTCAGCTTGCCTAAAAATTTCTCTTAGGCGTTCTTCGCTTTCTCCGTAAAACTTGCTCATTATTTCAGGGCCGCTTATGCTGAAAAAAGCTGCGTTGGTCTCGTTTGCTACGGCTTTCGCCAGCAGAGTCTTGCCTGTTCCAGGCGGCCCATACAAAAGAACTC
>Ga0078972_1009006_pt1 | contig 20145 bp, 25 predicted proteins | sample YelNatPaOPGAMG01_FD_67568 | JGI IMG/M metagenome (GOLD analysis project Ga0078972, IMG submission 67568) | Hot spring thermophilic microbial communities from Obsidian Pool, Yellowstone National Park, USA - OP-RAMG-01 (SPADES assembly) (version 2) | ecosystem: Environmental > Aquatic > Thermal...
TGATTAAAAGGCTTTTATCTGTAAAATTTGTGGAAATAAAAAATCCTGTCGAGTATGACAGGATTCTTTTAGTTTGTGAGCGCGGGTGGGCTCGAACCACCGACCCTTTGCTTAAAAGACAAATTTATTGATTAAAATATTGCAAAAATTGAGCGTTTTTGGGGAATTTTTGCACTGAATTGTTTAAAAAAATGTAAATTCGGGGACATTTCGGGGACAGTTTTTTTATAAAAAAAGTCCGCTCGAAAGCGGACTTAATTTAATAACTTTTTACATCGAGAGTATTTCTTGTTTCCTGTTTTTTAATAGTGGCATTAGATTTTTTTGTTCTTTTTCTGTGAGTGATGTATAATAATCTTTGAGTTCTTCAAGTGTGTTAATAGAATTTATTTCTTCTGTGTAGTTTCGCTCAATTGGATTTGATATTGATTTTGCATTAAGATAAAATTTTATTTCCGTTTGTTCTTCTTCATTTACAAAATCTTCTAAATCTTGAGTGAATATATCACTTGCTGCAGTTGCGGTTAAGATTGCATCAACTAAACTTCTTTTTTTTGCCATTTTCAAAACAGTGTTATAATTATCACTAATATCTTGATTTTCTATTCTTTCTTGCCAAATCCAATCATTTCCTGATTTTCTCCATTTGCCTTTGCCTTCTTTTTTCAACTTTTCTGCTTCTAATTTTGAAGGTTTTATCTGTGAATCAATATATCTATAACGAAATTTACTTTCCATAGTAGAGCAAATACCAACACCTTGAGAAATTACTTTTTGTGATGCGATATGGGTTAAAGTTGTTATAACTTCATATTCTCGATGACCTTTTTCAAGTTCACGAATTTTTATTTCATAAGTAGGAGCTAAACGAAACATAAAGGCTAATTTTTCAGCACCAGGCTTTAATAAAACAAGTTTATCACCACAACCGGGAATTTTTCCATAATGTTCGTTTTCTTTCATTGCAGCTTTCATTAAATCTTGTATTTGTTCAATTTGATTTATTACATCAGTTGTTGAAAATTGAGCAGCAGAAAAATCTGCTGCTTTTACGATTGAATTATTTTTTGTTTTCATCTTAACATCTCCTAGTTATTTTATAATTAGGTTATTTTTTTCGATATAATTTACGCCGTCAGGAATTACACCAGTAGTTTTTATATAATCTTTTACTTTATTTTTTTGAATTTCGATTTTGATAGAAACCAAATCGGGAAATTGTTCAGCAAATTTTTTTTCGTCAATAAATGGATCAATTTCAATTGATATTGATTTACGCCAAGAAATTGTAAAATTAGGTTCGTTAAACTTCTCACCTTCAGCAAGATTTCTTTCAAGATATTTTTTGATAAAATTGATTTTGTTTTCAATTACTTTTTTCTTTTGCTGCAATAATTTAATTTCATTTACGATTGTGTCTATGAAATAATTTAAATCTTTATGCAGAAGAGCAAGAGCTTTGATTTTATCTTTGCGTTGTAATTCTAGGGTTTCAAGCTGCTTTTCAATCTCGGGGCTAATTTCTCCGGTTTCTGAGACATTATTTTCGATAATGTTTTCGATTTCATAATTAATTTCATAGAGTTTCATTTTAACATTCCTATTTAATTTGTAAATGAATTATTTAACAAAAAATTAATTGCTTTTTGTGCTAGAATGGCGCATTTAGGAACGAATGAAATATCGAGCTTTGCTTTATTGAGCCAAAAATCAATATAAGATGAAGTTTCTTCGACTGAATTTATGCCACATAAACCACACAAAAAAGAGCTGCCAAGTTCGGCGACAAGTTCTTCATGTGCGTATAAATGATAATCATCATCATTTTTTTTGAAGCGGTTTAATCTTCCTTCTTTACCTGTCCAGTGAATAAGTTCATGAAATAAAGAAGAGAAATATTTTTCTTCATTTACGAAATAGGAAACATTAGGTGTTGAAATAAAATCTTTTGTTACATTATAAAAACAACCTTGAGAGCTATTTTGAACAAAATTTATTTCATGATTACTTTTTATTTGATTTAAAATTTCTATTGGTTTTTTTAGCTGCGGGATAGGTGGCTCGAAATCTTCCAAATCTTCAACATTGAAAACATAAGAATATTTTAAATAAGGGAAGGTAATAATTTCATCTTCAGTTTTAATTTCATGGAGTTTATAAAAAATAATCAATCTTCCTTTGGAATTTTTCTTAATCTTTTTATTATGCTGCTGTGCTTGTAAAAAAGTGAAATAATTGGGAAATGCTACATTGTCAAAAGAGAGCAACAAAAAATTTATTCCGTTATAAATATGTTTTGAAAACATATTTTGAGGCAAACCATTTACCCAAGGTTTTTGCCAAGGCAAAACGCCTGATTTTATAGTATTTATAACCTTATTTGTAATATCATTAAAAAGATCTCTTTTGTTCATTTTGAAAATCTCCTTTTGTTGTTATACGCTAAAAAGCTATTAGTAAAAAGTTGTTGAACTTGATTATGAGGAAAGATCCAGCCAAGAAAGAATTTCAAACATTCATAATCAAAACTGTTAAACTTTTCTCCTAATAAAAACCGTAAAACTGTGTTTGCTACTTCTAATCTGTTGATTTTAATAGCAACCTTATAAAGTTTTTTCAGCATGTTTTTTTGTTCAATGAATTGATTATCCATATTACCTCCTATTTAATTATTAATGAAGCATGTTTTTTAATAAGAAAACTGGCAAACGACAAAGCAGAGGAAAGCGAACTAAAGCGCCAAGAAAGAAGTGAACCGGAACAAAACGGCAAAACATTGACAAAATAAGAGCCACGAAACGAAACAACACGAAACAAAAAAACACCTTTTTTTTCTGATAGATAAACTTTTTCCGAAGGAATGGATTTCCATTTCATAGCTATACTCCAATTATTTCAAAGCGAGACACAGACCGCCGCAAAAAAAAACAGGATTTTGCAGCCCTAAAGACGAAGTCAAATTATTAGATATGAATTGTAAGTCACATGGAAGTAATTATATGGTTAATGTCAGTTTAACATGATAGAAGCCGTGAAGGTGGTTGTCAAGGGCGAAGTTTTCCAATTTTTTTAGCGAGGAACGAGCGTTAAAAAAAAATTGAGAAAACGAGTTCATATACCCTTGACAACCAGTAACCTTCACGGCTTAAATTGTTCAAGGGCTGCAAAATCCGAACAAAAAAGGCGCAGGGAATCCATTCTTTTAGAATGAACGGAAGAATAAAAGAGCACTCACGATTAAAAAACAGTAGAAAGAAAGTTGCGAGTCTCAAAAACAAAAAAAGAGCGAAGCGTGGAAGTTACAAGTCAACATAAAAGTTTATGGTTCAGGTATGATAACAGCTATCAATAGAAGGTGATTCAGTATGCAAGACAGCCCTTTTTTTGTTTTTGTCAATGAGCAACGGACACTTTGAATAAACTTAGTCAAAAGACAGTCAGGGCGAGGGCGTGCTTTTTGCTTTCCAAAAACAATGACAGCACGGTTTTGGCTGGCGTTGTTTTTGTTAAATTAATTGCAAAAAGCATGACCGAGCCGTCAGTAAATTAAAACATTACGATTTTGTTGAAAAAGTAATGATTATGGGAATCCATTTCTTTGGAATAAGAAAAGATGATTAAAGCAACAGGAGAGCGAAGGCACACTTTTTTTAAATAACAAAATAAGATCGCAAATTTTTATTTTTTTCAATAATATTTAGCGAGGTTTTTATAGCTTTATCTTGCATTTGAAGATGCAAGTTAAAGCTTTCAATGCTGTTTGCAGTAAGTTATAAAAACCGTAAGCAAAAAATAAAAATAAAATTTTGCGATATTTTGTTAAGAAAAAGTGTGCCTGAGCGAATGTTTTGAATCTAATGAAAGTATATGAAAAAGTTTAAAAATTTCGAGCAAAATTACTTTTGAATGAGAGCGATAATTAAAAAAAGAAAAATGTATTTTACTAATATCAATTTTATGAGGTATAAAATGTTTAAGAAAAAATGTAATCAAAACTATTTAATAGTAATCTTTATTTATTTATTGACTGCAAATAATTTTATTTATGGACAGGAAAAAATAAAAAGTGAAGATGCCGGGAATTATTTAGGGAAAGAAGTAATTGTTGTTGGTGAATTAACACAAGTTGTAACTACAAGAAGTGGAACTACTTTTTTAAATATTGACGGGAAATATCCAAAAAATATATTTACTGCCGTGATATTCAAGGATTACAAAGATATTTTTAAGGATGTAAAAAAATTGGAAGCAAAGAAAGTTGAGATTAAGGGAAAAGTTAAAGAGTATAAAGTTATTTATGAAATAATATTAGAAAAAGAAGAGCAATTGAAAGAGTGTAAAGAATAATTAGTAATCAAAATTTATTTGTGATGATTTGAAAGGTTATTTAATATTTTGAGAATTTCTTTTGAAGAAGTAACGGTTGCAATATGTCCTTTCCAATTTAAGTGAAAATATTTTTCAGCTTTTGTAAAATTATTTTTTCGGGATGGTTGTTTAATTTCAAATAAGAAGTTAAGGTTGCGATAACCGACTAAAATGTCACCGCAACCTTTACCTAAACTTGATATGTCTAAAACAGAAATTTCAGGAATTTTTTTTAAATCTTTTACAATGTTTGCATGATTAAGATCTTTCTTTTTATAATAAGTTGACCAAGACATATAAAGTCAAAATAATTCGTAATTTTCGTCTAGCACATCGACTTTATAAACATTTTTAATTAAGTCTCTGACACTTATTTTTTCAATTGCAGCGAAAGCTTTTAATTCATCTGCAAAAGCAGAAAATCTACGATGCTTATAAACTTGCCACTCATCAAGATTCAAGGCGATATAGTAACCATTGTCATCACCAATAACTTTATGGCCGTTCTTTCTTGCTTCGTTTGCGAGCATTCTAATCTTGCGTTTGAAATCTGACAATTTAGAATTGTCGCCAAATTTAACTTGTAATTGTTCTGCAGTAATTGCATTTGCTTTACCATAATTCAAAAACTGCAGTAAAGTATAATATGTTTCAGCCATAATTCAACCAATTAAGAATTAGAAATTAGAAATTACGAATTAAGAACGTAATTTGGGTTGATATTCAATGTGTATGTGATCGATTTCATGAACAACATCGAAATTACTTCCGAGAGAAGTTCTTAATTCGTTTAACAAATGTTCCATATTTGCTGGAGGTATATTTGAAATCCGAATATCAATAGCATTACCACTATAATGTAATGAACTAAAAGAATGTTTGGAATCAGTAATTGAAGTAATTACTAATTCATAATTATTCTTTTGAAAAATTGAATTTATAATTATAATTCCGAGTAACATTTCAGAAGTGATTCCATGAAAGGTAACAGAGTTTTTTAGTTGCATAATTACTCCAATTAGGAATGAGGAATTTTTTTTAAATCATTTTTAATTAATGCAATATCAATATGGATTGATTCTAATTTCTCATTTATTGCATTAAAGCGATTAAGATAATTCAATTTAATTTGATTAATTGAATCATCATGTTTGTTTTGCTTTTTGTACAGCTCCAATAGAAACCATGAAATTGCTGTAATAAATAGTGTAAGGACTACAACTAAAATCTGAAAAATTAATTCTTCTTTTTGCATTAATTTATTATCTAAGTTTTAAAAATTCAGATGGATGTGTTAATGCAACTTTTTTATGCGTAAACAAAGAATATGCGATACCTAAAATCAATGAAACAAAAGCAGCAACAATTTCTTCAACGGAATTTTGAGAGATTCCTAAAGTAAATAGAACACCGGAACCAACTTTAAGAATCCATTGAACGATTTTAGCAACTAAATAATCTTTAATTGTGTTCCACATTTTAATTTCTCCTTCAAATTTGATTTGAAAAATTTTAGCAATTAGCCATTCAAAAAAATTTAAATCGGTATCGACCATTAATTTGTTTTTAGGAACATTTGAAAGAGTAACATTAGCGGATTGCTTTAACGAAGCAGCTGGCATTTTTTCCAACGGCTTTGGTCGAGTTTCATCAAGAGTAATTTTCAATTTAGATTTTTTTCTCATTTTGTTATCAGTTATTAGTTAAAAATTAAGTTACTAGTTACTAGTTACTAGTGATTAGTTACAAGATTATTGTAGTGAAATTTCTCCTGTTTTTATTACACCATTAGAATATTTCAGTTTTACTTTAAGTTTGTGATTTACTTCGTCGATATAAAACGAAACATCTTTGTTTTGTAAATAAGAATCAGATTGTGCAGTAGTTTGTAAAGGAAATTGAAAATGATTTGCAATTTTTTTCAAACCTGAGCCAAGAAAAATAAAAACTACACCGGTTACCCTATCAGTAATAGTATGTGGTGCAGATGAATTATCAATTAGAGTTGCAACGGTAGAATTAAAATCAATTGTAGGTTGTGCCTGGTCTCCGAGATAAATTTGAGGTGAATTTGCATCAGGAAGCAAGCCTTGTAAATATTGCATTGTATTTGCAATGTTTAGGCAGGCTTTACTACCATTTTGAATACCAAAGACTTGACGGCAACCTTCAAAAATCCAAGGGGTTGAAGACTTAGAATAATCAGGATGATAAGCATTGGATGGATAATAAACATTTTCAAGCGAGACATTGGAAGTACAATTAGGACCGAGATTAATTATGCCGTTCCAATAACCGGTTTTAGAATTAGAAGCAGTTAAAACACGAGAATAAGCATGAATTGCATCAATTCGTGCTTTGTATGAATCGACAAAGAAAGCGGAATACTTATAATAAGAAAAATCAATTACAATTGGATTTAGTATACATAAATTATTTAATCTAGAAGAACACAAAATATGGTCTGTGATACAAGTATTATCTTGCATGAATTTCCAACGATAAGCGTATTGCGAAGAATCATGATCCCATTCTTTAGCAAAATTATTCGATAAAATGTAAACGGATGTTGTGAAATTATTTGAGAAAGTTGCACTTAAACAAGAAGCTTGACCTGAAGTTACACCAACACCGGAGATTACAACTTGATTATTATTACGAACTTTTACACCGTCAAGTAAATTTGCAAGCCAAATTGATTTATCATTCTCAATAAAATTAGGGTCATCGGGATTTGCCCAAGTACCAAGCCAATGAAAATATATTGTTCCATTTGTTGAGGCAATAGAAATAACAGTACGAGAATCAGCATTTGTATAAGTACCTGGATGAACAAAAATTCGAACTTCGTGACCTAGTAAATCGGCAGGGAGTAAATCAAGGACTGCATTAAAAGTTTTCTTAGCATCTTTTAATGTTAAACCTGAATTATTGTCATTTCCATTTTCAGCATCAACGAAATAAACAAAACCTTTAGCTCCCCAAGGGAATGTAGTCATTTTATCATTAGGAAAAGAAATTAAATTTTCTGGATTAACTTTTTTATGTTTCAAGAACATATTTACTTTTTTCATAGTATCACCTTAAAATTATTTAAGCAAAACACGAATTAGCTGCAATGAGCCGGTAGCAGAATCAAGAGAATAACCATTAATTATTTCATTAGAGGTAACAGGTTTTGCATAACCTGAAGCATCGGTGGTAATTGCGTCACCAACATTTACCGCGCTTGCAGTTTTAACAATTGCGACACCTGCAACCATAACAGGCATTTGATTTCCTTCGTTAGTATCTGCAACAACTACACCGAGAGCTTTAGAATCTGCGGTAGGATAATTACCATCAAAGCCAACAAAAAGATTTTTCGCAAAAGATTGTTGAGCTTTAACAGAAATAATTAAAGTTGGATATTGAGTTAACATTTTATTTCTCCATCAATTATTTATAAAAATTAATTTTCTTCTGTTTTTGGATAAATTATTTCATCGGAAGTTGGTGGAGTTAAACGAGGTCTGCCGCGTTTGCGATAAAAAGTTTGTTCTGTGGATTCAATTTTTTTCACATTTGGAGGTAAAGGTAAATCATCAGGATATTCAATAACAGAACCTACAGGGAAAAGTTTGCCATGAAAAAATAAACTATGTTTAACAACGATTGCTTTCATAATGACTCCTGTTATGTTTTTAGTGAACAGTGAACAGTGAACAATGAACAGTTACTAGTGACTAGTGACCAGTGACCAGTGACCAGTGACCAGTGACTAGTGACTAGTGACTAGTTTTAATTTGTGTCTTTAATTAAAAATGCTGCATCTGGTCCGACAATCTTAGGAACGAAAATATCTGTGTTGCGAACAATAGAGACCTTACCACCTTCGGTATATTTATCAACAACAGGATAACCTATTTTTCTCAAAGTATAAGCGAAAGAAGGTTCATAAACATTTCTTGCAACATTTTCGTTTTGTTCTGGCACATAAGCAAGAATAACATTATCCTGCCAAACATCAACAAAGGCACCTGAATCATCAACAAAGACTGCTTTGCCAACATAAAGATTTGGGAAGTCAAGCAATTCGCGTAAGAGTTCTTCACTCATTACGGAATGTGCTGTATATTTAATTCTATCAAGAATCATCGGGTGATTTTTTAATGCTGCATAGGTACTTGCACCGAGAACAATAGTGTTTGGATAGCGAGCAATTTTAGAACGAATAGTTTCACGAGCTGCTTCAATAATAGCGAAAGGATTTGATGATTCATTTGTAAATTTATCTGCTGAAGATAGAACAGCAACAGAATTTGGGCTATAATTATTTTCGTCTTGAGAAAGGTCAGCAATTAATTTTTCAAGTCTAAGCTGAATACCTTCAGCAACAACAGTAGCGGCATGAAGTTCAAGATTTGCAATATCTTCTTCAATTTCTCTATAATCCATAGGATATTCAAGGTCGTGCTCGGTTAAAACATAATCAATCGAAGATCTTCCTTCCGGAGAAATACGATTAGATTTTGCTCTTATTGCTCTTTCGGTGTTATAAACACGAAAAGCTTCTGCATTAAATTGTGGAATTTTTCCACCTTCTTTTTTAACATAAACAACTGGGAAAAGATTTGTGCCGATGAAGTTTGCATTTGTGTAACCACGAGCAACATTGGTTAAGACTTCATCAACTACACGAAGAGATTCTAAGTGGTCCATGTTAACTCCCTTTTAATTTTTTAGTGACTAGTGACTAGTTATTAGTGACTAGTGACTAGTGACTAGTTAACAGTTACTAATTATTTGTTAATAATAAATGAGCAGCATGTAAATAGGATACTTTTTTTTCTTTCATTATTTGTAAAACTTTACGATGTATTTCACGAGATTTTTGGTCAACAATTGCAAAAGAAAAGGTTTCTTCTTCTTGGTTTTCAAAATCAGGTTTAGTTGCAAATTCTTGTAAAAGGTTTGAATTTGGTTTAGCGTCGAGGATAGCAATTAATTTTTCAAAAACGAGTTCAACGAATGTTGCAATATTTATTTCTTTATGCTGGATTGCATCGAATAATTCTTTAATTAATTTTGCTTGGGCAGGAATAATTTTATTTGATTTAATTAAATCAGCATTAATTTCATCAATTAAATCATCTGGCAAATTAGAAGTGAATTTATTTTCAAATACCATTTCCGAAGGAATGGATTCCCAAAATTCTAATTTAGAATCAGTAAAAGCATTATTTAAAAAATCAATTTTTTTTGTTAATTGATTTAATGTTTCTTCTATATTTGAAATTGTATTGAGAATCAAATTATGATTATTTTGTTCTTGGTGGTTAGAATTAGGTGCTTTTGTAAAATCAGGGAAATCATTTTCATCGGTATTCGTTTTTTCAATTAATTTAATATCATCATCAGAGAGTATAGGGACGGGGTTATTTTCGGAATGATTAATTAGAGCTGCGGCTTTTAATAAATCATTTTCAAATAAATCATAGGGGATTTGGCTAAATTGATTTTTTGCATTGTTAATTAAAATTGTTTTAGACTCATCATCTATTTTATTTTCTTCGGAATTGATTAATTCGTCTGCAAAACCATACTCAATTATTTCATTGCCAAATAAAAATGTTTCGGCATCCATTAATTTTTTTATTTCTTCAACATATCTTTTAGATTTGTTTGAATATGAGGTAACGAGTAAATTGGAAATTTTTTCAATGTAATCTGCATCATCACGCAATTTATTGTGGTCTCCAATCGAAACAAGCCAAGCATTGTGAAGCATATAAACTGAATTGGGATTAATTAAAACTTTATTTGCTGCGGTGGTAATAAAAGAAGCTGCTGAAGCTGCAAGGCCTAAAATTTCAATTGTAACAGGTTTAGAATGATTTTTAATCAAATTGTAAATTGCAATTGCCTCATAGACGCTACCACCTGGAGAATTAATTGTTAAGTAAATTTCCTTATCAGGATTTGCTAAAAGAAAATCTGATAAGTCTTTAGAGGTGAAATCAAAGCCGATAATACCGGAGATATTAAACTTTTCCATTGGAGTGCCCTAAATTGTTAAACAAAAAATAAATATATTTACTTATTTTTGCAATAGTCAAAAGAAAAAATTATTAAAAATAAGTAGTTTTATTAATGAGGAATTAAAAATTAGGAATTAGGAATTAGGAATTAGAGATTAAAAATGAGAGGTAGAAAAAGAAAAGAAGTAAGAAAAATTGGGATTGAGGAAATAATTACTGAAATGGCATCGATTGGAGCAACAAATAAGGAAATTGCTGAATTTATTGGGATTAGCGATGATACTTTGGTGAGGAATTATGAGAATTTTCTATTAAAAGGAAGGAGTAAACTTAAAATTAAACTTAGAAGAAAAATTATAGAAGTTGCATTAAGAGGAAATGTAGCGATGTTGATATTTTTAGCAAAGAATTTTTTACAAATGACAGATGAGGAAAAACAAAAGATTGAAGTCAGAATTAAAACCATTGACAAAATAGAAAATGTACAAAATTGATATAACCTATCATAAAAATCAAAATATAATTTTTAATCATCCGGCAAGGTTTAAGGTAGTTGCAAAAGGAAGGCGATTTGGATTAACAAGAGGGATGGTAAATTATATTTTACAAAGGATGTTTGAGAAAAAAATTTCAGTATTGTGGGTTGATACAATATATGCAAACATCGAAAGATATTATGAAAAATATTTTCTTCCTGTATTAAGAAATTTAGATAAAAGTCATTGGCAATGGAAAAGTATCAAGAATGTATTAAAAGTTGTAGAAAGTGATTGTGTATTTAGATCAGTTGACAAGCCGGAGAATATGGAAGGATTTGGATATAATTTAATAGTAATTAACGAAGCGGGAATAGTTTTGAAGAATAGGAAGCTGTGGGAAGAATCAATTCAACCGATGATATTGGATTTCAAAGCCGAAGTAATTATTGGTGGAACTCCAAAAGGGAAAATGCACAAGGGTCAAAAGCATTTATTTTATGAATTATTTGAGAAAGAAAAATTTAACAGCAATTATAAAAGTTTTCAATTTTCGACTTATGATAATCCATTATTGGATAAAGAAGAAATAGATAATCTTGTGAAAGAATTAAATGTAAATTTAAGAAGGCAAGAAATTTTCGGGGAGTTTATTGATTCGAGTTATGAAGGAATTATCAAACGAAATTGGTGGAAATATTTTAGGAAAAAAGATTTACTTACAAAGAAAAATTTTGGGATTTTTCAGAGTTGGGATACTGCGTTCAAGACAAATCAAGAGAATGATTATTCGGTATGCACAACTTGGCAAATTTCAGATGATGGTTTTTATTTGATTGATTTTTTTCAAGAGCGATTAGAATTTCCACAGCTTAAAAAGAAGGTGATAGAATTGGCGGAAAAATATAATGCGAATGAAATATTAATTGAGGATCATTCATCAGGTCAAAGTTTGATTCAAGAATTGAAATATCAAACGAGATTGCCTATTAAGGCAATAAAAAAAGACAAAGATAAAATTAGTTATGTTAATGCAATTACTCCCTTAATAGAAGATGGGAAAGTTTATTTGAATGAGGAATTAAATTTACAGAATTTAATTTCGGAATGTGAGGAGTTTCCAAATAGTGAGCATGATGATATTGTTGATTCTATTAGTCAATTTTTGAATTATGCGAGAAAAAAGAACAATGAGAGGTTAGAGTTAATTACGAAACGGATTGAAAGGAAAAGGTATTATTAGGAATTGAGGAGGTTAGAATGGGGAATTATGGGGGGGAGAATGTAGAATTAGGAATTAGGAATTAGGAATTAAGAAGTAAGAATTAAGAATTAAGAAGTAAGAAATAAGAAGTGAGAATTAGGAATTAGGAATTAGTTCCGAAGGAATGGATTCCCAGAAGTAGGGAAGAATAGTGGGGGTGGAAAGAGTGGGGTGGATTTTTAACGGCTGAGCGTATCTGAAGTTCTGCCGAAGGCAAGAAGCCAGATGTACTTTGTTAGGCGATGCGACCATCAAATTATGACCCCCCCTGCAAGTCTCTAAATAATTCATCTATCTTTGCCTTTTCTTCTTGAACTATCTGTAGATACCAACAATATTTGTTCTTAATGCAATCTTCAAGTATGTCTGCTGTGTAGAATATTTTAAAAGTGCGGGGTTTTATCAAGTCCTCTATTTCTCTTAACAAAGATTCTACATCATCTGGCTTTGACCACCAAGAAAACAAAATTCCAGCAATAGATTTTTCTTCCGTTCTATGGACCACCTCCGTTGCGAGAATCAAAGGCATGGACAACAAAAGGTCTCTTAATTGTTCAAGTGGTTTTTTGCCTTCCGTCCAGAGGGGCCAGTTCTTTGCTTCCCAAACATAGTATTTACCATCTTTTTCCATAAAACCATCAGGTGTGCAAAATTGTTTTTCCTTTTTGTATTTCTTAAGAATACCATTAAGTTTGGATACGGACTTACTATTCCCTTTAGCATATTTTACGTCTTTCCAGTATATCCTTGGTTTGCCGCCGAAGGCTCTGAAACCTTCTTTCTCCTTAAGCCATCTTGATACTATTTTTTCATAAAATTTGCCAAAGAGTGTAGCCTTAATAGGGTCATTTATTATTTCGTTAGCATTTTTCATCTTGATTTCTCTCCTAATTGGTCGTTTCGCCTAACGGCTGACGCATATCTGAAGCTCGCCTGAAGGACGAATTTGGGCGAAAGCTTAAGCTGAATCCAAATGCTTTCTGTAATACACCGCGCCTAACCTACTGTCATATTAAAATCCTTGAAAACATATCAAAACTTGCTTCAATTCTCCCTTGTCTTATTCCAACAAGGATGTTTCTTATTCGCTCTAATGGTATATGAGTAAAGTTTTCCCACTTCCGATAAGCACTTGGCTGAAATTTATTGAGTTTTTCAAAGCACTTGATGAGTTCGGGAATATCTTTAATACAGTGATAAGTGAATAATTGAGCCAGTGTTTCATGCAAAGGACTCGGGTAAACACCGCCATCTACCATCTTAAATGCACCAGTATTAAAGTTTTTCCCCTCTGCATCCCTTCCCAGATGAACAACAGCATGGGCAGATTCATGAAACTCCACAACCCTTCTTAAGGCTTCGACACTTACATTAAGCCTTCCTGCACAATCGTGAATTTCAGTCATGTAAAGTTTGATAAGCTGCTCGTCAGGGAAATATTCACCCAGTAATTTATCAATAGGAATTAACTCCCTATTTTCTTCCCTTTGGGGTTCTCTATTTTTACTTTTACGCATAAGGGTAAGAGGGGAAGGCTCATGCGTTTCAATTTGTTTCACTGCGTCTTTAAGGTGGAGTCCTATCTTCTCTGAAGTCGTTTGTAAGGCGCTGTAGGAAGCAATGGAAGAAGTTACAGCCCCTCTCTCTAAGCCTTCAAGCCATTCGAGAAAAGGATGCTTAGTTGGTACGGGCAAAGCTAAAGCTCCTTCAAAATAGAAATGTTTGTAGAGATATTCCATCTTTTCATAATAATAAAGCCTTACTGCCTCTCTGTATTTCAATGGAAGTTTAAGCCATAATTCTTTCCCGATAATCTCTACAGTGTCAGGTGAAGGATTTCTAAGGAACCAATTGAAAATCTCAACAAATTTCTTTGAATATTTATCCGGATTGTCCCTCAACGCCAAAATAATTCTTCGGAGTATATTTGGACGATGTTTCAGCGGAGACAAAAGAGCGTAAATACCGGTCGTTTCTTTTTTGAGCAACATATCTACAAAATTAAATAGGTCATCCTCATCAGTTAAATAGGAAATAATGGCCACAGCACCCTCTAAACCCTCCCAATCATCAGCCTTGTTAAGTTCAATAAAACTTTTTGTAAATTCAATAATATCAGTCTTCCGGTAGTTAGCTATATCACTCCTCTTTTTCAGAATAGGTATTATAGACCACTTATTTTCTTCCGTCCGAATAAACCAATCTCTTTCATCTTTCTTAGATTTTGGTGGAACCTCAAAGGGTTTTATCCAGACCTCTGGGTCCTCCTCTTTCTTAAGCATTTCGTAGATGATTTCTGCAGCTTCTTTGTTTCCTTCGGATGCCATTTTAGTTAACTTTTCAGCTGCTTTTAATCTTTCGCCCTTATTAGTGTTATTAAGCAACTTGTCTCTTAAATCGTTAATTTCATTCATAGGCAATCTCCTCTTTTATAAGGATTGGTATGGCGTATAACGTCCGAGCAACCACGTAGTGCCGCCACGAGCTATAAACGACAAAGTTTCTCTGCGAAGTGGCGGCATTGAGTGAGCACAATAATTTCGCCTCTAATGTGCAAACGTCGTGGTTGCAATTGTTAGGCGAAATTCGCATGTAGCCTTACCTCAGTTTTCCTAACTGAATGCTAAGTAGCGCTCCAATAAACGATTTCTCTTTATTCAGATTTGCAAATCCATAAAAACCAATTCCAAAAAAGTCTAGTGGTGTCCAAAAAAGCTGGCCTTCAACTGGAATTCCAACAGTAATGAAGTTATTCTCCTCATAGTAACTTGTCCCAAACCATTCTCCACTACTACTGAGGTATCTACCACGCCGAACACCACCGACAATGCTAATTCCAGTAGAAATTGAAGCAAAACCATAAGATGCTTTTGCGATTCTTCCATAAAGAACTCCAAAATCCCAGACCGTTTCAGAAGGTGAATTTTCTCCTAAGATCTGTAATTCTTCATTGCGAAGATATCGAAAAGAGAAAAGGTTTTTGCCACTTTGGTAACATAAACTCCCCCCGAACGACGGCGCACCTGGATCCGAACCAAGTCCGCCATGGACTGAACTGGCACCAAGCCCACCATTGACCCAGAAGAACTGCGCGCTGCTGTCGGGAGAGATATCTTGCCCGTAGACAAAAGAGCCTCCACTGGTAAACATAGATCCGACGAAACCAGCACACAGTAGAAAGTAGTATCGAGTTTTCAGCATACAACGACCTCCTTTTAGCGAATTTCGCCTAACGTCACGCCGCACTACGCAGCGGTTTTTGGTGCTATGAAAGATTTCCATCGCTTGAAATTCGCAAACCAACACGCACCAAAAACCGTTGAGCGACCTCTATAATCCTTTTCAAAAGAGGGAGCGTCGTAGTGCGGCGTGTTAGCTGAAGCCACTACACTATTGTATGTCAGCCTTCGCAAGCTTCCGCACCCACCTCCAGTGCGTTACAAACAGCACGATGCATATCACGAGAAGTATGGCGTCTATAACAATCGTGCGATTCGATTCGTGTTGTACACTCTGAATCTTATCGTTCTTCGCCGCCTCGTACATTGCGCGCAACGTCTGATCATCAGGAATGCACGTCTTTGCTGCCTCACCTTCTTTGGGAGTTGATTTGAGAATATCCGCTTTGTAATTGTCAAAGGAGGCGAGACTCGGGGAACCAGGTGGTGTCCACCCGGAATGTAATGGATCACCAAGATCGAGGATCGCGGAGACAAGTGTAGACACACATATCAGGGTCGTGATAACGGCGACCAAACATACTAAGTAGCCGTAGAGTTGAGCCATTCTTTGAGGCTTTTCCATGATTGCACCTTTCTGGTTGTGGTGGTTTCAGCTAACAAAATTCTTTACGCAATACAGAACAATTTACTACGAAATAACAACAAATATTAAGTTTTTGCTAAAATATTTTTTGTTTGTTTAACTTAATTGGAAATTCATAAAATGTCAAGATAGTTAGGCGAAGGCGGGATTTGTAGATGAGAATAACTGTGGGAATTAGAAAATAGAATAAAGGATTAAAAGTTAAGAATTAAGAATTGATGTTTGTTGATGAAAATAAGATAATTAATAAATAATTAGTAAAAAATTATTTAATGACCTGCAATTATAGATGTTTTAATTGAGTATAATCACTGTTCGTTTAAGACATTAATTAAACTGCATCCATTTACATTGCAATTAATTTTATAGTTACAATTTATTAATGCAACCGTACAATATAAATTATTATTCTGCACACAAGTCCTCATAAAATCATTTCCATTTATGTTTCTAATAAATCCAATTGGACAAATATCACAGTTGTTATTTTTACACATTCTTGGGACAAAGTCAAATGTAATGTCAAATTGTTCCGGATAGCAACCATTTAATTCATTTCTATGATTTTCAAAATATTCTCGAAGGATTATATTTAACTTTTTATTAGAATTAATATAGTCTGTGTTTTGAAGAATACAATTTCTAAATATTGGATTATCATTCCAAACATCGCCTGGTAATTCAAGTTGTTGAAGTGAATTTTCTTTAAATAAATTATTAAATAAATTATTTATAATTTGTTGGTTAGCGTTTGCATTTTGTAAAGATTGTTCAAAATATTCTCTTAAAGATTGTTTAAAATATTCTCTATATAAATGCGATTTTAAAAAGTCTCTTAAACTGCACCAAGCTCTTTTTTGTTTGTAGATAGTTTTGTTTCTTAAAAATATATTGTAATTATTGTTAAATTCATTATGATCATTAAGTATTCCCAAAACTTCTTCAGTTCTAATACGGGCATTTTGAATGTTATGTTCAAAATTTTGTAAATCAACGTTATTTGGTTGGCCAATCTTATAATAAGTAAGAAGATAAAGAGAGAAAAGAAGTCTTTTTATGTAGTCATTGTGGTGTATTTGTATATTAAGTTGTTGTAAAATATATTGAGTCAATGAGTAATTAAAATATTGCAAGATATCAAATGTATACAGAATTGATAAATAATCAGATGAATAATATCTAGAAATAAAAGTAACCTGTTGATTGTGATTAAAACCATAAGATAATAAAATTTGATTATTATTCACTTGTGAATGACTTTTAAATACATATTTACCATTTTCTTCTAATCTAAAGAAGGATAACTCATTTTGAGGGTTTAAATAATTATAATAATCATTATTATTGTTTTTTATTGTATCGACTAATTCTGAAAAAATAAAACCACCAATATCCCAAATTCTTTTATAATCCATCTGTCTATCAGTTATATAGCATAACCAATGAGTTAATAATTTAGAATCATTACTTATATTTTCATTAAAAACATTAAGAAGGTTATAATTGGTTCGAGAATTCCAACGTGCACGGTCGTAAAATGACATGATTTTAAATATTCTATTTAACATATGTATACCCTTTAAATATTATTTTGACAAAAAAAATTTTTATATGTAATAGCGATTATAATAAGTTATTGATAAAGAATTTTATTTAATTAAACTTAATTGGAAATTAATAAAATATCAAGATAGTTAGGCGAAGGCGGGATTTTTGCTTCACAAAAACAATGACAGCACGGTTTTTTGCTGGCGTTGTTTTTGTCTATTTAATAGCAAAAAGCATGACTGAGCCTTTGAGTCAATTGATAGTGCTTAATGTAAAAAAAATGATGGAAGATAAAATTATATGATTGATTGAGAGCGAGGTGGGTAGGAATGCAAGCGAAGAAAATAAAACTAAGTTTACAAAAAGGGGTTGCTTTTCAACCGTCCGCCCCCGCTTGGTGATACCAAATTGAAAAGCTACAGTCAATAATTTTATAATTTTATTTAATAGAACAATACCAAACAACAACACTTAATTTTTTTACCAAACCTCTAAATTCAAATAATGCAATAATGAAAACACAGTCGGGTGGAAAAGTTTGTTAGGCAATTTTTATTAAAAACCTATTGAATATTTTTATTCTTAAATACATGCATTGATTTAATAAAATTACTTATTTCATAGGTATTATGTTCAATGGAAACAAAACAGGATATTAATTGACCAACACACACAACAAGAATACCATTAATAAAAATAACTATTCCACTAATAATTATAATAATGTCACTTAAACTAATATCATTTGTTCTAAAAGTCTGAACTAAGCTTATAAAAATAAAAATTGCAGAAGCAACAACTATAATCCAACCAAAGAAATAAATTAATTTTCCTAAAATTAAAAGAGTTTTAAAACGTAATCTGGATGAATAGGGCTCTTTAATATTAACAAAAAATTTTACATCACATTTTTCGAAAAATGATTGTGGATTTTTGCGAACATTCAATTTTATTTTTGAGCAATAACCACTATTTGGATAAAAGTGCATACATAATTTGCATACACTTTCAAAGCTGTTAGAACCTGTCGTGTTATCCAAAGGAATTCTCCTTTTTGAAATAGCAAATATTATTTTATTAAAGAATAAGCAAATAAAATAATAATCTATTACCTAACGACGTTGCCGATAAGCAGCGCCCCATAACAAGGCTGCCGAACTATACCAACAACTTTTATTTATTAAATATTTTATTTAACAGAACGACTTTGAACAAGAAACTTTATACGCTACTACAAAGCCAATAATTACAAAAATGCCGCACTGAAAACCGCTGTTCGGTTGAGCGGCAGGTTAGGTGCGCTTGGGGAACAGTTCTCATTATTCGCTTATAATATTTTATTTTTTCCATTCTGAATTATCAAATGAATACATAAATACTTCCCAATCGTAATCCTTGTAATCTTCTGTTAAAATTAAGTGCAACAGATTTCTATAGCGAAGCATATCTTTTCCTAAATCTCTAAAATCAAAAACAAGTTTACCACTTTTGATATACTCTATTTCAGCTTTAATTGCATCCTTAATATGAACCATAACTTCATCTCTTGTAAAACCCTTTCCATTTGTATAATCATAAGTGTCCACATTCATAAATGCTGACGTTTTATATCTATATGGAAGTATTGTGAGCTTATATTTTGGAAATAGAGTTCCCGTTTCTTTTTTGGTATTAATTGGAGTTATAATTCGCTCTTGCTCAGGCTGGTCAATTCCAAAACCATATTGACAGACAGCAGAAAAATTTGTTAAACCAATAATCGCAACACTTATTATATGATAACCACTTTTTGCGGCATCGATAATATTAAATTCATTATCCTCTAAGAGTGATTCATAAGGAAGCCTTTGTATGACGTTAAAATCATAACTATCAATAATTGATCTCTTTTTATTTGGTTCATAGTGTTTTATCAAATGGAGTTTCATATATATTCCTTCTACCTTTGATGAAATCTTGGCCTTTAAAGATTTTGTATATTAATAAACTTTTACTTTCAATAGCACTTAACTATTAATTAATTTGCTCAGATTTATTATTTAAGAAATGAAAAACTGTTTTCAGTTGCATTTAATTTTTCAAATCAACTTAATAAATTTTTATTTTTTTTCAGAAGCCCTCTGAACAGTAATAAAACCAAATGGAGTATTGGCTTATCACTTATTTTAAATTAATTTTTTTGAGTATTTGTGTCAATAAAAATTTTGTGATAATGAATAATGTAGAATGTAGAATTATAGAATATAGAATATAGAATATAGAATATAGAATGTAGAATGGATAATTGATAATTGAAAAATCATTTTACATTAGCTCGAAATCATTGTCGTTCAAGTTATATCGTTTTTTGAAATATTCTTTTGTGAATTTGATTCCCATTTCTGAAAGTATTTTGTCTCTGTTTTCACTTGCGTTGATTATGCTTTCTTTTTTGTTCAACTTGAATTTTATTTGTTCATCTTTACCATAATTAATTTGCATATAAAATTTTATTAAAGTATTAAATGCACCTTCAACTAATTTTTTATCGCTCAATCCAAGATATTCCAACATCTCTTTATGAACTTCTGCTGCTTTGTAACTACCGCTTCGTTCTACTTCAATGGTTAATGTTTCACCTAATACAGCTTTTGAAATTTCTTTG
>Ga0078972_1009007_pt1 | contig 20145 bp, 12 predicted proteins | sample YelNatPaOPGAMG01_FD_67568 | JGI IMG/M metagenome (GOLD analysis project Ga0078972, IMG submission 67568) | Hot spring thermophilic microbial communities from Obsidian Pool, Yellowstone National Park, USA - OP-RAMG-01 (SPADES assembly) (version 2) | ecosystem: Environmental > Aquatic > Thermal...
TGCTTGGTTAAAGCCCGAAAAGGAATTTATTTCCAACGCCGTTGCAGCTCATAAAACAGTCATCGGCATTTGTTTGGGTTCTCAACTCATTGCGTCAGCATTGGGATCCAACGGCTATCTCTTTGTATAAACAGAAGCCTAAAATTCTGATTAAAAAAGAAACGACTCCGACATCTCAGGGAGGTTATTAACGAACTAAGCTAAAAGGCGTACAAAATAGAAATTTGTACGCCTTTCTATTAACTGCCAATTACGGTTCTGACTTTTCCTGAGCATCCGTCAAGAATTTCTTGCTGAATTTTCCCCATAACACAATGAATTTAGAACGTAAAAAATTGAGTTTACTTGGACTTGGTATGGACTTGGTATGGAGAAAAGAGACTATTGTTGGCCTTCCATACAGAAAGCATGATGAAGGCATTTTGCTAAATTAATATTAAAAAAATAGCTGCTTAATCACAGTGTAGGTATCGTGTATGACAGAAGGATCATCGGAGGATCGATTTTGCTGAACGAGGAATGAAAAGAACGAATAGCCGGATTTCGAGCGATAAGAATTGGCAAAAAGGAGATGCCACAATCTAAAATTTTTCGACTGTTGAACATGCAAATATAGACATTTTTTACGAAAAAACCAAATAAATCGATCGATTTTTTCAGTAACCACTAAGAAAAGTCATCTTTATCCCTTTGCATTGTATTTGCTAACGTTTTCTTGCAAAAAAAGTGCAGAAAAGAATTGGAAAGTACCAATATTATAATGACCTTTTGTGTAGCCATGTGATCACATTCCCATTGAAGTATGGTTGCCCAAAGCTATATGACATATAACCAAATCCGGTGGAAAAGGCTTGGTGATTAAGGATAAAGACTATCATTATAACCCTGCTTGTGATGATGTAGGGGGGAACGGATTACTCGATAAAATTGAGTCGTGGTACGTGCAAATATGCTTCTCTATTATTCTTTTACGAAACGCCCTATCTTCAAGCCGTCTTCTGTAATTGCTTTTATAAGATAAATTCCTTTTGAGAGTTTATGTAAATCAACTCTGTATGATGTAGAGTTTACGGTAAAAATTTGAATAATTCGACCGGACATATCATAAAGTTCTATTTGTTTAATGTTATAGGTGGATGATACAGTGGTAAATAATGTTGCAGGATTGGGATAAACTGTAAAGTTTTGATTTGATAAACTATTAACTCCATCACTTGTATTTGGTAAGGTAGTAGCAACATCAGCAGTTTCTTCAAGTACAAAATAAATCGTATCTTTCAGGCCGGCATAAGAAACTTCTGCAAAAGTATTTCCTTTTTGCTTAGCTGTAAATGTGCCTTCATTTGGGATATATTCAACAAAATTAGGATTATCAATTTTAACGATAAGATTTGGATCTGTTCTAAATATATATAAACTTGTAGGATAAATAGCTTCATAGGATGTGCTTACAGTATCACCTTGATTCATAAAGATTACTTTATCTTTGGCTGAGAAATGTAATGGACTATAAGCAGGTGAAACTTCTATTAATATACTATCATAAGCAAGGGAAACGCTATCTTTATAATAATAGGTTGCTTGCAATACCATTTTTTGTGTATTGAGGTATTCTCCATTTACCGGAACATTAAATATCAGATTTCTTTCTTTTGAAAAATCTGTATAAACTTTTCCTTGAAATTGCAATTCTACATATTTCAAACTCACAGTATCCATGATACCTGCTTTTACTTCCAATTTTTCATCAGCTTTTACAATACAAGTAGTAGTAGGTGAAATTATTTTTACTTTCGTAGTATCAAAATTAATGTTAAATTTAATTTTGTTTGTCAAGCTATCCGTTTGAACTTTACATTCTTTTGCCATGGAACTATTTTTATTCGCTGTATGGCCAGGGATTGCCCCAAAAAAGGAAGAATGAATTGAGCTGTTTAGCAATGAATTTACTTTTTTTTCTACTTCTTGATTCTCAACGATTTGAGTATGAAATACTCCATTCTCAGATGTAGTAGGATTAGTTAAATATCCATTTTCTATGATAGTTTTATTATCAGTTAAAGTCAGATTTCCTGCAAATTGGCTAAAACGTGAAACAATACCATCTCCATCAATAAATATATTGAAAATATCCGTTTTCTTTTCTAATGGAATTCTGCCTACAATTCTTTCAATTATTTCGATTAAGGAAGCAATTTTTTTTTCATTTTCATCTTTAATAAAGTTAATTTCTATATTTCGTTTCCATAACCAAAAATTTTCATTTGCTGTAGCAATTAAAATTGCATTTAATAGAATCTGATTATTAAATATATTGCTATATGGGAATGATTTAATTAATTGATCCATTTGCTCAGGGCTCAAATTTGTTGTATTTTGAATATCTTTTAGCATATCTGCACCAATCAAATGTGCCTTAATTCTACTATCATCATCAAAACGAACCCCTTCTTCTATACTTAAATCTCGAACAGCATCAGACCACTGATAAGACAGACTTTTAAAATCAAATTGTGTTAAATTATTTTTTGAATATTTAGAAATAATGCTACCAAATATTGGATTTTTCGCAATATAGCCTACCATATCCCCCCATGAAGATCCTTCATGCGGTGTATCAATAGTAATAACCTTATTTGTAAAGCCATTTCCATACGTTGTATTATTTGAATAAAAAATATTTGACATTTTTTCAACCGCATAACGTAATATACATCCTCCCATGCTGTGGCAGATATAATCTACTCTATTTGAAGCATATCCTTTCCTTCTCAATTCACAAATCGGGTATTCAAATGTAGAATTTTGTTCTTTTGGATTTATTCCTAATAATCCCGCAGCATTTATATAAAACGATTTATCCGGATACACATTGATTGCCTTTACTATTTTAAAGCGAGTATCATTGAAAATCAAGGTAGAATTGTCTAAACTGAAATTTTGCCAACAAGAGTTATCTCCATTTAATCCATGCACTAATAAAATAGCAGGACGCACCACTTGAATGGTTTTATAAATGGGATCTTCGATAGTATTATCAGTATATGTAACTTCAAATTTTGCTGTTACAGTTCGCGTGTTTTCTGATGCATATATATCGTCTCCTTTTGTAAAATCATCAGGGGCAACATACCAAAACCAAACTTTATTTCCAATCACATTATTAGAGGTTGTATTGTCGAATATTGCTGCATTGGCTTCATCGCTGTTTGCATTGATAACAGTGGCTGGCATAACTCGTCCGAGCATTTCAGGTCCTGTGAGCTTGCCAACTTCATCGCTCAATGAAACCGTAACTTCTTTAATTGTCTTTGCTCCTTTAGATTCCAATGTTAAGTAAATTCTACCTGTCCCATCCGCTGCTACGCCTAATGGGTTTCCATCACGCATAACTTTCCCGTTTGCGTCATTAATTGAATAGTCCCATTCTGTATTTACTATTATACCCCCGGAATTATCTACTACACCTATTAAATCTGTTGAGATATTATTTCCTGAAATAACATCTGTTACTTTTACACGGTATTTTCCTGCAACAGTAGGAGTATATTTTGTAGTGAAAGTTATTTCACTCTCTAAATTACATTCCCCCGATTCAGTTTTTTCTTCAAGTTTTGTTCCATTTTCATCATATAATTCTATTAAATAATCGTAACTACGTTTGGATAATTTGTTATTGATGGTGTAACGATAATCCAGTTTAATAAAATCAGACCATTTAATAACAATATCTTGCGATAGATTGATTTTGAAATTACTACCGATTGGATAATTCAACTTTAGATTGTTTTGAACTGTTGCTAATGATTGAACTTTAGCAGAAAGATAAGGGCTTTTTTCGTTTGTCTCCAGGTTTGTAGCGGAGAATGTATAAGTCCCTGGCTGTGAAGTTGGAATTGTAAACATCACTTTTCCATACTTATCTGCATAAAGGACACTTGATTTCAAGTAACCATTACAATAATAATCTATGCTAAGTTTGCCATACTTATTAAAATTATATCCAGTCAAAAGAATATTATCTCCTGTTTTATATAAGGTTTTATCTGACATTAACTGAGGTACCGATATATATTCGTTTCCTATCTTTTCAAACTCCCCATACGCAACATCCGACCACATACCATAACTATTTTGAAACTGAATGCTGATATTGTGCTTTCCGTTATTCAATGGATTGGCATTGATCTCTTTCAGAAAAGTGATAGTTTGAGTAATATCAGAAATTGTGCCAGTTTGCATTGCCAATTTATCATTATCAAACCAATAACGATAATTTAAAATTTTGCTGTTAGTTACCGGAATGGCATATTTATTGACTCCTTTGAAGAAATAAGACGAGCTGATGGGAGAGAGTAATCCTGAATCAACTCCGGCTCTTACACTAAGTTTATGAGTACCCGAAGCAAGTGCGGAAACATCTAAGTTGAGCTCCACCATATTTTCCCATGTTCCTATTTTATACTGTACTTTATGAGCTATGTCATCGTCGAACCAATATTCTATATTACCTTTTTGTGCCCCTTGTGAGAGTTTGAAAAAATAGGCAGTCTGTGGTGCTGTAAATACACCTGTAGTATATCCGGCACGGATGTGCATGGTATGTATGCCAATAGCTAAGTCAGCAATTGGAGCATTAAATTCAAGTTTAACTGTACTATCAGCAACTGCTATTTGATTCTTTTGATTTTCATTGTCATCGAACCAATATTCTACAACGGTTTGTTTAGCACCGAGAAAACCTTTCATAAAATAAAAATATGCTATAGAAGAATGTTTATCAGTTCCATCTGAAAAACGGAAATTAATTTTATTTACTCCATATGGTACATTAGTAGCCGGAATATCCAATACGGTGAAAGAGTCTTTGGCGGCAGTGTAGTTATATTTGGCAGCTGAATCAAAATCATTGTTAAACCAATATTCTAAAACAGGTTGATTAGTCCCAAAGAATCCTTTTAAGAAATAAGAGTATCCTATCGAAGAATATTTGTTTTGACTATCTGAGACACGATAATTTATTTTATTTACACCAAAGGGTAAATTTTTTGCAGGAATTGATAATTCAGTAAATGTATTACTTGAAGCGGAAAAATTCATATATTGTGCTGAAGCAAAATCGTTGTTAAACCAGTATTGAAAGCTGTAATTGCTTTGTGCACCCATAGGTAGAGCAAACAACAATAGCCAAAGCACCTGCAATGCACGTATTAGTTTTTGTTTCATGGCTATGGTGTTTTTATTGTGCTTTTACTTTTATTTGAATTTTCAGATTGCCAAATTCATCGGTTTGAGGAGGTATGTTTTTAAATACAATTTGTGGAAATGGAGGTAATGCCAAATCATTAAACCCAGTGCCACCATAGATGCCAATATCTGTGCCATCTGATCCTGCATTTTTCCCTACCGTACTCTTCAAATGATAGTCACACAATGGATCTACACCTAAATCATATTTTACTAATACTGCATTCCAATCTGTGACAATAACCGGATTATTACCCCAAGCACTGCTTGTCATATTATTGCTGATAATACAGTTTGAACCGTTAAAGATAATATAATAACCTGGGTCAACTAAGATATTATTTTTAATGGAAGTTGAATTTATATTACGTAATGATTCACGTGAAAAGTCGAATTTATTTCTTATAATATTATTGTCAATAATTCCACAAATCACATTTTGTATTGCAAAGAGTACATTATTGGTAAAATGGATAGGGCTATTACCGCCATCAGAAAGACTTCTCAAATAATTTTGATTAATTAATATAAGAGAACAATATTGATTACCTACAAGTACGCTATTCACATTGCAAAACTGAAGTAAAAAATTATTAACTTCACCTTTAGCGTCAGCGATATTTACATCTCCTGTAAGATAAACCCCCATCAAGCTACTTCCATCAGACCCTTTTAAGAAATGAAATGAACCTCCTACCATTGTAAATCCACCTTCAGTATCGAAGCGATGACCTACCCCTATGATGGTGAGACGTTTGTTGATTTTTACGCTGTCATTGAGCGGCATGCTCCCTGCGGGTAAAAATACAATGCTACCTGCTTCTGCTTCAGTAATAGCCTTATTGAGGTCTTTGTACACTTTGGTTACATTACTTGGAGATTGTACGGCGATGTCTTGTGCACTACTTACCACTGCGATAAGCATAAAAAAGCTGAGAAAAAGTAATTTTGTTTTCATTGTTGTTGGAATAATTAATTGTTGAGTTATCACATATAAAATGAGGCAATTGATTATATTTTTCTTTTAATAGTCACAAATAAGGGGCAATAATTAACTTAATTGATTCTTTTTGTGTGTTAAAATACATGATAAAAATTTATAACAAGTTTTAATTTATGGATGGAAATAATACGTTCATGGTTATATTCACTCCATTCATTTTTGATAGTGCAGAAAATGGGCCTTTTCCTTTTTATATGGCTATGCAATATATATGCAAATAGCAGATATTTAAACTGTTAAATGAATAGTCTAAATATAGTTCAATTATTTTGTATTATTCCTATTCATATGATTATTTAATAATAATTATATTAATAGCAATATTATATATTTATATTATATTAAAACACTAATAAATATTAATTAGTTTATGGAGTAATGGGAAAGAAAATTTAATTTATAAGCATCATTGAACTGAAAAGAGAGAACTTTACTGTTACCTTTTGGTTCTACCAGCACAAGTCTTCCGTATTGATTTGGTCAAGTTTGAGCGAAGCGGAGACGTGGACTGGAAATTGAATCAGTTTCTAACTGGTTATAAATTGAAACCTTGCATTGTTTTGGCGATAAGATACCATCTTGCAACCAAATGGAGGATTTTGGGGAAACAGCGGGAATAGAGGATGTAAAATCCGCCAATTCCTCCAATTCCCCAAAACGGGGGATATGGGGAATTTTCAATTTAAGCGGGATAACTTATTTGAATACCAGCTTACGCAGGATTAAACCGATCAGGTAATTAGTTATTCATCAATTACTTACTTTGTTCTCAAAAACGGGTGTAATGGACAAAATGAATGATTAAAATTTAATGTGTATTTGGATCATTCATTTTTACTTTTGCTTATCAAATAAAACAGTAACAAGTTCTGTTTAAGCAAGTATTCCGGATTATTATGTCAAGGTTGCTCAATCTTGCGCCAAATCTCGTTTGCCGATTATATTCAGATTGAGGAATGAATATTGTTGGAAATTTGGAGATAAGCTTAGTAATGCCACCTAATGTAATCGTACGGGAGTTGGGGGTACCGCAATAACATTGAATTTCCGGGCATTTTGGAAACCTTATACAATCAAAATGCTAAACCCTTCGAATACTTTGATAGAAAAGTATACTTTTTACTGATGGATACACACATAACTCCACACCCCGACCCATATAGCTTTAATCAGTTTTTGAAAAGTGCCAAGTTAGAGCCTCTGAAAATTTCAGGGGCTTCTTATTTGGAAAATGTAATTAATTAGTTACATTAGCAGCATGGGAAGCGATGACTATAATACGGGATCGGTGCGTACTGTTTTTTATACTGACCAGTTTAGAGAGTTCTATGATGATCTTGACGAGAAAGGCAGAAAAAAGATTGATTATTTGATACTTATAATAAAGGATTTTAGAATAATACATACCGATTTTGTAAAGAAACTCGTTAAAACTGAATTGTATGAGATGCGTGTTAGTGTCGGGACAAATGAATACAGAACAATTTTATTTGCTATCGACCATGAAAACATTATGGAATTAACACAGGTTATCATAAACAACCTTGTGAAACTTGACACAAAATTATTAATCAATTAAAATTTATCAGTATGAAAAAATTAATTATTTATCTATTTTCTGTGTTATTTCTATTGTCTTGTACTGACAAGAAAAAACAATTAATTTCTGATTATGAGCAAACTATCGGGCAGACTAAAACTGATTTAAAACTCAAAGTTAATTCACTTGAATTTGTGAAAAGTATTACAGCTGAAGATAGTCTTAATGTATTATTAAAGGATATTTGTCCGTTAAACAAAGACAGTATCAATCAAAAAATATCATTCGCAAATACTTATATAAAGAAATTTGAAGATTTGATTAAAGAATATAGCGAATTGCAGTATGACGAGTTTAACAATAGACAAATAGAATCGTGTAAACAATATATTGCTCAACTGAATTATATCAAAGAAAAATGTACAACTTCATTGAAATTTATTGATAATCCTAAAAAAATAATTGCTAATAAATGGAAGTGTTCATATTCGATTAAAAATCCATTATTAAATGGTGTTAAACAAACTATAACGAAATATTATTTATTCAATCCAGAAAACAACAAAATAATATCTACTGAAGAAAAATAACATTAAAAAACCGTTTCAATTAATTTTGCAGCGGTTTTTTTTGTGCTCAATAGTAACGAAACATTTTTTGCAATAAAGAGCCTATTTGTTGTTGTTTGGTTGAAAAGTACACCTTTAGTACAATCCTATAATTAATAAACCCCTCAAAATCGAATGATTAAGAGGGGTTTTTCAGTACCCAGAGCCGGGATCGAATTATGAAATATAACGCAACTTCTTAGAACTAAAATGCAATGTAGTATATTTATAACAATCTGTATATTAATATAATAAGTTATTTAGTTCTTTTCGTGTGGTTTCAGTAAATTTCGTCAGATTCCAATTATGTTGACAAAAAGCTTGCATTATTGTCAACCATTTATTATCTTTGTAGTAATAAAAATCTGATGATTATGGCAACAATAACCCTTTCTTTATCGTCAAAAGTAGACAAAATTTCCAACAAGTCCGAAATCTTAATCCGTTTTGTTGGCAGCAGGGAACATATTTTTCGCTGCAAAAGCGGTCTGTATATTACACCTGAAAGATGGAATGATGCAGATGGGAAAGCAATAATTCCTCGTTTGGCCACTGCCGAACAGAAATCCCTTGTAAATCTGCAAACCACACTTGACAATTTAAAGAACACTATTATTGAGTCTTACACTGCTGTTGACAAAACAACAGTTGATAAGTCCTGGCTTGAAACAGTGGTTGACAAATTTCACCACCCCGAAAAATTCCTTGTTGAGGATAAACCTAAAGCACCCAGCTTCATAGAGCTATTTTACAACTTCGTTGAAAACAGAAAGCTTTCAGCCGTTCGCAAAAATAACTTTAAAGTGATAGGAAGGGCATTGCAAAGATTTGAATTATACCAGCAAGCCGTAGAGGATGAAAACTTTGTACTTTCATTGGAATCCATTAACCTGGAGGTATTACGTCAATTCGACAAATTTCTTCGTGAAGAGCACATTTATTGCACAAAACCAGAGTACAAAATCATATACGATACTTTTCCCGAAAAAAGAACCCCACAAGCAAGAGGGCAGAACACCATTAATGATATTCATACAAAACTCAGAACATTCTATATCTGGGCTAACGATAGTGTTTTAACAACCAATAATCCATATAAAAACTTCAAAATAGAAGAGTGTGTATATGGTTCGCCCATTTACATAAGTATAGAGGAACGCAATCAAATATACAACAAAGACCTATCTAGCAGGCCACAACTAGCAATACAACGTGATATTTTTGTTTTTCAATGTCTTACTGGGTGTCGAGTTGGCGATTTAAAGAAACTCAAAAGGACGCACTATATAAATGGAGCTATTGAATATATTCCACGCAAAACGAAAGATGGCAGACCAGTTACAGTGCGTGTGCCATTAAACGACACAGCAAAAGAAATACTGAAACGATATGAAACTTTCGCGGGGGATTCCCTTTTACCGTTCATAAGCGAGCAAAAGTATAATGATGCAATTAAAAAAGTATTTGAGTTGGCTGAAGTTACCAGAATGGTCACAATTGTAAATCCAACTACACGCGAGGAAGAAAAGAAACCAATAAATGAAATTGCAAGCAGCCACATGGCCCGACGTACATTTATCGGCAATCTTTATAAAAAGGTAAAAGACCCAAATCTTGTGGGATCATTAAGTGGTCACAAAGAAGGCAGCAAAGCGTTTGCTCGCTATAGGGATATTGATGAGGACATGAAAAAAGAATTAGTATCTTTGCTTGATTAACTCAAATATAATTATGGCAGATTCTACGATTAAAGATGTATCTCCCGATGATATTTATTACATGACATGGTTAATAGAATGTATTGAATATGATTATAACGGTGAGCGCTATGCTCCGATATTCCACGAAACGATAAGTCAGGATTTTTATACCCCTGAAGCAGAGTATGTTTTAAATCAGAAATCTAACGATATTCAATTTCTCAATCAGATAGACCGATTTAGGTCATTAGAAGCTAGCAAAGACGATCCAATTTATGCCAGCATTTCAGGTTATCTAAAAGAGCTGGCAATTAAATATGTGCATAAAAAGTGCGTAAGGTCTGGCAGTCAAAACATTCATGAATATTTTGAGGATTGGATTGATCACACAACAGCCCTATTGTCTGTTGATGGCGACCGTCTAAGTTACATTGTATATCTATTTGATATTGATGAACTTATAAGGCAATTTCGAACTAATCTGAAACTTTATTCATTGATATTATTCAAGCCGACCGGAAGCAGTTCTCCGCAAATGCAAAGAATACGATTAAATGACTTTTTTGCTGTTGAGCAAAGTGCATCAATTATTCCTGCCTTAGAACTAAATAAGACCCAAATAGAAGAACAATTCATTTCGACTAGGTACGAACGATTTACTTCGGCATTAAGCCCCTATAAATTCACTGAGTTGGAAAAAGTGAAATGTCTAAATCAAAATCAACAGAGAAGTCTTATTGAATTAATTATTGCATACGATACCCCTAGCGCTGTTGCAATGCTTTATTTTTTGGATTTGCCAAAGAAATTGACAGAGTATGATATAAATAAAGAGAAGCAGTATTCTATTGTTGCTAAATCTCTGGACGTTTCTGAAAGAACTGTAAAAGGTAATTTTCTAACAGTGTCAAATACTAACTCTAAAGAAGACCGATATAAATATCCAGCTTGCGATAAGCTGCAAAGCGTTAAAAGTGATTACGAAGATATATGTAATAAAACTCAACTTGACATAAAATAAAAATGGGAGAATGATTTTTATTTTTGGGGGAATATCCCCCATAAATACCCATGTACTTTTGCCTCGGAATTTTAATAATTCCGAGGCTTCTTTTTGGTAATTGCCACATTAAGAAGCTTGTAACAAATGGCAATAATTTATTGGATGAGCAATGAAAAAACCTATTCGTTGGTGGAACTTGCGAGTTCGTGCCCTGGCCTAATGGTCACCATTAAATGCACCGACCTGATCGACGCATTCAGATTTATGGTTCAAGAAACCAAGCTCCAGTTGGAGCAAACAATTTCGGACACAGCAACCGAAACCTATTTAACCGAGGAAATGGTATGTCAGATGTTAGATGTCAGCCACTCCACATTATGGAGATGGCAGAAGTCAGAATACCTTGTCCCTGTTAAGTTCGGACGTAAAAACAGATACAAAAAATCCGAGATTCAGGCTATTCTCGATCAGAAGAACTGAGAATTAGCCAAGCAGCAAAATACGCAGATGGCCATGCTGCCAAGACACACAAAGGTCGCCACTGCAAATAGATAAAGTTCTGATTAAGAACGCTACACAATAGATAAAGAGTTAAAAATTCAAATTAATAATTATGGAAGTAAATAATACAAATTCCGTATCAAAAATGGAGGCTGAACCAGTAAAAATCAGCACAGAAGATGCTATAAAAGCAAAAGATTTAACCTCCCAAAAATCCGAACTTTCCTCTAAAAAGAAAGTATCGGAAATCAGGGAAGTGCCGGAAACGAAAAAAACTACATCCAAATCCGCCAAACCCAAGCAAAAGGAACCGGAGGATATTTCGGAAGTGGAGGAAACGGGTAAAATGAATTTACCTACTTTCCCGTCTGAATGTTACGATGACTTACCGTCCCTACTCAGTAGGGCGGTAGTCAAAGGCAATTCACCCGAAGAAAAGGATATATTATTACTCGGTTCCATTGTTACTCTTTCGGCTTGCTTGCCGAATGTTTCCGGGACTTATAACCAACGAGAAGTATATCCAAACTTGTTTTTGTTCGTAACTGCAAAAGCCTCGGCAGGAAAGGGAAGGCTAACGCTCTGCCGTAAATTGGTTGATCCAATTCACAAAGAGTTACTGGAAAGGCAACGTCAGGAAATAAAAGAATACAAAAGCTTTATACAGCTCTTTAAAGCTACAAGCGGAGGAGTTTCTGAAAAGGGCATACCTCAGGAACCACCGCTGCGAGCATTGATAATCCCGGCGAATAGTAGTGCAACCAGTGTATTTCAGATTCTTAATGATAATGATGGCATTGGGCTGATGTTTGAAACCGAAGGAGATACGCTTGCTCAGGCTTTTAAAAGCGAACACGGTAACTATTCCGACGGTTTCCGAAAAGCATTTCACCACGAGACTATCTCGTACAGCCGTCGCAAGGACAAAGAGTTTGTCGAACTCGACAAACCGCGCCTTTCTGCTGTACTTTCTGGTACCCCCAGACAAGTAGCAACCCTTATACCGAGTGTCGAAAACGGCTTATTCAGCCGTTTTATATACTATTACATTAACATACGTCCCGAGTGGATTGATGTTTTTGCCGGAAACAATGATCAAAATTTCGATGTGTATTACGAGCAATTGGGTAAGGAGTTTTATTCATTCTATAATCGGTTGAAAACAATTGAACCGCTGACTTTCACATTGACCGAAGAGCAGCAAACTGAATTCAATCAATATTTTGACGTTCTACAAACCAGATTATACTGCTTATTGGGAGATGACTCTCTGGCAAGTGTTCGTCGCCTTGGTCTGATTTTGTATCGAATTGCAATGATACTTACCGTTTTGAGAAGAATGGATAGTGACGATATAACGAATCCTTTGATTTGTTCTGATACCGATTTCAGAACAGTAATGTCAATGGGGAAAGTGTTGATTGAGCATGCCATCTATGTATTCAATCAGTTACCGGCTGAAAGAATGTATGTCGGGAAGGGTAAAAATAACAAGACGTTGTTTTTTGATGCATTGCCTAAAGAGTTCAACCGAAAAGATTATTTGGATGTGGCTCTTAAAATGGGAGTGAAGAAAAAAACCGCTGAAAATTACATTAGCGATTTCAAGAAAGCTGGTTTACTAAATCACGTTGCCTTCAATAAGTACGCTAAAATGTAAATGCCAATTTGATATTAGATAAAAGCAGCCCAAGCGGCTGCTTTTTTATATTCAATTTACGACACATTACCTTCAAATTTTTTAGTACATTTGTTTTTTCAATTAATAACATTACTAAATTCAACCAATAAATGCAACTTTATTATATCAATAGTGTATTAGAAAAAAAGTAAGATTAAGAGGCACGATTACCGAAATATATTAATTCTTTGACATGGTGATGATTTTTTTACCGCTTTAGGCTGAATACCGAAAGCAATGGCAAGTCGTTTTCCAAAAATCATATCGCCATTGATTGAACTTCGCGCTCTTGTTTACTGTAAATTTAATAATAGAAGAAAATGCGTTCATTCCGTGAAAGTCATCCCTTTAAAAATTGGTCGTATAATCTTTAAAGTTACTGATCTTCATGGAATTAACCAAACAAAAATATCAATTAACACATTGATATACAATTATTTAACTATACTTTTAACGCACTATTGAATGAAGACGTATTATTCCATACCTCTGAAGTGTCTCCAAACAACAAACCACCACTATCAAACTTGATTTTATCAATTGCTTTAATTTCCTGACAATTGAAGCCAAATATTCTTCCTAAAATAATATTGGTAGAAGATTTCCAAGCTTCAAAGTTGAAATCATTTTCTTAAAGCTTTTGAATTTGATTCTTTAAAAGGTTAATTTTTTTTCAATCATTATCGTCTATTTTTAGCTGCTACATAACGATTTCTGGCTTGACGAAGTTGGCGATTTTCACCACAAATGTTGATGAAGAGAACCAAACTTTGATTAACCACAAATGTCTCTGCGGAGCACTGAATCGTCACTTTTGCTAAACCCGTGTTACCAGTAGTGCTTTCTCGTCTGACGCTGTGTCTGCCCATGTTTGCGGTGTCTTTGGTGCGGTGTCTTGGTGGCTCTTTGGGATTTTTTTAGCGTTGGTCTGTGCGTTGGAAAAAAATACAAATGTGCCACCTAATGTGTTGGCTAAATGTCTTTGATGATGTTTAAAAAGTCTTCTAATGTATATGCTCCGTCAACTGTCCGCCTTTCGTAAACCATGAAGTAACGGTAATTATTTCCTGCCTTACTTGCCCAAAGACTTCCAAGACTTATTTTTTGTTCTGCGTCTAAGTGGTCGCCCTTGGTTTCCAATAAAATTGTCTTACCGCTTTTTGTCTGAATAATGAAGTCAGGATAATGATTTATAAAACCGTTAATTCGGAAACCCTTTCTTTCAATGTTCCTTGTCCAGAAAGCAATGTTAGTCATGTTACCAATTTCATTTATTACTCGTTCTTCAAAGCCGTTCATGCTTCCTTCTTTCTCGTAAAGCGATTTTGTGATGTCCTTTGCTGTGTCACCTGGTGAAATGCTTTTTGGTAGCGTGAACGATGGCTTTATAAACACTTTGTCGGTGTCTAAAAAGTCTTTGAATTTCTTCTCTGCAAACTGTTCTGAAAGTGCAATAATCTTAAACTTGATTTTGTCTTTGTATGTGTATTCGTTGGCTGCTAAGTCGCTGAATTGTTCGTCTTTGAAATCTTCTAAAATTCGGTTGATGTATTTTTCAATTTCCTTGTCAGGTATTGGAAACATATTCCCTATTAAGTCCATCAGACGTTTTGTGAAATTCTTTACTCGGCTGTCTTTTCTTGATGGGTCAAGAATGTAAGCCATTACACTCTCTTTCGCTTCTCCGTCAAGTCTTACAAATGTTGGCGTATGTTCTTTTTTGGTTTCGTCTAAGTCAACTTTGTAGAGTTCAGAAGTTATGCTGTCAAAAGCAATGTTGGTGTCGGCTTTGCTCAATGCAAAACCTTCTAAAAGATTCTCTTTTTCTAAAGGCAATTCTTCTTCTTTCTTGCCGAATAAGTCGTTGACAGGAACTTTTAAATAGAACTGTGGCAAATTGATTTTTTCTGCCTGTTCTCTAAAAATGTCTTTAATACTGTATGTTTTCACAAGTTGTTGTATTTCGTTTGGCAATGCCGTTGTTTGGCTGGCTTCCATTTCGGTCCCGCTTATGCGGGATTCAAAGGCTTCATTTTGTTCAATGGCAGTTCTTTCTATTTCTGAAACGGTTGTATTTGGTAACTCTGTTTCTGATGGTGCAGAAATTCGGGTTGTGTCAATGTCTGAAGTAATATCTTCTGTTGGTGTTTCGGTGGTTGGGAAAACAGTAAGTTGTTGTAAAGGGTCTTGCTTTTTAGCTTCTTCCAACATGGCAGGGTCAGCCAATTTATAATCCTTATCGCTGAAACCTGCTTTGTTTAGTCCTTTTACAATGTTGTCTAAGGTGTCAAGGAATTTTGATGAAGCCGTTAATACATAACTCAAATTGAGCAACGGAAAATGATGTTTCATTACATAGGGCTGGCGCAAAACCCTGCCCAAAATTTGCTCCACATCAACTGCCGAACTCTTATCTGCCAATGATGCCAAGATGTAAGCAAATGGACAGTCCCAACCTTCTTTTAATGCGTTTATGGTGATGATGTAGCGGACTTCACAGTCTTTGCTCATTAAGTCAATGCCTTTTATTTCATTGATGTTTGCCGTTTTGATTTTGATTTGTTCGGCAGGAATTTTCAGTTCTATGAGTTTTTCTTTCAGTTTCTGAACGTTTGATTTTTCTTCTTCTTCGTTCAAAAAGTCTTTTCCGTTTTTGGGTTGTGCCTGAAACAACACAATAGGACGAATGTATTTACCGCCTTTCTTTTCTTCTTCAATGGCTTGTAGTTCCAAGCGTTTTTGAAGTTGCAAAGCTGAATTGATTACTTCCGTTTTGTCCTGATGGTTGTAAACAATAACAGGCAGTTTTACCATGTTTTCCTTTTTCAACTCCAAAGCATCAATAAAGCTGATGATGTTGCTATTTTTGCGTGGCGTTGCAGTAAGGTCAAGAATGAAACAAGGATTGAACTCTTTGAGCATATCTACACTTAAATCCGTTTCTGCGTTGTGGCTTTCGTCCACTACTATCATCGGGTTTAAGTATTGCATCACTTTCATCAACGAAATTTCTTCGTCTTTGCCCAATAATGCTTCAAATGATTGCAATGAACCGTTTTGCTCAAATACTTTTCTGCCTTCTTTATTGGCGGTGCGTATGCTGTCAAAACTCAACACAAAAATGTTCAACTGTTCTTTTACCGAAGTGGCGTTAAATCCGCTTCCTTGCAACAATGCAGCTTTGTCAAATACCTCAACCTTATTACCGAAATGAGAATTTATTTTTTGTCTATAAGGGTGGTTTGTATCTTTTAGGTTTTTAATCGTTTGGTCTAAAATGGTAATGGATGGAACTAACCAAACTACTGCTTTAGGTTTATCGTAGGCAAAGGCATCAAAAATGGTTTTAATGGCATTGCAGGCAATAAACGTTTTTCCGCCTGCCGTTGGCACTTTTACGCAAATGTGCGGAACACGGGGAACATTGTTTTTGTAGGGTTCAATGGCTGTGCCTGAATAGGGGAAAAGTGGCGTTCTTGGGTGCTTTGACCAAAAATTATAAAATGCGTCTTTCACGTCTTTGGTTTCCTGTATGTTTTCCAAAAACAGTGCAAGGTCGTTGATTACTTGTTGTTGATATGGTTTTAATTCCATTGCTTAAAATCTTGTTATATCTCTTGGTATTTTCTTAAAAATGATATTGTGCTTCGTCATAAATTCCTTTGTCAGCAAACAGTTGTCGGCATAGATTACATACTGCTCGGCTTTGGTTTTCATGGTGGCTAAAAAAGCATGATTGAGTGTGGTGATACTATCTGCATCATAATAAAAATAATAAGCCGTATCGTTGGCAACTCCCATAAAAGAATCATGTTCATCCTTGAATCCGGATAATCGTGGTTCAGACAGTGGCGTTTTGGTTTCGGCGTAGTAAACGTATTCTCTGATTTTCTCAATGCCTACTTTTTCATTCAGGTTTTGATTTTCGTCAAAAAGTGGTAAGCCAAGTTCATAAAAATCAAATGCACCACCTGTTCCTTCTACTGCTTTTGAGCCTGAACCATAACCTTTAGAAACACGTTTTATTCTTTCAGCGGTTATTTCATTTGCATAGTTTTCCATTTCTATTAAAATGAATTTTCGATTACCGCCATCTTGTTTGTTAAGATTTAAAACTGCATGAGCCGTTGTACCAGAACCAGCAAAGGAATCCAATACAATAGAATCAACATCTGAAGCAATGAAGACTAAATCTTCAATGAATTTCAAAGGTTTTGGAAAATCAAATGTTTTCTTTCCAAAAATTGATTCAACTTCGGCAGTTCCTTTTCTACTAGTGTTAGTTTTGTCAGTAAAAATTGATCGAATTACTTTATGGGTGGTTCTCATTTTTTGAACAATTCGATATTCTCCTTCACCAGTTTTGTAACCAATTATTTCTTTATTTAAGTTTTCACGTGATAAAATATTACCCCACCTCCACACAAATTGAACTTGGTCTTTTACAGATTTTGGAGGGTAAATTTCAATCCATTCATCTTTTTTATATAATCCGATTTCATAAAATCCATTTTCATCTTCACTTTTCGGATTTAAATAAAATGGATAATACAAATTTGGTCGATTAGCTGGAGTAAAAGCAACATTACTATTATATAACGGATGAATATTAAAACCGCTTATTTCGTCTGAATACTTAAATGTTTTATCTAAATCAGGCAAATGGTTTGTTGTAAGTAACTCTGGGTCTTTTGAATAAAACAAACAGAATTCGTGCATTTTACCGATATGACCATAATCCCGTGCATTAGGCGTAGAGTTAATAATAAATGACCCTTGAAAATTTCGGACACCAAAAATCTCATCACAAATGAGTTTCAAATTTGCTTGTTCATTGTCATCAATTGATATGAATAATGCACCATCTTTAGATAATAGCTTTTTAAGTAATTGAAGTCGTGGATAAATCATACACAGCCATTTATCGTGTCGGCTTAGGTCTTCACCATCTTTACCAACTACTTCTCCTAACCACTTCTTAATTTTAGGATGGGTTACATTGTCATTGTAAACCCATTTTTCATTCCCTGTGTTGTAAGGTGGGTCTATATATATACACTTTACTTTTCCTTCGTATTCAGGTAGTAGGCTTTTTAAGGCTTCAAGGTTGTCACCGTGTATAATTTTGTTACCGCTATTTGTTGGCTCTGTTTGTTCTCCTTTGTCTGCTGTAAATCCGTATTTGTGTTTCAAAACTCTGTATGGTACATCTTGATGATGATTTACTATTTTATCTTTTCCTATCCAGTTCAGTGTTGGCATAATCTATTTAAAATTCAATTCGTTTTTATCGTTCGTGAAAATAATTTTTAAAACTCTGTTATTGACAAAAGTTGCACTCAAGTTTTCCAATGTCCACTTATTGGGTGGTGGGTGAGCTTTGGGTGCGGTTGGGTAAAATTAAATGTGCTGCAAAAGCGTTGGTTTGTGTGTTGGCTTGCAGCTCTTTTAATTTTACGAAGCGTTGGCATTTTGTCCACTGTTTTTCTGTCGGTTTATGTTAGCACTTTCGGTCATCATACGCTTGCACCTAACGTTCCGCAAATACACGCAGGGCGGGAGTTTCCCGATAAACTTACTACGAAATATTGCATTCCAAAATTTCAATTTCCTTTCAACGAAGAAACGAAACCCGACTTGCGGATATTTTGCTGTTATGGGGCGTTTTATTTTTTCGAGGTAAGAAAATCATTTATTTTCAAAGCGGTTTGATAAATCTCATTATTAAAAATCTCGCTCCACCTAGTATTTTCAATTCTTACTTCTGCTTTTAAAAGTTCAAATGTTGAAAACATCCTTTCCCAAACAATATTGTCCAGACCATATGGCTGTCCTTTAGAATTGTAATCTTTAATGAACATTATTTCCTTTCTAATAAATACTGGCATTACACCAATCATTGGATACCTTTTATATAGTTCAACGTAATACGAACTAGTCATTAAATTGTCAAACTGAGTGGCTATTAAATCTATCTCATTAACATAATTGGATGTGACATTTGAATCGTTTTTAACGTTAAACGTTGTACCAACAAAGTCGATCCGTTGTAAGTTTACAATGAAATATCTGTAAGTTAAATTGAATAGTGCTATTTTCCCCTTTTCTAATTCTATTATATCTCGTTTTTTTTCGATATTAATAGCATTCTTAGCCATTTTTATTGAATACACTGAAACGAGCAAAGCAAATACTGAAATAATTTCTGGTATCATGTTTTTAATTATTTTTAATCTAATTGATAATTCCTAATATATATATATATTAATCAGATAATCAGTATCAATAAATGTGCCTTTAAATGCCCCATAACATCTGTGTATATGCCACTCAAATTGTATATACGCCATAGTATGGTGCAAGTTGCCTTATTAGTATGCTGTATTTGCTTTATATATCTAATTTATCTAACGGGTTTTTGATCTGATCAAAATCGTTTGTTGTAATATGTGTTTCTATTTCAGTCGTCTTACTACTCGAATGTCCAAGTAACGATTGTATGTATCTACTATCAGTTCCATTTTTAAGTAAATGTGTTGCAAAACTATGACGGAAGGGTTGGACAGTTATTCTTTTTTTTATCTTTGCTTGCTGAACAGTTATTTGCAACATCAAGTTCTCAACTCAAATCTATAACCTTGTAAAACTTGACAAATATAAAACAAATTCCACATTTTTTACTTCATAGGAAATGGGGATTTGTAGTAAATAGAGGAAATCAAATTCACCCACAAAACAACGCAGGTAAAGCGGTGCTCGTCAATCACTCGTTTTGTTCGTAAAAACATAGCTGCAAGGGTATAACAAGCAGCCAAAAAAAACCTCCACACCTCGCTTTGCTCGGGTAGTGTTTTTCCGGCTG
>Ga0078972_1009008_pt1 | contig 20144 bp, 24 predicted proteins | sample YelNatPaOPGAMG01_FD_67568 | JGI IMG/M metagenome (GOLD analysis project Ga0078972, IMG submission 67568) | Hot spring thermophilic microbial communities from Obsidian Pool, Yellowstone National Park, USA - OP-RAMG-01 (SPADES assembly) (version 2) | ecosystem: Environmental > Aquatic > Thermal...
TTCAAGGGTTATTAAATGGAAAATAGTTTTAAGCTATGCTACAATTATGTGGATCTTAGGCATTATCGGCGGACTCATATTCGCATATTTTGTCCCACAAATTTTGTTTTAATACGAGATAGCAAACCAAGAAAAACCACGGCAACAACGAATTTCAGCAGATTCGCAATTTGGAATTTTTCCCTTCGGCACCGTTACACTAAAATTTCGTCTCCCCTTCGGTTAGAGAGCATAACAGCGATTATCTGGAATTTTCCTGCAGAATTTTTCCAAATCGCCTTCGGCGAACTTCCCTTAATCGCATATGTTAATTGCAATCAGAGCCAGCGCTTGAAGAAATCTTTTCAGTTGTGATCTTTTGGTCATGATTCTCTTTTTCATTTCTCAGAAAGGTGAGGAATTGTTTCATCTGTCATTTGAACACCTTAAAATTAATTTTCCCATTGACTCTAACTCTTTCGAGGAAAATTTTATCCCTGATTTTTTATTTTTGATAAAATTGTATAATTCTTCAACTTTTGAAACTGGAACAGTTGGATTATTTAACTCTAGTTTAGCATTAGGATTTGTGAAAACAACAATTCCTTTAACCCATATTGTCTTTTTGAATGTTTTTTGTATAAATTGCTTTAGTTTTATAGCATTTCTCTTAACTTGTTTACTCAGGCTACCAATATCATAATCTTTTGGTAACTTCCAATATGGTCTCCCCCGCATACTTATTGTTAAACCACCTTCATAATGTCTGTGCCATTCATCACCATTGCAAATAATTTTCCCGTCATAGTTTTTACTTTCAATAACAAATATTCCGTTTGGTCCTAAGATGATGTGATCTATATTTCCATAACTTCCAGGCAACATTACATCATTAATTAGATAATAATCGTCGCTTAACTTCTGTAGATTTTCTCAACCGAAGTTTCTCCACTTTTTCCTTTCTTGTATTGATTACTTTTAATGAAAAAATAGATGGAAATTACTATAAAAAATTATACCTAAACCATAAAATACGAGAGTTGCCAAACCTATTATCAGAAATATAATTGCTATTTTCTTATTAGATTTTATCTGTTCTTCTAAATACTTTCCGCTTTCTTTCAAAACTTTCATATAAAACAATTGATCCTCAATGATTTTATATATCTTACCAAAAGTGCTCGCTCAGGGCAAACTCTTCGCCAATTTTTGCTTCGCAAAACCGTTGCACTTTGGCTCGGTCTCCGCTACACTCCGATGAGCATAACAGCGATTTAACGGTTTCGCTCACATGTGGTTCGCCCCATCAAATACTGCTTCGCAGGACTTCTTTATTATGAAAATCAAAAAGAAAGTTTGACCAGAATTTTTTTTCAAAAAATCTTAGATGGAGATAAAACTTTTGAATTGAGATTGGCGGATTTTGAATGTAATCCGGGAATATTTTAGTTCTAAGAGAATAGAACCATGAAACCAAAAAATAATACTGGAAGAGTTCTCAAGAAGAAAGCAACTTATGTTGTTAAAACAAAAGATATAAAATTTTGGCCCGAAGAAGATTTTGAAAAATATTGATTTCAGATAATTGCTTTCAAATAGATGGCACGCTCCTGTGTCATTCTATCTCGCTTTCCCATTCACTTTGCAAGCCACCACATAACAGCGATTATTTTATTTCCATATAATAAATCTCACTTTGACAGGTTTGCCAAGATAAACACAATAGCGCTCGATCGGCACTATAATATCAGCATTTAGAGGCTCGATACCAGTCTCATTTATCATTGTGTTATTTAGATGTGTGAGGTTGAAATGAAAATTATATGAAATTCCAAGGAGAGATCTAACGCGATCATAATCATTTTTGCCCATATATAAGAAATATTCAACCTTTGTTTCGTTCAAAATGTTTTCCTCATCTGCTAATCCTATCACACTCACAGTTTCATTGTTCCAATCTGGTGGAAACCCTGGTGTTCTTACAAGCGAGTCTGACACGGAAATTGCAAGTGATTGAATATCATCACCAGATTTCTGCTCAGCAACCTGAGAACTTGTATATGTCCAAACAAACATCATTACTACGATCACAGAAATGAATATCACAATCGAAGCTGCAAAATCTATAGACCAAATCTGACCTTTCATATGTTTATTCCAACCTTTCCATTTTCATTTTTAATTAAATTGTCACCTATTCTGAGATTGCCCATTGTTTCATTTGTAAGAATTGTTTTTGTGTAGTTTTTATACGGTGTGCTAAGAATAATATAATTTGATTTCACATATATTGAGTAATTCATTCCTGCAACCTTTTCCGGCAATGTGAGATTTGTTGAAAACCCATCACCACTCATCCAAACAGTGTTTATTTTTCCAGCAACTGTTTCAAGAACATTTTCGACTTCCATATCCGCTTGCGAAAGTTTTATTTCCATTATGTTAGACCAGGAAATGAAAACTGCAATACAAAGTGCGCCTAATAAAATCATAAATATTATCATAAATTCAACAGATATCTGACCCTTAATAACTGATGTTGACATAATCATCAAATGCTTTTATATTTATCCAATATGTACCTTCATTTATCGGAAACGTGCCATTAAGCACAGCCTTAGAAACAGCAAAAACATCTGTAACCCCTTCCTGAACCCTAACTTTCAAACGAATTGTATGATTAGTTATGTTATAGTATTCGATTCCTGGAGGGATGTAAATCTTTACCTTCATATTAGCAGGTGGTCCTTGTGAATAAACAAAATCAGCAACATCTGCTGTTCTTTCCACAGCAAATTTTGCATAAGAAAGAGAAAGCTCTGTTCTACTCTGATTCTGTATAGTAAGCAGATAAATCCATACTGGTGTTAGAAAACCGAGAACCAGCATTGCTATAACCATATACTCAAAAGCTGCTTGCGCATTCATAATTTAATATTTGTTGATCAAATAAAAAAGTATTCACAATTATTTTATAGGATTTTCAGCACAACTTTCAGTTTGGCTACTATTTGTTCTTGTCCCCTCTTCTTTTGATATTTTCACAAAAGAAACAACCTTGTCCCCTTCGTTTAACTTCATTATACGTACACCTTGTGTTGCTCTGCCTATTTTTGATATCTCACATACTGGTATTCTTATTGTAAATCCTTGCTCCGTAACAGCGATTATTTCATCAGTCTCTGCAACGCATCCTATACCAATAACATAACCATTTTTTTCAACAACGTTTATATTTATCACACCTTTTCCACCCCTCTTTATAGGCGTGTATTCAGAAAATTCTGTTCTTTTTCCATAACCTTTTTCTGTTATAGTAAGTAAAGTATGATCATCTTTTACAATAGTAGCATCTATCACCTCATCATTTTCTCTGAGATTTATACCTATAACACCCATTGTATCCCTTCCTGTAGGCCTCACATCTTCTCCGGAAAATCTTATCGAAAAACCCTTTTTTGTTGCAAGTATGATATGTTCTTCACCTTCAATAACAAGTGTTTTCACTAGCTCATCACCTCCTTTCATTTTTATAGCTATTATACCATTCACTCTCGGACTGCTATACTCACTAAGTGCTGTTTTCTTAACCAAACCATTCTTTGTTGCGAAGAAAAGATAACCTTTATCAAAACTTTTTACAGGTTTCAGTGAAACAATTTTTTCTCCTTCACCAAGATTCAATAAATTAACAACAGCCCTACCTTTACCATATCTGCCAACATCAGGTATTTTGAATGCTTTGAGCCAATAAACCTTTCCTTTGTTTGTAAAGAAAAGCAGTGTATCATGTGTATTAGCAGCAAAAATATCAATAACAATGTCCTCCTCTTTTGTCTTTGCGCCAATAATACCTTTTCCACCTCTTCTCTGCGTTTTGTATTCATCAACTGGCAACCTTTTTATGTAGTTATCCTTTGTAAGCATGATTATGACATCCTCTTTTTTAACAAGTTCTTCTTCTGTTATTTCAGATGCTTCATCAATCATTTCTATCTCTGTTCTTCTTTCATCACCATATTTTTTCTTGAGATCTATCAACTCATTTTTTATTATTTCAAGAACCCTTTTTTCACTTGCTAAGATGTCTTTGAGATCCTTTATAGTTATTGATAGCTCTTCCTTTTCCTTTCTGAGTTTTTCCTGCTCGAGACTTGTTAATTTCTGCAATTTTGTGTCAAGTATTGCCTGCGCTTGTTCAGCACTAAGGCCGAATTTTTCCATCAAACTTTTTTTTGCGATATCAGCGTTTCCTGATGATTTCAGAATTCCTATTACTTCATCTATGTTATCAAGCGCAATTATTATACCGTCAACTATATGGGCTCTTTTTTCCGCATTGTTCAGATCAAAAGCAGTACGCCTAATTACAACATTCTTTCTGTGATTTATGTACTCAGTTATCAGATCTTTCAAACCAATTATTTTCGGCTCATTGTTTATGAGAACAAGATTTATTATACCAAATGTTGTCTGTAGTTGGGTGTGTTTGTAAAGCTGATTGAGAACGAGATCAGGGTGAAAATCTTTTTTCACATCAATAACAATCCTTATACCCTCTTTATCACTTTCATCCCTTATGTTTGATATGCCTGTTATCACCTTATCCCGCACAAGATTTGCTATATTCTCAATAAGCATGGCTTTGTTAACCTGGTATGGAAGCTCTTTAATAATAATTTTCTTTCTATCTTTGTGATCCTCTATCTCTATCTTTCCCCTGACAATAATCTTTCCTTTACCTGTTGTGTAAGCTTCAATAAGCCCGCTATAACCTGAAACAACACCGCCTGTTGGAAAATCAGGACCTTTTATATATTGCATAAGCTCTTTAACACTCACATCAGGATTTTCAATTATTTTAACAATAGCATCCACAACTTCAGATATGTTATGCGGCGGCATATTTGTTGCCATACCAACTGCTATACCTGAGGAACCATTAATAAGAAGATTAGGAAGTTTGCTAGGTAAAACAACAGGTTCTTTAAGTGTGTTGTCAAAATTAGGTCTAAAGTCTATGGTATCTTTTTCAATATCCTCTAGCATCTCCTCCGCTGTTTTTGCAAGCCTAGCTTCTGTGTAACGCATAGCTGCTGCTGGGTCACCATCTATTGATCCAAAATTTCCCTGACCATCTATTAATGGGTATCTCAATGAAAAATTCTGAACCATTCTTACAAGACTTTCATACACGGCCTGATCACCATGTGGATGATATTTTCCAAGAACCTCACCAACGATTCTCGCACATTTTTTATAAGGTTTATCATGAAACATCCCCATATCATACATTGCAAATAATATACGTCTATGAACAGGTTTTAAACCATCCCTAACATCTGGCAAAGCCCTGCTTATTATTACAGACATAGCATAGTCTAAGTAACTTTCTTTCAACTCTTCTTCAATAGGCTTCAATTTTATATTATCTTGCTTCTGTATTTCAGACATTTTTACACCTCAATGGAAACCACCAGCGGGTTTCCATCCCTCCAGCGACCAACATTGAAACCTCCAGTTCCGATACTCTAGGGATCAGTGAGTATCAGCATTTCTTCGCGATATGGATCAGGAATTTCCACAAGGGATATCCCCACACTTGAGACACAAACTTTATCATATTCATTCATGTCCATTAGCGAAGACAGCATTATCTTAATCAAATTATATATCAAGATTTTTCACCCTTTTTGCATATTTTTCTATGAAAGCTTTTCTTGGTTCTACCTTGTCTCCCATTAGCATACTAAAAATTCTATCAGCCTCAACCGCATCTTCAATACTTACTTTTATAATTACCCTGTTTTCAGGATTCATCGTTGTTTTCCAAAGTTGTTCAGGATTCATTTCACCAAGACCTTTGTATCTTTGTATAGAAACCTTGCCTTTATTCTCCATCAATATTTTTTCTTTTTCCTCATCAGAATATGCATAATATTCTTTTCCATCTATCTTTATTCTATAAAGTGGCGGTTGGGCAATATAGACATATCCAGCCTCTATGAGAGGTCTCATATATCTATAAAAGAATGTAAGTAGCAATGTTCTTATATGAGAACCATCAATATCAGCATCTGTCATTATTATAATTTTATGATATCTTGCCTTTTTCAGTTCAAAAAATTCTTTTAATCCAGTTCCTATAGCAGTTGCGATTGTTTGGATTTCCTCACTTTTGAAAACCTTCTCTATGTTTGCCTTTTCCACGTTTAATATCTTCCCTTTCAAAGGTAAAATTGCCTGAAATCTTCTATCTCTGCCCTGTTTTGCAGATCCACCAGCAGACTCACCTTCAACAAGATACAACTCGCATAATGAAGGGTCTTTCTCTGAACAATCAGCAAGTTTTCCTGGTAAATGTCCTATTTCCAACGCTGATTTTCTTCTTACAAGTTCCCTTGCCTTTTTTGCAGCCTCTCTTGCTCGAGCAGCATTTATAACCTTCCCCATTATCAGTTTTCCTATGTGTGGGTTTTCCTCAAGAAATGTTTCAAGACAACTGCTAACAACAGAGTCCACAAGCGATTTCACTTCTTCATTGCCAAGTTTTGTTTTTGTTTGCCCTTCAAATTGAGGGTTTGGTATTTTTATACTTATTACAGCACTTAACCCTTCCCTTATATCCTCTCCAGAAAGTTTTATGTCTTTTAACATGCCTGACTTCTCTCCATATCTGTTTATTACCCTTGTAATAGCATTCTTGAAACCAATAAGATGTGTTCCTCCTTCTTCAGTATTAACATTGTTCACAAAACTAACGATTTGTTCAGAATATCCTGTGTTGTATTGTAATGCAACCTCTATAACACTTTTATTAATCTCCTTTTTGAAATATATTGGCTGTGGAAAAAGACACTCTTTATTTTCATTCAGAAACTGCACAAACGATACAATACCACCTTCATATTTCATCTCTTCCTTTTCCCCTGTTCTTTCATCAGTTAGTGTGATCTTCAAATTTTTGTTTAAGAAAGCAAGTTCTCTCAATCTGCTTGCAATGACGCCGAAATTAAATTCAAGGGTTTCAAATATCTCACCATCAGGCCAGAGTCTGACACTTGTACCTCTTTCATATGGGAAGTTATCATCCCTTACCAAAACTTCGGTAATTGGCTCACCACGCTCATATTCTTGGTGGTAAAGCTTTCCATCCCTTTTTACATCAACAATAAGTTTTTTTGAAAGCGCATTTACAACAGAAACACCAACACCATGCAAACCGCCTGCTGTTTTATAAACTTCTGAGTCGAATTTCCCACCTGCATGTAATTTTGTAAGAACTATTTCAAGAGCAGACTTTCCGTATTTCGGATGAATGTCAACAGGTATCCCTCTACCATTATCAACAACACTTACAGAGCCATCATTATGTATTGTAACATCAATATTAGTGCAAAAGCCTGCTGCCACCTCATCAACTGAATTATCAACAACCTCGAAAACAAGATGATGCAAGCCCCTTATACCTGTTGAGCCTATATACATACTTGGCCTTTTTCTTACACCAGATAGCCCTTCAAGTACTTTTATCTGCTCTGCAGTATAGGCTTGAGATGATACCTCCATGTCATTTTTCACCAATAAAATTTCATAAAAATGCGATATTAATTATTTGTTTTTAATATTAATAAAGGTTCTACGCATATCTTTTTTGCAGTTTTTTGCACAATTTTTTTGAAAAATTTTATATCTATTTGCATAAAGATAATTATGAAAGAAATCTTTCCAGGAGTTTTCAAAGAGGGGAAGAGATTGTTTACTTTGAGTTTGGTAAAAAACGGGAGTGCTTATGCAAAATCCATATTAAAATCTGGTAAAAAAGAGTTTAGAGAGTGGGATGTTTGGACATCAAAACCAGCAGCAGCTATTATAAATGGGCTAAAAAACTTTCCAATCAGAAAAGGGTCAAAAATCCTTTATTTAGGCATAGCATCAGGAAAGACAGCATCATTTTTTTCTGATATCATAGACAAGGATGGTATAATATATGGTGTTGAAATTTCTGAAAGATCGATCCGTGATTTGAACCCAATAGCAGAGAAAAGAGGGAATATAGTGCCCATACTTGCTGATGCAAGAAAGCCTGAAAATTACGATTGGATAGAAAATGTTGACGTGGTTTATTGTGATGTGGCTGATCCTCAACAAACAGAGATTGCGATAAGAAATGCTGAGAAATTTCTTAAACCCTCAGGATGGCTTATGATTTCAATAAAATCTCAGAGCATTGATGTGACAAAGGATCCAAAAAAAATTTATGATGAAGAGAGGAAAAAAATAGAATCTGCAGGTTTCAAGGTAGAAGATTTTGTGATCTTAGAACCGTACGAAAAAGGTCATTGTTTTTTCACAGCAAGAAAGATTATAAGTTAAAGGGGGAAATATAATTATGAAGCTCCTAATAATAATTTTCATTTTGTTACTAAGTTTTTGGATATTGCTATCAGGCTTTGATATACAAGAATTGGTCACAGGCGCAACCATTTCCATAATTGTTTTAGCAATCATACACAGCCTTTTCAAAAATAGTGGAAAAAATTATACAAAAAGGTTTTTCTACCTTCTCGCTTATATACCCTACTACATAATACAGGAGATAAAATGTAATGCTGATGTAATTTATAGAATAATCACAGGTAAAATAGACCCTGCTATTGTGGAGGTACCGAATGAACATAAGAATGATTTTGGAACAACAATTTTGGCAAATTCGATAACAATGACACCAGGCACACTTGCACTTGAGGTTGGCAAAAATAGCATATTTGTTCATTGGCTTTATGCGAAAGGTGATAAAAATAAAATTTCAAAAACATTTGAAAAGATATTGACAAAGATATGGAATTAGTATGTATGAAATAATTTTTTATTTGATTGGCATAGCAATAATTTTTTGCTTAATAAGAATGATAAAAGGCCCAACAATTCCCGACAGGGTCATAGCAGGAGATACAATAAGCTCGCTTGCGATTGTTATCATAATTCTTTTTGCAATAAAATACAACAACATGATGTTTATTGATATTGCAATTGTTATTTCGATCCTAAGCTTTATCAGCACAATTATAATTTCAAAATATCTTTTAGGCAAGGAAATAGGTGAAGAATGATGTTTGAATTTATAGGATATGTTATAATCTTTATCGGATCTTTGATAGCAATTATAGGATCATTCGGTCTTTTAAGATTCCCTGATGTTTATACAAGAAGCCATGCTCAAACAGTCACAATAGTTGGAGGCGTCTGTCTCATTCTAATAGGGATTTTGACCTCCCAACCAATTTCACAGACAACAATAAAAATAATTTTCCTCATAATTTTCATATTTCTCACATCTCCAACAGCAACACATGCCATAACAAAAGCCGCATACAGATCAGGTATAAAACCAAAGGTTAAAAAGGACGAGCTGGCTTCTTCTGGTAATTAAAAAAAAAAGAGAATTATTCGAAAAGTGAATAAGAAGTCTCAGGTATCACTAAAACCACATAGTTTACCCATTGTGGATTCACATTCCTAACACCATTTACAGATGACTTAAGTATCTCAGCAAACACTCTGGTATCCTCCTGTTTTATATTTTCTCTTCGATGATCTCTCAAAGTCCCGTTTACATAATACCAGTATTCAAAATTGAACCATAGAGTACCATTTTCCTCTGTTGCACCATAGAACAGGATTTCAAGTCTTTTGTTACCACTTTCATAAACAGCTTTGTCACATGTGATCATACCTGTTCTTTCGTTATTGAAAGCCAACATACCGAATACGTTGTGAAAATCATCTAAGTTAAACACTGTTATATTATCACAGTATGTTGTTCTACCCAATGCCTGATATTGCTGTTGTTTTTGACAGGCTCCATTAGAGCATAGGCCATTACTACCGGTTAGATTTCTACAATCCATATCTGCTATGGTACAGGTGCTGTTGGGGGTTGGACAAAAGTACTCACGACATGTATTGTTGTTAATACAATAATCTGTGTAATTTCCATACATGTCTGTACATGTTCCTCTGGTGAAATAGTTTTTGCCATCGCTGTCATAGCATGTTTGCTGTTGTTGTCTCTGACAAGCTCCGTTAATACAAAGCCCACTACTTCCGCCTACATTCCTACAGTCTATATACTCTCTTGTACAATTACTAATATTTGTTGGACAATAATACTCAACACATGTTGTATTTCCATAACAATAATCTGTATAATTTCCTCCGTAGTCTGAACAAGTCCCTCTTACGAAATAATTTCTGCCATCAGTATCTTTGCAAAATAGTCTTGTTGTGCTTTCGCTCGCTGGTGTTGGGAAGAGCCACCAAAAACCACCTGTATAACTCCATGTTATTACAAAAATTGCTAGAACTGCCGCAACTGCCATGAAAACAAAATTTTTATTCATATGTTATTATTATTTTTTTTTACTTAAAAACCTTTCGCTTAAACCGTATAAAACCAAATATTAATCTATCCTACACAATCTATATTATGAAAAAATTCATGTTAAACTATGGTGAATTGTGGCTGAAGTCGGATCCTGTTAAATCAAGATTTACAAAAAAACTTAAGGATAACATAAAGTACATGTTAAAATCTGCCGGGATTAAGTATAAGATCCAAAGAGAGAGGGACAAGATGTTCCTTTCTACAAATGATGCTAAAAAAACATCAGAGATTTTGAAAAGGGTTTTTGGTCTGCATTCTTTCGCAATTGTTGAGGAGGTGAAAACGGATTATAAGGAGATAGAAAAAATAGCTTTGAAATTCGCAAAAAAAATAAAACCAAATGAAACGTTTGCAATAAGGTGTCATAGAAATTACAAAAAATTTCCTCTAACAAGCATGCAGGTTGAGTCTAAGATCGGCGCAAAGATCAGAAGAAAATGCAACCTCACAAATCCTGACAAAACAATATATATTGTAATAAGGCGTGACAAAAGCTATATCTATTCTGAGATCTTCAACTCAGCAGGAGGGTTGCCTGTTGGCGTGAGTGGTAAAGTACTTTGTCTCATATCAGGAGGCATAGACTCACCTGTTGCTGCATGGCTCATGATGAAAAGAGGATGCTCGGAGGAATTCATTTATTTTGATAATCAACCATTCACTGATAAAAAAGACAGGCAGAGAGTGATAGAAATATTAAAAGTATTGAAAAAATATTATCCAAGAAAAATAAGACTGCACATAGTACCTTTTTCAAAGATTCAAGAATCTGTTATAAATACATGTAACCTTAAATTTGGTTGTGTTCTAGGAAGGAAAATTATGTTTAGAATATCAGAAATCGTAGCTGAAAAAATTGGCGCCCAGGCTTTGGTAACAGGTGATAATCTTGCACAGGTTGCAAGTCAAACTCTATCAAATCTTCGCTCTGAACAAACAGGAATAAAAATACCTGTTCTTATGCCTCTTATAGGAATGGATAAGATAGAAATAATTGATATGAGTAAAAAAATTGGCACATACGACATATCTATAAAAATAAAATCTGCTTGCCCGCTTACTCCTAAAAGTCCTGCAACAAAATCTGACCCTTCAATTATAAAAAAGGAGGAGAGAAAAATAAAGAAAAATATAATTGAAAAAACAATAAAAAATATAGAGGTCTTAGAAATATGAGTGAATTTTATTCAATAAAACCGTGCAAAAGTTCGAATGCATGGGAATTCTCTCCAAAAAAAAGTATGAAACTTGATCTAAAAAAAATGTCAAATAGATTCAAAAATGTAGAAATAGCAACAATGGTGATACTCATTTTTAACATGAATGGGATAAAAGTCAGTCTTTACCCATCTGGCAGGATGCTTATTCACACAAAAGACAAGAAAAAAGCAGAGTTGATTTTTAACGAGGTTATGAAAGTGATATCATGAGGGCTCTTTTTGTAGGAAGATTCCAACCTTTTCATAAAGGTCATTTGAGGGTAATAAAAGATATACTTAAAGAGAACGATTTTGTTGTGATAGCCATAGGCAGCTCACAGGAGAAAGGAACAGAAAAAAACCCCTTTTCATTTGAGGAGCGAAAAAAAATGATAGAAATTGCGCTTAAAAATGAAGGTATAGAAAATTTCAAGATAATAGCAGTACCTGATGTTTTTGATGACAAAAAATGGGTTTCACTGATAAAAAAACAGGCTGATTTTGATGTGGTTTATTCAAGAAATCCGTGGACTATAAGATGTTTTCGTGATGCAGGCATAACAGTTAAAAAACACAGACTCTACAAAAAATCAGAACTCTCCGGCACAAACATAAGAAAAAATATGAAAAAAGGCAGGCCTTGGAAACATTTCGTACCGAAAGCTGTTTTTAATTTTTTGAGAAAATTGAAAAGAGAATAATTTACTTGAGAATCCTACCTTCTGAATCTATCTCTCCTTTTCTGATCCTTGTGGAAGAAATAGGTTTGCCATCCTCTGCAAGAACCATTTTTATTTTTATAATCTTCAAAGGTTTTAGTTTTTTTTCCTTTCTCAAATCGTTTATCATTTTTGCACCTTTATATGTTTCCTCACTGACAACAAGAGCTTGTATTTTGTTTGGTTTCATAAGATCTTCTGTGTAAAATTTGTCAAGTTTCACAATTTTGTATCTACCTTTATATCTTTCATTTAGATAATTGACAATATTCTCATATCTAATTCTATATTTAGGTATGAACTCCGCATATTCCTTTAAAAGCTTTTTCACGAATTTATCAGATGTTAAGCCTATCAAACAGAAATCACCAACATCGAAAGCCTTTTTTATGAGCTTTTTATGCCCTTTGTGAAGTGGTATATCAAATGTCCCGCCAAACGCAACACGTTTAAATTTCATATTAATAATTATATTTCCAATATTTAATTGTGCTCAGCAGAAATTTCATAATAATATTATTCGTATGTACTGTGATAATTCTGAATTTGATAGCCTTGCAACAGCTTAATTTAACAGGCAGTTATGTTTCAAAGCTTCCTGTTCAGAAAGATGTAATGACAGTATCAGAGGTTTTTCAAAAAGCGATTATAAATGAAAGTGTTGTTGTCCGAGGAACTGTTAACAGGGTTCTTCCAGAATACACATCAAAAAAGGGTTATAAATATCAACAATTTTACATAACTGATGGCTCAAAAGAGATAAAAATTTTCTGCTCGGAGAGGTACGGAAAAATTGATGTTAAAGTTGGTGATAAAATTATTGCGAGCGGAAAGTATCAAAAATTTTACAAGGAGATGGAGATATATGGATATTGTTCTGAAATAAAAATTATTTAGTTCGGAATTTCAATTATTATTGTGATGATATGAGATTAGAACATGAAATAAAAAATTTGTCTCGCTTGAGCCCGCTGATTTTAATCAAATCTATAACCAAGCTTTTCAAATATTTTTTTCATTTTTAATGAATCCTGCTCAAGAATGGGGGATTCTGATATGATAGTTATATCAAATTTTCTTTTCAACATCTCTTTTGCAAGTGGCTCAAAATCAGGTTTGTGATCAAGAACAAGATGCCTTTTCTCACCTTTCATTGTGAATTCTATGTTAGAAAAATGGCAATGAACTAGAGATGGTTTTAGAACTTCGATCGAATCAAGAACCTTTTTATAATCTATTTTTCCACCTTGTCTTGCATAGATATGCGCAAAATCTATAACAACCCCGCAATTTTTCACTTCTTTTGATATCTTTATATTTTCTTCAAGAGTTCCGAATTGTGTGTGCTTACCTGTTGTTTCAAGCCCAAGAAAAACATCCCAACCATTTGCCCTTATCTTTTCAGACATTTCCTGACAAGCATTTTTTACAAGTTCGTATGCCTTTTCCTTTGCCAAATTACCGTAAAATCCTGGGTGAAAAGCAACAAATTTTGCACCCATATAATGTGCTCTTTCACATGAATCCATTATTCTTTTTTCACTTTCCTTAACCTTTGCCGGATTGCATAAATTTATGAAATAAGGCGCATGAACAGAAAGAAGAATACCGTTTTTCTTTGCAACCTCCCCAGCTTTTTTAGCAAGGTCATTCCCCATCTTTACACCCTGCACAAACTCGACCTCCATAGCATTCAATCCAAGTTTTGCAACAGTCTCTATGCCAGAAATTGTATTATGTTTGCTAGCAGAAACAGGGACACCCGCAGGACCAAGATATATTTTCATAAATCACACACCATTTAATTTTGATTAATATTTTAATTTTTCATTCACTCCTTATATTTATTCACAATCGGCATTTTTATGCCTATGAGGGAAGATTTTGTGATCTTTATATAAGGCACGGCCTGACGGCGCTTATATTCAGATTTTCTGATCCTTTCCAAAACATCATCAACAATTTTTCCCGGATAGCCCATTTTTATTAATTCATACCTGCTTTTTCTTTTCTCAATTATCTCGTCTACAAGAGGGCTCACTATTTCATAATCGAAAGGGTCAAACTGATCATTTTTCAGCTCAGGAGAAGGCTTTTTCAGAAAAATATTTTTTGGAATTATTTCCCTGCCTGATTTTTCATTCACATATTTCGCCAGTTTGTAAACATCGAGTTTGCTCACATCGCCTAATACTCCAATACCACCTGTCATGTCTCCATAAAGTGTACAATAACCAAGTGCGATTTCAGTTTTGTTACCGGTATTAATTACCAAAATTTTTAGATCTTTCAACCTGTTAGAAATATCCATTAAACAATTCGCCCTCACCCTCGATTGTATGTTTTCATTTGCAACAGGGTCATCATTTTTTCTGCTTATGAAGAATTTTTTCCTAATTTCATCCAGAGGCTTTTCCAGACTTTTTTCATAAGCTTTCACAATATCCTGTATCGAAAACATGACAAAGCATATACCAAGATTTTGAGCTAGTTTCTGCGCATCTGTCCTGCTATGATCACTGGAAAATCGCGAAGGCATTGAAACACCAATCACATTTTTCTTTCCCAGCGCTTCAACTGCAATGCATGCAGCCAGCGATGAGTCGATACCTCCGCTCAATCCGATAACTGCTTTTTTGAAACAGGTTTTCTTGAAATAGTCTTTTAGCCCTAAAACAAGGGCGTTAAACATCTCCCCCTCTTTTTTGTATTTGTGCGGCTCGATTTTTTTCGTCGTGAGTTTTTGAGGGATTTCGATGATTACGAGATCCTCATCAAATTGTTTACCGATTGCTATCAGATTTCCCGAACGATCAACCGCCAGACTTTGCCCATCAAAAACAATTTCGTCCTGACCACCAACGAGGTTAACATAAAATATAGGAATCCTATTTTTCTCCGCTATCTTCCTAAATTTTTCTTCCAGATTTTTACCTATGTAAAATGGGGAGGCAGAGATGTTGATAATAAAATCAGCAGAATTTTTTTGATGCGTAACAGCATCATCATAAACATGTTCGCAAATTTCAAATTCAATATCAAACCTTTTTCCATTTATATCGATATGAAGTACGTTCCCATCATTTTTACCGGGCTTGAAATATTTTTTCTCATCAAAAAAATCATACGTTCTAAGTATTTTTTTCCTAACTACACCAATCAATTTTTTTTCACCAAAAATTGCAGCAGAATTATAAATATTATTTCCTTCGCTCTCTACAAATCCAACAACAGCAAAAATTCCACTCGTATTTTTTATAAGGTCTTTTAGAAACTCCTCATTTTTCTTTACAAAATCCTTTCTTAGAAGAAGATCCTTTGGAGGATAGCCTGTAATTGCAAGTTCAGGAAAAACAACAATATCAGCTTTCTCTGCTTTTGCCTTTTTTATGAAATCACCTATTTTCTTCACATTGTTTTCAAGATCCCCTATTGTAGTGTTGATCTGTGCAAGAGCTACTCTCATTCAAAACACCAACAAACTTAAATATTTATATATTGATATTAATCATTTAATATGTTCAAAACAGTGATTTTGCTCGGTCTGTTAACAGGCATTTTCTTAGCAATAGGTTTTGCTTTTGGCGGCATGTTTGGCATGACAATAGCATTTATAATCGCGCTGATTTTAAATTTCATTTCATACTGGTTTTCTGATAAAATTGTCCTAAAAATTTACGGTGCAAAACCAAGCAGTAACAAACAGCTTAATGATATTGTGGAGAAAGTTGCAAAACAGGCTGGAATACCAAAGCCAAGAGTTTATACAATGAAAACAAATGTTCCTAATGCATTCGCAACAGGCAGAAATCCAAAGAATGCTGCAATAGCTGTAACAGAAGGACTTTTAGAACTTGAACCAGATGAAATAGAAGGTGTTATCGGACATGAGATAGGTCATATAAAAAACAGGGATATTTTAACCTCAACAATAGCAGCAACAATAGCAGGTGCTATTTCATATGTTGCTCAGATGGCATATTGGAGTATGTTTTCTGATGATAGAAGAAGTGGAGGTAATATGATAGCTTTAATACTTGTTATAATTTTTGCACCACTTGCAGCTTTGCTTATAAGACTTGCAATTTCAAGAAGTATGGAATACAGAGCTGATTCCACAGGCGCGATTATTACAAAAAATCCTTCAGGGCTTGCATCAGCTTTAAAAAAGATATCAGAATTCTCAGCTCATAATCCGATAAGAGGAAATTCAGCAACCTCGCATATGTGGATTGTAAATCCTTTCCAAAAAAACTGGTTCACAAATCTTTTTTCAACCCACCCACCGATAGATGAGAGAATAAAAAGACTTGAAAAAATGAAAATTTGAGATTTACATAAAAGCCTTCGAATCTTCGGATTTTTTATTCAAATTTTTCTCATATTCTTCAATTGCCTGTTCAAGACTCAGATCGATACTTGGTTCTTTCGATCTCCTTTTCCTTATGCGCACAAAAACAGGGAAGTTTACAGCCTCGCCGACAATTAAACCAGTTCCTGTTCTTAATGAGGAAATGTGGCTAAGAACATCTTTTGTTATACCTTCTGATGACTTTCCGATATGATCGAGATCATACGGGTTTGTGATTCTTAAAATTATCTGTGTATTGCATTGTGAAAGGGCGGTTGTTGAAAGCTGTATTGGTCTTTGAGAAATCAAGCACAAGCATGCATGAAATTTCCTACCTTCTCTAGCAATTGTTTGTATTATGTCTCTTGAAATAGCCTTCTCCTTTTTTGCGGTCTCAGGGGCGAATTGATGCGCCTCCTCGACAATAAAAAGGAACGGCGGTATCTTCTCCGCACGCCTTGCATTGAAAAGTTTTTCAGCAATGTAAGCAACAATAATCTGTTTTTTTCTCACACTCACAATTTCTGAAAGGTCTATCACACAAAGTCTACCTTGTTTCACAATTTCATTAACCCCTGGCTTATCCACAGTGTCAAAAATTTCAAGGTCTTCAAGCTCTGTTAAAACAGAAATCAAAACATCCTTTGTAGATGTTTTTACCTTTTTATCTTTTTCTATGCAACAAATGAGTTTTTCAATATCATACTCACCTTCCATATTTTTCATAATTCTTGAAAGTTCTCTTGCCTGCGCAAAAGAGAGCTTAGGGACAAACTCAGCGATCTGATTTACAGAAAGATTTGGCAAACCTATTTTTATATCCTTTGGTTTTATCACAATCACCCTACCAGCATAATTTGGGTCCTCAGCAAAGGATACATATTCACCATGCGTGTCTATAACAACTATACTCATAGGTTTTTTGTTGTCAAGAAGTTCCTCGATCAGTACAGATGTTAGATAGGATTTTCCAGCTCCGGATATTGCTAAGATTGCAAGATGCTTATGTAGAAGCCTTGTCATATTTAGACACACTTTTATATTATGGTACGGAATGATACCGAGTTCAACACCATTTTCGTCAAAGCCGAAAAATCTTGCGAGTATGTTAAGATCAGGTTCTTTGACACTCATGCCTGGTGAAGGAGGCATAGAAACCTCATGAAAAGTATTTTCTGAAAAGACACCAAGCGGAGAAACCTCTGCAACAAGGTATTCCCAGTTTTCTGTTGGGAAAATCTCACTCATTGACATTCCTGAAGATTCGTATTCTTTGACAGCATCCGGCCTCATGAAATACCTATTTGTTTTAAAAACATCACTCACCCTACCTATGAGCTTACCATCATCCGTATCAACCTGTACAAACTGCCCCTTTCTCACTTCTTTCTTTACAACGAATGAGAATTTTCTTGTACAAGGGCTGTCGATCGTGCTTATAACTGTTCCATACTCTTGCATGACTATAATATTGATTTCTAATTTAAAAAATTCACAGGATTTCGCATTTTCAATACAAATATGATCTATGCATGTCGATTTTAATTGAGCTAAAAAATAAAGATCACCACAACCGAAGGCAAAAATCAATGAGAAGTGCAAAACAGAGCGCTTTGACAGCGCTGTTTAACTTAATTTTTTCAATAAAGTGATTTTATATCCTCACCTTGCGCAATAGATTATATCAATCAATCCGGAAAATCGATGCGGATCAAAAGGATTTCTTTGGATCTACTACCCTCACGAGATTGACCAAATATAGGCGCTGCTTATTTGTAATCAAAATTAATTTTCAACCGGTTTCTCATTTTTCTGATATGCATCACCAACTTTACGCTCGATTTACGAAAATTTGACCCCCCCCCCAAAAAAAAACTCACTTTTTATTAAATTTTTAATTTATATATAAAATTATATATTTTATAAAAATTATTTTTATTTATAACTATTTTAATTAATTTAATATAATAAATATATCATAAAATATTTATTAAAAAATAACTATTAAAAAAGATACAAAGATTTTTAAATAAGAAATTATATGATTTCTATATGATCGAAAAAGAAACAGAGTCATTATACAATTTATTTCTAAGAGACAAGCCAGCTAAGATACTATTAGCTTTAAAATCAGCAAAAACACCGGTGTATGCTACTATATTATCCAAGGAATCGAATTGCACATATTCTCACACAGTAAAAATTTTGAACACACTAGAATCTCTTGGTATTGTAAAATTAGAAAAAAAGGGCAGAATAAAAGGCGTGCAGCTAACAAGTGATGGATGGGACATAGCACACAATCTTGAGGCAATGAGTAAGAAATTTGCGCAAATAGAAGAAAACCTTAAAAAGCAGAAGCAAGAGGCGAAGAAAAAACCTGAGAAAAAAGAGGAAAAGCAATGAAAGCAAAAGGTGTTTGCCCAAAATGCAAATCAAGGGCTATTTACAGGATTCCTGCTATATCAAGCGGGAAACTTCCAAGCGAGCTTTTAGGCATAAAACATACAATTGAAGGATATCAAGAGATAACATTTGAGGCATTTATATGCAAAAAATGTGGTTATGTTGAGTTTTATGTTCCTCAAGCAAAATTAGAGGATCTACAATAAAACCTTATTCTTTTCACATATTTTTGCAAAGGAGGCTAGCTGAATGCAAAAATTATTCCCACTTAATACCTTTAAAGGCCTCCTCTATGAACTTTCTTCTACCTTCTACACCAAGATGTAGGTAAATTGTTGTTGTTTCTATCCTTTCATGACCCAATGTTTCCTTTATTATGTTCAAAGGCACACCTTGATTCTGGAGATGGGTTGCATAAGAATGTCTTAATGTATGCACATGAACCTCATCCGGCTTTCTTATGCCTGCAGCTATGGCATATTTTTTTACTATTCTTCTCAAATGTCTATCACTTAGCATACCTTTTTGGTCTCTTCCTAAGAAAAGAGGCCCTTTAACCCTATTTCCAATGTACTTTTTAATATCTTCAACAAGGTTTTCGGGTATTGTTACATATCTATCTTTCTTACCTTTACCTTGAACAATCTTTACGTTTTTGTTTATGAGATCTATATCCTCTATATCAAGCCTCCTTAATTCATTATTTCTTAAGCCCAAAAAGAACAAACATTTCAATAAAAGATGGTCTCTTTCATCCCCTTTTGCTGCTTTGAACATTTCATTAACTTCCTGCACTGTTAGGAACCTTGGAAGTTTTCGAGCCATATTTATTTTTTATACGAACTTATATATAAATGTCCGAAAATGTGTCTTTTCGGACATATTTGGGTAAAAAAGCATACGTCGACTACATTTTATATTCTTATTTATAATCATAAAAATTCATTCCGCTATAGCAAAAAATATATCAAAATAGCCTTTTTGTATAATATATATTAAAAATATTATTTTATAAAACAATAATTAAATTAAATATATTATAG